>Ga0247742_10000535_pt1 | contig 30153 bp, 27 predicted proteins | sample UWRJL208509C2_FD_180944 | JGI IMG/M metagenome (GOLD analysis project Ga0247742, IMG submission 180944) | Plant litter microbial communities from Arlington Agricultural Research Station in Wisconsin, United States - UWRJ-L208-509C-2 | ecosystem: Environmental > Terrestrial > Plant litter >...
GGCGAGGCGGGAAAGCATTCTGCGCATGGGCGAGTTCATTGCGACCTGGGAATGTGGGACGGCGACGGCATGGTAACGCGATGGGCCGGGCCAGCATGACCCGAATCTGAACCGCCCCACCCGGTACTGGGTGGGGCGAGCAGCATCATTGCGGTCGGAACGTGAAGGTGAGGTTTCTCTGGAACACGTCCTCGAAGCCGGCGTAAGGCAAGGGCTGGGCGCGTAGCACGGCATTTTCGATCGATGCCCTTCCGGCTGCGTCGTAAGGGCAACTCGAGTCAGCCTTGGCGCTGAGCACCTGGCCACCCGGGATCTGCGTGATGTGGACCTGGCAGGGCGCATTCGGCATGTTGTCCGGATGCAGCCAATTCGGCGTCACCGCGTTCTGGATCGCCGCGATGTACAAGGCCTGCTTGCTGTCGTCCTTGCCGTTCTGGCCCGACTGGGCCTTCTCGGCGAACGGCAGATCCTCGCGACCGTCGTCCTTGGCCTTCTCCAGATCCTTCAACTGCTGGTCGGCCTGCTTTTTCTTGCTGTCCGCCTGTTTCGTGACCGACTTGGCGGCATCGAGCTGCTTGAAGATCTCGTCGATCTCCTTCTGCTTCTGCTTCTTCTTCTCTTCCTGCTGCGCGTCGAGCTCGGCCTGTCGCTGGCGCTGCTGCTCTTCCTGCAGCTGCTTGGCGTTCTCGGCCTTCTGCACGGCGTCATCGACCACCTTCTCCTGGTCCTTCAGGGCCGGGGTTTTGGGCGGTGGAGGCAGGGTTTCGACCTTCGGCTTCTCGGGTTCGGGCGGCGTCGGGGTCGGCTGGGCCGGGGGCGGCGGCACCGTGTTCGGCACCGGCTTGGCCGTGTGCTTCGGCGGCGGCGCGCCCGTGGGCCCAACCAGGTAGGCGTCAATGATCTGGCCCGGCAGCTGGATCGGCGCCGGACACTTCAGCGGGTTCCATTCCGCGGGCACACCCAATGCCTCGGCCCACTTTTCGTAGTCCGTGCAGGGGATGATCGCGAAGCCGAGGAAGGCCACGATGCCCAGATGAAGAAGCGCGGCGAGGACGACCGCGCGGGGCGTGCCGTTACGGTTTTCCATTCTGCGCCGACTGCGGCTGGCTCATCAGGCCGATCTTGGAAATACCGGCCTCCTGAAGGATCGGGAGGATTGCGTAGACCTTGCCATAGCCTACGCGGTCGTCACCCGCGATCAGCACCTGGAGTTCGGGGTTCGCATCGTGGAACGCTGTGATCTTGGCCTTGAAGTCGTCCACGCTCACCGGCTCGCGCTTGGCGCCGTTAGCCGTGAGGTAGATCTGCCCACCCTCGTCGACCGAGACGACGACCGGGTCTTTCTTGTCCTGCAAGGACTTGGCATTGGTCTGCGGCAGCTGGATGTCGACGCCGAGGTTCATCATGGGCGTCGTAACCATGAAGATGATCAGCAGCACGAGCATCACGTCGATGTACGGCACGACGTTGATCTCGGACTTCAGCTTCCGCTTCTGGCGGCGATGAGGACTACGCGTGGCCATGGCGCGGGCTCAGGCGACGTCGTCGGCGTGGATCTGGCGCTGCAGCACCGAGGAGAATTCTTCCTGGAATACCTCGTAGCGCGACGCGATCCGCTCGACCTTGGTAGCGAAACGGTTGTACGCCCAGACGGCCGGGATCGCGGCGAACAGGCCCATGGCCGTGGCGATCAGGGCCTCGGAGATGTGCGGCGCGACCACTGAAATGGTCACGTCCTTCATTTCGCCCAGGCCCTGGAAGGCGCCCATGATGCCCCACACCGTGCCGAACAGACCGATGTACGGGCTGATCGAACCGACGTTGGCGAGGAATTCCAGATTCTGCTCGAGCTTACCGATCTCACGGGTGCCGGCCACGCGCATGGCGCGCTCCGAGCCTTCCATGACGCGGTTGGCGTCGGTCACGCGGCGCTGGCGCTGGCGGGCGAACTCACGGAAGCCGGCCTCGAAGACGTTCTCGATGCCATGCTGACCTTCGCGGTTGCCCACCTCACGGAACAGGGCAGCGAGATCCGCACCCGACCAGAAGCGGTCTTCGAAGGTCTCGGCGTTGTCATGGGCCGTCTTCAGCTGGCCGTACTTGCGGATGATGATCACCCACGACAGGAACGAGAACACCAGCAGCAGGAGCATGACCAGTTGTACGGGCAGGCTCGCTTCCGCGACCAGCTTGAAAATGTTCAGTCCACCGTTCATCGCTTGAAGGCTCTCCGCCGGTATCTATGGCTTTAGGTAATGGGGAATTCGTTGGGGAACAGGTCCGCCGGAATCTGGGCCGGGCGCATCGTGTCGAGGTTCACGCAAGCCGCGCGCACCGTAGCGCGCACCAGCGTCGTGCCCCCTCGCACAATCTCCTGATCGAACAGCATACTGGCTGAACGACGTTCTTTGACGCCCACGCTGACCAGGAGTTCATCATTCAGACGGGCCGGGCGAAGGAAATCCAGCTGCATGTCCCGGACCACGAAGCCCAGGCTCGTGGCCTCGCGCAGGGTCACCTGGTCGATGCCCTGGGCGCGCAGCCACTCCGTGCGGGCCCGCTCCATGAAGCGAAGGTAGTTGGCATGGTAGACGACGCCACCCGCGTCGGTGTCTTCCCAGTAGATGCGGACGGGCCAGCTGAAAACACTCATACGTCGTCCGAGAACAGGTCCGGGGCCACGGTCTGGCGCGGCGGCGGCGTCAGCCCCAGGTGCCGCCAGGCCTTGGCGGAGGCCATGCGCCCCCGGGCACTGCGGATCAGGTAGCCCTGCTGGATCAGGTAGGGCTCGACCACGTCCTCCAGGGTGCCGCGGTCTTCGCTCAGGGCGGCAGCCAGCGATTCGACGCCCACCGGGCCACCCTCGAAGTTCTCGATGATCGTCTTCAGCAAGCGGCGGTCGAGGTCGTCGAAGCCCAGGGCGTCGACCCGGAGCATGTCGGTGGCGGCGCGTGCCAGGTCGTGGGTGATCTTGCCGTCGCCACGCACCTCGGCGAAGTCACGCACCCGGCGGAGCAGACGGTTGGCGATACGGGGTGTGCCCCGCGAGCGCCGCGCGATCTCGATCGCCCCGTCCATATCGCACTCGATATTGAAGATCTTCGCCGCGCGACGAACGATCGCCGTGAGCTCGTCCACGCTGTAGAACTCCAGCCGCTGGATGATGCCGAACCGGTCGCGCAAGGGGCCGGTAAGCAGGCCTGCGCGGGTCGTGGCGCCGATCAGGGTGAAGGGCGGCAGGTCGAGCTTGATCGAGCGGGCCGCGGGGCCTTCGCCGATCATGATGTCGATCTGGAAGTCCTCCATGGCCGGGTACAGCACTTCCTCGACCACGGGCGACAGGCGGTGGATCTCGTCCACGAAGAGGACGTCGTTCGCCTCGAGGTTGGTCAGCAGTGCGGCGAGGTCGCCCGCTCGCTCCAGTACCGGACCCGAGGTCGAGCGCACGTTCACGCCCAGCTCGTTGGCGATCACGTGCGAGAGCGTGGTCTTGCCCAGGCCGGGCGGCCCGAAGATCAGCACGTGGTCCAGCGCACCCTGCCGGCGCCGTGCCGCCTCGATATAGATGGCCATCTGCTCACGCACCGTCTCCTGGCCGAGATATTCGGCGAGGCGCTTCGGACGGATGCTGGCTTCCAGCGCATCGTCGTCCATGGCGGCGGTGGCGGAAATGATGCGGTGCTCGGACATGGGCGGCATTATGGCAGGTCTGCGGGCGCCCTATTCCTCAAATCTCGACCTGTGCACCCAGCTCGATCAGGCGGTTGCCTGGAATCTGGAAGAACGCCGTGGCCGGCATCGCGTTGCGCGCGAGGAAGGCGAACAGCTTGTCGCGCCACAGGGCCATGCCCGGACGACGCGCGTCGGCGACGATGTTTTCGCGCGACAGGAAGAACGTCGTATCCATCATGTCGAAATCGAGACCCTTGGCACCGGCGCGACTCAGCGAGAACGGGATGTTCGGATCCTCGGCGAAACCGTAGCGCAGCTGCAGGCCGTAGAAGCCACCGCCGTACTCGATCACTTCCATGCGCTCGTCGTAGTCCGCCACGGGCGTCTCGAGCATTTCCACGGTGAGCAGCACGTTGCGTTCGTGCAGCACCTTGTTGTGCTTGAGGTTGTGCAGCATCGCGTGCGGCACCGAGTTCTGGTTGGCGGTGAGGAACACCGCCGTGCCCGGCACGCGTAGCGGCGGATGGTCCGAGATGTTGGCGACGAAGGGCTCGAGTGCGAGGCCGGACTGCTTGATCTCGCGGACCACGAGGTCCCTGCCCCGGCGCCAGGTGGTCATGACGGTAAAGATCACCACGCCGAGCACCAGCGGGAACCAGCCGCCGTGGGCGATCTTCAGCGCGTTCGCACCGAAGAACGCCAGGTCCGTGATCAGGAAGATCACGCCCACCGTGATGACCGCGGACCAGTGCCAATGCCAGCGGTAGCGCGCGACGACGAGCGCCAGCAGCGTGGTCATCGTCATCGTGCCCGTCACGGCGATGCCGTAGGCCGCGCCGAGATTGTTCGACGAGCGGAAGCCGATCACCGCCAGCACCACGAGGACGAGCAGCAGGCGATTGACCCAGGGCACGAAGATCTGCCCGGACATTTCGTGCGAGGTATGCACCACGGCCATGCGCGGCGAGTAACCGAGCGACATCGCTTCGCGGGTCATCGAGAAGGCACCCGAGATCACCGCCTGGGACGCGATCACCGCCGAGGCCGTGGCCAGGGCGATCATCGGGTACAGAAGGTTCTCCGGCACCATCTTGTAGAACGGATTCTCGATCGCGCTCGGATCGTGCAGGAGCAACGCACCCTGCCCGAAATAGTTGATCAGCAACGCGGGCAGGACGAAGAAGAACCAGGCGAGGCGGATCGGCTTCTTGCCGAAGTGCCCCATGTCCGCATAGAGCGCTTCGCCGCCGGTCAGTGCAAGCACCACGCCACCGAGGGCGATGAAGGCCTGTCGGCCGTGCTCCATGAAGAAGCGCACGGCATACGTCGGATTGAGCGCGTAGAGCACCTCCGGATGCTTGACGAGCTGACGCAGACCCAGCCATGCAAGCACGAGGAACCAGACGACCATGACCGGCGCGAAGGCCTTGCCGACGATCTCGGTACCGTGCCGCTGGATGGCGAACAGCGCCACCAGGATCACCAGGCAGATCGGCAACACATAGGTTTCCAGCGACGGCGCGGCAACCTCCAGGCCTTCGACCGCCGAGAGCACCGACATGGCCGGCGTGATCACGCCATCGCCGTAGAACAGCGACGCACCGAAGATACCGATGGCCGCGAGCACCCAGCGGGCACGCGGCGAACCACTCACGCTGCGCTGGGCCAGGGCCATCAGCGCCATGATGCCGCCTTCGCCCTTATTGTCCGCGCGCATGACGAAGGTGACGTACTTGAGCGAGATCACCATCAGCAACGACCAGAAGATCAGCGACAGCACGCCGAGCACGGCCAGCGGCTGAGGTGTCATGCCGTGCGTACCGAGTGTTTCCTTCATCGTGTACAGGGGACTCGTACCGATGTCGCCGAAGACGATGCCGATGGCACCGAGCGCGAGCGCGGCCAGTTTCTTGCCGTGCGCGTTGCGCAACTCTTCAGCGTGGTTGTGCTGACCCATGGTTCAACTTCCCAGCGCGGCGCGTAGCGCCTTGCGAATGATGGCTTCGGCGGTGTCGCCGTCGGCGGCGACTTTCTGCACAAGACGCGAAGCTTCCACGGGCTTGTAACCGAGTTGTTGGAGGGCGACGGTGGCCTCGGCCACCGGATCGGCCGGCATGGCATCGCCGGCGACGGTCGAGGGCAGGCGCACGCCCACCGCGTCGACGCGATCGCGCAGCTCGACCACCATGCGCTCGGCGGTCTTCTTGCCGATGCCTGGAATCTTGGTGAGCGCAACCACATCCCCGGCGTGTACCAGCCGCGAAAGATCGTCGGTGGACACACCGGAAAGGACAGCCAGGGCGATCTTCGCGCCGATACCGCTCACCTTGAGCAGGTGCCGGAACATGGCCCGATCGGGCTCCCGGAGGAACCCGTAAAGAGAAACGCCATCCTCCCTCACCGCGTAATGGATGAGCAGGGTGACTTCCTTGCCCGTGGCCGGGAGATCGTAGATCGTGGACATCGGGGCATCGACGTCGTAACCGACGCCGCCGACCTCGATGAGCAGCGAGGGTGGCTGCTTGCTGATGAGGGTTCCGCGCAGTCGGCCGATCATCGGCGTCTCCATGCCGTGCGCGGGATACCCACGCGTTCAAGACTCGTACGGGTGTGCGCATGGGCGACCGCGATCGCCAGCGCATCGGCGGCATCCGCCTGTAGCGGACCCTTGATGCCGAGGATCAACCCGATCATGTGCTGGACCTGGGTCTTGTCGGCGCGGCCCGTTCCGACCACCGCCTGCTTGACCTCGGTCGCTGCGTACTCGTGCACGACCACTCCCTTGCTGACCATGGCAACGATGGCTGCGCCACGCGCCTGACCCAGTTTCAGGGCCGAGTCGGGGTTGCGCGCCATGAAGACACGCTCGATCGCAGCTTCGACCGGTTCGTGCTCGCCGATGATCTCGCAGAGTTCGTCAAAGATGCGTTTGAGGCGCAGCGGGAAGGTGGCCTCCCCGCCGATGACGAGCGCGCCGTGCCAGACGTGGGTCAACGTGCCGTTATCGGCCACGTCGATCACGCCCACACCCGTGCGCTGGCTGCCCGGATCGATACCGAGAATACGGGTCATGACAGCGAGGGATTCACGAGCTCACGCGTCTTCCGCATCCTGGCTGGGCAGGATGGCGTTGTGGTAGACCTCGTCCACGTCGTCGAGGTCGTTCAGGCGGGTCAGCAGCTTTTCGAAATGCTCGAGGGCCTCGCCGGAGGGCGTGACCAGCGGACCGTTCGGGCGCATGACCACGTCGGAACCGTCGATCTCGAAGCCGGCGGCGGCGAGCGCCTTGCGCATGGCTTCGACGGCGATCGGGTCGGCAACCAGCAGGACGCTGCCAATGCCGTTTTCGATCACGATATCTTCGGCGTTGTTCTCGATGGCGGCTTCTTCGAGCTTCGCCTCGACATCGGCATCGCCGCCGGTGTGGACCACGACCTGGCCGACACGGGTGAACTGGAACGCCACCGAGTTGGTGGTACCCAGGTTGCCACCCAGCTTGGTCAGCGCGGCGCGAACGTCGGCGACCGTGCGGGTCTGGTTGTCGGTCACGCAGTCGATGATCAGCGCGGTGCCCGCCGGGCCGTAGCCCTCGTAGCGGATCTCGTGCATGTCGGCACCGCCCTCGGCACCCGAGCCGCGCTTGATCGCGCGATCGATGGTGTCACGGGTCATGTTGGCGGCCAGGGCCTTGTCCACGGCCGCGCGCAGGCGCGGGTTGCCGTTGGGATCGGGCACGCCGCCACGGGTGGCGATGGTGATTTCGCGGATCAGCTTGGTGAACACCTTGGCGCGCTTGGCGTCTTCGGCGTTCTTGCGACCTTCGATGGACGGGCCTCTACCCATGTGCGATTCCTGGCTCTACCGGACTGACGAGGGCGCGATTCTAGCCGCAATCACGTTAAGGGGCTAAGGGGGTGTCGAACCGCCCGTCACGAAGAAAAACAGCGACCTGCCTGGCGACATCCGCGGATACCAGCATTCCCGTATGGCTGGTCTCGAGCACGCAGTGGCCGGCCAGGCCGGGCAGACGCGTCTCTTCCACGCCGACGGAGCCATCGTGCTCGGCGCCCAGCGCGCCTACGAAAGCGCCCAGGCCAACCGGCATGCGCCCGGCGATCATGCCGACCTCGCGGGCGCCATCCCACCGGTCAAGGCCGTGCTCGAGCAGTTCGCGCGACCGACCCAGCAGCATGTCGCCACCCCATCGGTGGGTAAGACCCCGAGCGGCGCCGCTGCCGTTGAGGGGCGAACCGAGGCAGACGATCCGGCCCTGCGGCAAATCGTCATCCCGGCAGGCCAGCAGGGCGAGGACGCCGCCGAGGCTGTGCCCGACCACATGGACCGGCCCTGGGCCCAGGCTGCGGATTCGCTTGCGCAACCGGGCGATGGCCTGCTCCGGCGGCGCTGCCACGCTCATGTACTCGAACTGGTGAACGCTGAAACCTTCCTCGCGCAGCCGCCGGTGCAGCATCGCCATGGCGAAGCCCCGCATCCACAGACCGTGGAGCAGCAGGACCTCGGGCAGGTTGTCGGTCATCGGTATGCCGCGCCGGTCAGGCCTTCGGCTCCGCGGCGGCGACGCGAACGTGGAGTTCCTTCAACTGCGGCTCGGAGACCGGCGACGGCGCATTGGTCATCAGGTCCTGCGCGCTGGTGGTCTTCGGGAACGCAATGACGTCGCGGATGGATTCCGTGCCGGCCATCAGGGCGGCGATGCGGTCGATGCCGAACGCCAGGCCGCCGTGGGGCGGCGCGCCCATGCGCAAGGCCTTGAGCAGGAAGCCGAACTTGGCTTCGGCCTCGTCGGCGGAAATGCCGAGCAGGTCGAACACCGCACTCTGCATGTCGGGACGATGGATACGGATGGAGCCGCCACCGATCTCGTTGCCGTTGAGGACCATGTCGTAACCGCGACTCACCGAGTGGGCAGCGTTCGCGCGCAGATCGGCGATATCGTCGACCTTGGGCGCGGTGAACGGATGATGGAGGGCAACGTAGCGCTGCTCGTCCGCGTCGTACTCGAACATCGGGAAATCCGTGACCCACAACGGTTTCCAGGCGTTTTCGACCATGCCGCGGTCACGACCGAGCTTGATCCGCAGCGCGCCCATGAAATCGGTGACGGTCTTCCAGGCGCCCGCGCCGAAGAACACGATGTCGCCGGAGGCGGCGCCCGTGAGCGACAGCACCTGTTCGAGGGCAGCATCGTCGAGGAACTTGGCCACCGGCGAATTGATGCCTTCGCGGCCCTTGGCGAGGTCGTCGACCTTCAGCCAGGCCAGGCCCTTGGCGCCGTACTTGCCGGCGTACTCGGTGAGACCGTCGATGTCCTTGCGGGACAGGTCGGCGGCGCCCGGCACGCGCAGGGCGGCCACGCGGCCGGCCGGGTCGTTGGCCGGGCCGGAAAACACCTTGAATTCGACGTGCTTCACCGCATCGGCGATGTCGGTCAGTTCGAGGGGAATACGCAGGTCGGGCTTATCCGAACCGAAGCGGCGCATGGCCTCTTCATAGGTCATGCGCGGGAAGCTGGCATCGAGTTCGACCTGGCGCACTTCGCGGAAGACGTGACGGATCAGGTCCTCGACGAAATCCTGCACATCGCGTTCTTCGACGAAGGCGAACTCCAGGTCGAGCTGGGTGAATTCCGGCTGGCGATCGGCACGCAGGTCTTCATCGCGGAAGCAGCGGGCGATCTGATAGTAGCGATCGAAGCCTGCCATCATCAGCAGCTGTTTGAACAGCTGCGGCGACTGCGGCAGGGCGTAGAACTGGCCCGGATGCACGCGGCTCGGCACGAGGTAGTCGCGCGCGCCTTCCGGCGTCGCCTTGGTCAGGATCGGGGTTTCGATGTCCTGGAAGCCCGCGTTGTCCAGGTAACGGCGCAGCTCGCGAACCAGCTTGGTCCGGGTGCGCATCATCTGCTGCATTTCCGGGCGTCGGAGGTCGAGGTGGCGGTAGGTCATCCGCATGTCTTCGTTCGGCGTCTCATGCAGCGCGAACGGCAGATCACGGGCGGCGTTGAGGATCTCGACCTTGTCGGCGATCAGTTCCACGGCACCGGTTTTCAGCTTGTCGTTGGCCGCGAGGCGCTTGCGGACCTGGCCGGTGACCTTGATGCAGTATTCGTAACCCAGTTCACCGGCAACGGCGAAGGCCTCGGCGTTCTCGCGTTCGATCACCACCTGGGCGATGCCCTCGTGATCACGCAGATCGACAAAGGCCACGTGACTCTGCAGGCGCAGGGTGTTGACCCAGCCGCAAAGGGTGACGTTCCGGTCGATCAGCGACTCGTCGATGAGTCCGCAAAAATGGCTGCGCATGCGCTTGAAGCTTCGTGGGAAAAGACCCCGGATCGTACCACGACCCAGGGTCCCACCTGGCGTTTCAGCCCTCAGCGACCGCCCACGGAAAAGATCCCGCGGCAGCCCTTGTCGACCCAGATGCCGTCGCGATCGACGCCCCAGCTGTAGCCCTCCTGGCAGCGTGCGTCGGAGTCCTGGCGAATCAGGCGCGGGCGACCGTAGCGGGTGTCCACGTCGCAGTGGCCGTAGCCGCCGTTGTGGCTGCCGCAGTCGATCGTGCGCTGCGGACCGCCGCCCCAACCGGGACCGGGACGGTCGTCATTCCAGCCCGGACGGCCATCGCCCCGGCCCGGCCGACCGTCATCGCCCGGCCGACCGCCACCCCATCCACCCGCCTCGGCGAAGATGCCGCGACACCCACGGTCGACCCAGATGGCATTGATGTTCCGGTCGAAGCCCCAGGTCCGGTCGCGGATACAGGCGGCCTTCGAATCCTGGCGAACCAGTTGCGCGTCACGCCAGCGCACCGGGCAGCGGCCCGGCTTGTTGTTGCCACTGCCGCAATCGATCGTCCCACGCTGCGCCTGCGCCACCGGCGAGACCACGCTCATCGTCACTGCCATCGCCGCCAGGGCGAGGCCCATCAACACACCGCGCATACCCACACCCCGTTGTCGCTCTCATGGTGGGGGTACGCTAGCGCAAGAAATTGCAACGGCCTTTGAATGTTGCGAAGAGATTCGCCTTCCGGCGACTCAGGTGTTGCCCGAACCGGTGGACGAGGCCCCACCCTTGGTCGCGGGGGCCGATGCGGCGGGGGCCGGCGCGGGTGCGGGTGCAGCTGCCGGGGTCGCGGCCGGTGCAGGCGCGCCCGACGATCCTTCGACCAGATTTTTCTTCTTGTCCCCTTCCTTCTTGAAGTCGGTCTCGTACCAGCCGCCGCCGGCCAGGCGGAACTGCGGCGCGCTCAGCAGGCGCCCGACCTGGGGCTCACCGCAGGTCGGGCAGACCGTGGGATCGGCGTCGGACATCTTCTGCAAACGCTCGAAGCGGTGTCCGCAGGCTTTGCACTGGAACTCATAGATGGGCATGGGGCGGTTCTCTGAACGTCAGCCGGGGATTATCGACCTGGAAGCTTCGCGCCGGAACCCTATTGCATTGCACCAATAAGGCGAAAACTTGCGAGTTCCGTGCCAGTGCCTTGAAACAAGGTGTTTCCACGACGTTGTTTCACCATCATGGCGCAAACATGACGACTCGGTTGACGCGTCGCAGCGAGAATGCCTAGCGTCGATCCCAACGCGGCGTTTCGACCGCGTCCGCGGGGCACTCCCGCCCTGCGTGCGTAGCTCGCCTAGGGGACCCATCGATGACGACAGGCAAGACCTCTCGACGCAAGCCGGCGGCCAGCTTCTGGCTCCCCGCCCTCGGACTCATGATCGTGACGCCCGGTTACGCTCAGGACACCACGCCACCGGCGGATGCGAAGCAGGCCCGACAGCTCGACCAGGTGGTCGTGACCGGCACACGCAGCACCAACCGCACCGAAGCCGAGTCATTGTCGCCGATCGACGTGCTTTCACCCAAGGACCTCACCTCCTCTGGCGCCACCGATCTGGCCACGGCCCTGGGGCGCCTCCTGCCCTCCCTCGACTTCCCGCGTCCGGCGATCAACGACGGCAACGACGCCGTCCGGCCAGCCAGTCTTCGTGGCCTCTCGCCCGACGACACCCTGGTCCTCGTCGACGGCAAGCGGTACCACACGTCCGCCCTGGTCAATTACAACAACTCCGTGGGCCGCGGTGCCGCGCCGGCCGACCTGAACTCCATCCCGATCTCCGCGATCGACCACATCGAAGTCCTGCGCGACGGCGCTGCCGCGCAGTACGGTTCGGACGCGATCGCCGGCGTGATCAACATCGTACTCAAGCATGGCGCGGGCGAAGGCAAGAACAGCATCAACGTCAACGGCGGCTTGATGAGCAAGCGCGATGGCGACACCAACGGCATCGACGGCTCCATGGGTATCGACCTTGGCGGCAAGGGCGCCGATGCAAAGGGCTGGCTTCGCGTGGCCTGGAATTACCAGGATTCGATGAACACCAACCGGCGATCGCCGCTGTCGCTGTACACACCCGAAGAAGCCGCCGACGGCAACGTGGCGCACCAACGCTATGGCGACCCGGCGGTGAAAACCTACCAGGCGCTGACCAACTTCCAGTACGAAGTGGCGCACAACATCGACGTCTACGGCTTCCTCACCCTGAGTCGTCGCGACGTCACCTCCAATGGCTATTACCGCGCGGCGGCCAATGCGCGCAACGTGCCGGAGATCTATCCCAACGGCTTCCTCCCACAGATCGTCAACCACACCAACGACACCACGGCCGTGCTCGGCGTGAAGGGCGTGACCGACGGGGGATGGCGTTGGGATGCGTCCGGCAACTACGGCATCAACAACCTCGCGTTCGATATCCAAAACAGCGTCAACACCAACCTGTACTACACGACGGGCTCGTCGCCGACGTACTTCAATGCCGGCACGTTCAAGAACTCGCAGGCCCTGGCGAACATCGACATCGGCAAGGATCTCGCCGTCGACTGGTTGAAAAACCCGCTGACGCTGGCCTTCGGTGCGGAGTATCGGAAAGAGAAATACCAGATCGATGCCGGCGATCCGACGTCGTACTTCTTCGACCAGAACACCTTCATTCCCGGCACGACCACACCTTATGCCGGCGGCTCACAGGTATTCCCGGGTCTTTCGCCCGAGGCGGCCGGGAGCTTTACACGCCACAGCGAAGCACTCTATGTCGATCTCGAGAACGACATCACCGACAAATTCTCCGCTGGCGTTGCCGGCCGCTACGAACACTACAGCGACGCGGGATCCACGCGTTCCGGAAAGATCTCCGGCCGCTACCAGTTCACGCCCGAGTTCGCTCTCCGCGGCACGATATCGAACGGCTTCCGTGCGCCGTCGCTCGCGCAGCAGAATTACCAGTCGGTCGTCACCATCATCGATCCAACGACCGGCCAGCTAGCGCAGACCGGCACGTACCGCACCTCCGATCCCGCGGCGGTCGCGCTCGGTGCCAAACCGCTCAAGCCGGAGAAGTCCGCCAACTACAGTCTCGGCGCCGTGTGGGAGCCGATCGCGGATTTCAGCGCGACGCTGGATGTCTACCAGATCCGGATCTGGCACCAGATCCTCTACTCCGACACGATCAGCCTGACCGACCCGCTGCTCGCCGCTTACTTCAACAGCATCGTCCCTGGTCAGCAGGTCACCGCGATCCAGTACTTCGCGAATGCCGCGGCGACACGCACGCGCGGTGCGGACCTGGTACTGAACTACCGGATCCAGACCAGCTCGTGGGGCCAGGTAAACCTGCTCGCCAGCGGCAACTACAACCAGGTCAAGGTGCTCTCGGTGGGTGCCACACCGGAAGTGCTTCAGGCCAATTCCACCGATCCGATCGAGCTGTTCGGTCGGTCCAGCCAGGGCATCCTGACCAAGGCAACGCCGCGCACGAAGTTCCTGTTCGGCGCGGACTGGGCCATCGCGGGCTTCAACGTGCACGGCGACCTGACGCGCTACGGCTCGGTGACCCGGGTCAATGCCAATCCGACCACCGACCAGGTGTTCTCGGCGCGGTGGCTGCTTAATACGTCGGTGGGTTACGCGATCGATGCCTGGAACTTCACCGTCGGCGTGGACAACGTCACCAACCAGTACCCGACGCGCGTCAAGGCGAACAATACCGGGGAAGACTTTGCCAGTGGGTTGCAGTACTCGGCGCTGTCACCATTCGGGTTCAACGGCCGATATATGTACGCGAAAGTCGGTTTCAGGTTCTAGGCGGTGGCTCTGTGTAGGAGCCGATTCATCGGCGATCCCGCGGCAGCGGGCAGGCTGCCGCGAGCACCCAATCGCCGATGAATCGGCTCCTACAACAGCCAGATCCGTTACGTCGCTTCGAAGCTCAGGTGGTTGCCGTCCGAATCCACGCGGATGGTCTGACCGGGCGTGAACAGGCCCTGGAGGATCCGCTGTGCCAGCGGGTTCTCCAGCTGCTGCTGGATGGCGCGCTTGAGCGGACGCGCGCCGTAGACCGGATCGAACCCCGCCGAGCCAAGCAGGTCCAGAGCGCGATCGGTGACATCGAGCCCGAGCTGGCGTTCGGCCAGTCGCTTGCCGAGGTAGGCCAGCTGGATACGTGCGATGGAACGGATCTGCTTTTTGTCCAGCGGACGGAAAACGACCAGATCGTCAAGGCGGTTGATGAACTCGGGACGGAAGTGCGCCTGCACCACGCCGAGCACCGAAGCCTTCATCTGCATGTAATCCGCTTCGCTGTCGCCGGCCTGCTCCTGGATCAGGTTCGATCCCAGGTTCGAGGTCATCACGATGACCGTGTTGCGGAAGTCCACCGTGCGGCCCTGGCCATCCGTCAGACGGCCATCGTCGAGCACCTGCAACAGGATGTTGAACACATCCGGATGGGCCTTCTCGACTTCGTCGAGCAGGATCACGCTGTACGGACGGCGACGAACGGCTTCGGTCAGGTAGCCGCCCTCTTCATAGCCGACATAGCCCGGAGGCGCACCGACGAGGCGGCTCACCGAATGCTTCTCCATGAACTCGCTCATGTCGATGCGAATCATCGCGTCCTGCGTATCGAACAGGAAATCGGCCAACGCCTTGCACAGCTCGGTCTTGCCGACACCGGTGGGGCCGAGGAAGAGGAACGAGCCGTAGGGGCGGTTCGGATCAGAGAGGCCCGCGCGCGCGCGACGGATCGCATCCGAGACGGCCTTCACCGCCTCTTCCTGGCCGACCACGCGCGAATGCAGCGCACTCTCCATCTGCAACAGTTTTTCGCGCTCGCCTTCGAGCATCTTCGCCACGGGAATACCGGTCCAGCGGGCGACCACCTCGGCGATCTCCTCGGCGGTGACGCGATCCTGGAGCAAGGTGAAGTCCTGCTTCTCCGCTTGTTGAGCAGCGGCGAGCTGGGCCTCCAGCGCAGGAAGGCGGCCGTACTGGATTTCGCTCATCGCGGCGTAATCCTGGCGCCGCTGACTCGCCTCCAGATCGAGGCGCGCGGCTTCGATCTGCTCCTTGACCTTGGTCGTGCCCTGGAGCATGGCCTTTTCGGACTTCCACACCTCGTCGAGGTCGGAGAACTCACGGTCGAGCTTCTCGATGTCGGATTCGAGCGTGGCAAGACGCTGCTTCGATTCGTCGTCCTGCTCCTTCTTCAGCATCTCGCGCTGGATCTTGAGCTGGATCAGGCGGCGCTCGAGGCGGTCGAGCTCTTCCGGCTTGGAATCGATTTCCATGCGGATACGCGACGCCGCCTCGTCCATCAGGTCGATGGCCTTGTCCGGAAGCTGGCGATCCGGAATGTAACGCGCGGAAAGCGTGGCCGCGGCGACGATGGCCGGGTCGGTGATTTCCACGCCGTGATGCACGGCGTAGCGCTCCTTCAGGCCGCGCAGGATCGCGATCGTGTCTTCGACGCTCGGCTCACCGACGTACACCTTCTGGAAGCGGCGTTCGAGCGCGGCATCCTTCTCGACATACTTGCGGTACTCGTCGAGCGTGGTCGCACCGATGCAATGCAGCTCACCGCGAGCGAGCGCGGGTTTCAGCATGTTCCCGGCATCCATCGCGCCATCGGCCTTGCCGGCGCCGACCATCGTATGCAGCTCGTCGATGAACAGGATCACCCGACCTTCCTGCTTGGAGAGATCGCTGAGCACGTTCTTCAGGCGCTCCTCGAACTCGCCGCGGAACTTCGCGCCGGCGATGAGAGCGCCCATGTCGAGCGAGAGCACACGCTTGTCGCGCAGGCCCTCAGGCACCTCGCCGTTGACGATGCGCTGGGCGAGGCCTTCGACGATCGCCGTCTTGCCCACGCCGGGTTCGCCGATCAGCACGGGATTGTTCTTGGTGCGTCGCTGCAGGACCTGGATGGTGCGACGGATCTCTTCGTCGCGACCGATCACCGGATCGAGCTTGCCGACCTCGGCGCGCTCGGTCAGGTCGATGGTGTACTTCTCCAGCGCCTGGCGCTGCTCTTCGGCATTCTCCGACTGCACTTTTTCGCCACCACGCAGCTTGTCGATCGCCGATTCGAGTCGTTCCTTCGTCGCGCCCGCGGCTTTCAGGGCGCCGCCGACTTCGCCGCGATCCTCGAGCAAGGCGAGCACGAAGAGTTCGCTGGCGATGAACTGGTCGCCACGCTGCTGGGCGAGCTTGTCCGTGAGGTTGAGCACCCGGTTGAGGTCGTTGCCGAGGTTGATGTTGCCTTCCTCGCCCGACACACGGGGCAGCCGGTCGAGTATCTCGCCCACACGTTGGCGCAGCGCAGGCACGTTGACCTGGGCCTGCGTCAGCAGCGGCCCTGTCGACCCGCCCTGCTGGTCGAGAAGCGCCGCCAGCACGTGGGCCGGCTCGAGCATGTTGTTGTCACGGCCCACGGCCAGCGACTGGGCGTCGGCCAGCGCTTGCTGGAATCGCGACGTGAGTTTATCCATACGCATCGATGGTTCTCCCAAAGGTGTTGGCGCGCCCCGGGCCCTCCCCGCGACCGCCTCTGGCCAAACAGATGCGGGTGAAAGCCTGCACCTTCAACGGTGAAGATCCGGCGCAGCATCGACTTCCTCCGCTTTTTTCACACCCCACCCGGCATCCTCGGCGGATCGCCGCCCCATGGAGCCATCGTGACAGCCAGCCGCGACACCCTGCCCCGCCCGGACCCGGGCTTGATCGACGCTGATACCGCCCTTTTTCTGGACGCGGACGGCACCCTGCTTGCCTTCGCCGATGATCCCGAGGGCGTGGCCCTGGCTCCGGGCCTGCTGGACACGCTCGATGCGATTCACACGGCGCTCGGTGGCGCGATGGCCCTGGTGAGCGGCCGGGCGATCGGCGGACTGGATCAGATCTTCGGCCGCCCCCGCTGGGCCGCCGCCGGCCAGCACGGTATGGAACGACGCGACGTGACGGGCCGGGTGGTGACGGTGCCCGTCGACCCGGCCGAGCTGGCCCGGCTGCGCGAGACGGTCCACGCGGTAGCCAGCGAACTGCCGGGGGTACGCGTCGAGGACAAGAGCTGGTCGGTCGCGCTGCACTGCCGTGAGCGTCCCGGCTACGAGCCGGAACTGGCTCGCCGCGCACCGGAGATCGCCGCACGGTTCCCCGGCTTCGAGTTGCAACCGGGGAGCTACGTCTTCGAGTTCAAGCCCCGAGGCATGGACAAGGGCGTGGCGGTGGCTTCGTTTCTCGACGAGGCCCCCTTCCACGGTCGCCGTCCCGTGTATCTCGGTGACGACCTGACCGACGAGCACGCATTTATTTACGTCAATGCCCACGGCGGTACGTCCGTTCGCATCGGCGCAAGAACACCGTCACAAGCGACGTTCACATTGTCTAGCCCGGCCGACGTCCATGCTTGGCTGGATTCCGTGAAAGCCAGGCTGACGCAAGGAGCCGCAAGCGCAACATGAGCCGACTAGTCGTCATTTCCAATCGCGTCGCGCTGCCCAAGCAGACGCAAACCGGCGGATTGGCGTCCGCCATGAATGCGGCGCTGCAGGAAATGGGCGGCCTGTGGTTCGGTTGGAGCGGCAACATCGCCGCCGAGACCGGCAAGGAATTACATGAGGTCTCCGACGGACACATCGACTACGCCACGATCGACATGTCCAAGGCGGACCATGACGATTACTACAGTGGCTTCGCCAATCGCGCACTCTGGCCGCTCTTTCACTACCGCGCGGATCTCGTCGACTACCGTCGCGACCACCTCGAGGGCTATCTCCGGGTCAACCGGATCTTTGCCAAGCGCGTAGCGAAGCTGCTCAAGAAAGACGACATCATCTGGGTTCACGACTACCACCTGATTCCGCTGGCAGCGATGCTGCGCGAGCTCGGTGTCGAGAACCGGATCGGTTTCTTCCTGCATACACCGTTGCCGGCGGCGGGCCTGTTGATCACCCTGCCCCGTCATCGCGAGTTGCTGGAGCCGCTGGCTTCGTACGATCTGGTGGGCCTGCATACGCAACGCGACGTGCGCGCCCTCGAGGACTATTTCCTCCACGAACTGGGCGCGGCCATGCGCACGGGCGGCCGCATCCGCGCTGCCAATGGGCGCATCTTCCGCGCCGGCGTGTTCCCGATCAGCATCGACACCGCCGAGGCGGTCGAACTGGCCCACCGCGCGGAAGACAGCGGCGCGGTCGCCAAGCTCAGGGCCAGCGTGGACGATCGCTCCCTGATCATCGGCGTGGATCGCCTGGATTATTCGAAAGGCCTGCCTGAGCGCTTCGACGGATTCGCGCGCCTGCTGCGCGATCACAAGGAAATGCGCGGCCGCGTGTCGCTGTTGCAGATCGCCCCGCCATCCCGCTCGGACGTGCCCGAATACCGCTCGCTACGCCGAGAGCTCGAGCGCAGCGCCGGCCACATCAACGGCCAGTATGCCGAGCCGGATTGGGTGCCGATCCGCTACGTGAACAAGTCCTTTGCCCACAAAGTGCTGGCGGGCTACTTCCGGGTCGCCAAGGTCGGCCTGGTGACGCCCCTGCGGGATGGCATGAACCTGGTCGCCAAGGAATACGTGGCCTGCCAGGACCCGCAGGACCCCGGCGTCCTCGTCCTGTCCCGCTTCGCCGGGGCCGCCCAGGAGCTCGATGCGGCTTTGCTGGTCAACCCATCGGACCTCGATGAGGTGTCCGAAGCCCTGAAGCGGGCCCTGGAAATGCCGCTCAAGGAGCGCCGCATGCGCTGGCAGTCGATGATGGACGTGCTCGAACGCAACGACATCACGACCTGGCGGAACGCCTTCCTGCACGCCCTGACCGAGCCGCCGAAGGTGAAGCCGGAGATCTACGTGCAGACGCCGATGACGGCGCCCTAGGCGCCGGTCCAGATCAGCGACGCGAAGCGCCCACTGTTGGCGCCGTCGCGGCGATACGAGTAAAGACGTTCGTCGGTCAGGGTGTCGAAACCGCCGCCCGTCACCTGCGTGATGCCGGCCTTGGCCAGCCTGCGGCGCGCAAGAGCGTACAGGTCGCAGTGCCAGTGACCCGGCCGGGTCGAAGCGAAGGCCACCGCCGCGCCTTCGTCGACGTCGACGAAAGCCGCACGGACTTCCTCACCCACTTCATACGACGACGCGCCGATCGCCGGTCCCAGCCACGCCTGGATGCCATCGGCCGCCATGGCCGTGACCGTGTTTTCCAGGACCCCCGCCGCCAGTCCACGCCAGCCGGCATGGGCCGCGCCGATCGTCTGGCCATCGGCCGAAACGAACAGCACCGGCAGGCAGTCCGCCGTGAGGATGGCGAGCACCTGGCCGGGCCCCCGCGCGACCGAGGCATCCGCCACCGGCTCGTCGTCACCGGCAGCGCGGGAATCCGCCACGGCGATGCCGTGGACCTGTCGCAGCCACCGCGGCGGCGCCGGCAGCGCCAGGGCCTCCGACAACGCCCGCCGGTTGACCTCGACCGCGGCGATGTCGTCGCCGGAGCGCAAACCGAGGTTCAGCCGGTCGTACGGGGCCTCCGAGACGCCGGGGCCCCGCCGCGTGGAGACGGCGGCGCCGATGCCAGCCGGCGCTTTCCAGTCCGGAACGATCCAATCGGCGCCCACCGTCAATCCTCGATCGGATGGAGCACGGTGTCGGCGCGAAGGGCTTCGATCAGCGCGTCCTGGTCGGCCGGACGCGGCGAATCGAATTCGAGGTACTCGCCGGTGATCGGATGATCGAAACCCAGTTTTTCCGCATGCAGGGCCTGGCGGCGGAAACCGCGCAGGGCGTCGATCAGCTCCTGGCTCGCCCCGCGCGGAAGGCGCAGGCCATTGCCGTAAAGCTGGTCGCCCACCAGGGGATGACCGATATGGGCCATGTGCACGCGAATCTGATGGGTGCGGCCGGTCTCCAGGTTGCACTGGATCAGGCTATGCGCCCGGAAGCGCTCGCGAACCCGGTAATGGGTCACCGACTCCTTGCCGCCATCGATCACGTCACGGACGCCCTGCTTGAGCCGGTCGTGCTGGTGACGCCCGATCGGCTCATCCACGGTGCCGCCGGCGACCATCGTGCCAAGGACGACGGCCTCGTACTGGCGGCGCACCTCGTGGCGGGAAAGCATTTCCACCAGGCGGGTATGGGCCGCCAGGGTCTTGGCGACCACCATCAGGCCGGCGGTGTCCTTGTCCAGGCGGTGCACGATACCGCCGCGCGGCAGTTCCGACAGGCCCGGGTTGTGATGCAGGAGGGCGTTGAGCATGGTCCCCGTGGGGTTGCCCGCACCCGGGTGGACCACGAGGCCCATCGGCTTGTCGACCACCATCAGGTCGTCGTCCTCGAAACGGATGTCCAGGGCGATATCCTCGGCCTGGGCGTGGACCTCGTTCTCCAGTTCCGCCTCCAGTTCGACCTTCTCGCCGCCCCGGACCAGCTGCCGCGGCGCCGCGCGGGCCCCGTCCAGCAACACTTTGCCTTCCTTGATCCACCCGGAGAGGCGGGATCGGGAATAATCGGGGAACATCTCGGCCACGGTCTGGTCGAAACGCCGTCCAGCGGCCGTTACCGGCACAATGGCTTCATGTCGTAACGTCGTCATACCGCCCCGCCCGGCCCATGGCCGGTTTCGGCTATCATGCCTTTTCGCTCAAGCATCCGAACTCTCTCAATGCGTGTAACTAAGATCACCATTCTGCTCGTCCTCGCCCTGTCGATGAGCGCCTGCTCGATGTTCCGCAGCAAAAAGGAGACGATCGACACGATGCCGGAAGACCGGCTTTTTGCCACGGCTCACAATTCGCTGGAATATTCGGACTATTCGGCCGCCGAAAAGGGCTATCAGCGCCTGATTGCGCGCTTCCCGTCCGGTGACGTCAATGAGCAGGCCCAGATCGAACTGGCCTACGCGCAGTACAAAGACAACAAGCCGGATGACGCGTACTCCACGATTAATCGCTTCATCAAGACGTTTCCGACTCACAAGCATGCAGATTATGCCTATTACCTGCGCGGCATGATCAATTTCGATCGTACCGGCGGCCTGATCGAGCGTTATCTGCAGCGTGGAAACTCGGCATCGACCCGTCGCGACCAGGGTTTCAACCTGACCTCGTTCGACGATTTCAGCCAGCTCACCCGCCGCTACCCGAACAGCGCCTACGCCACGGACGCCCGCCAGCGCATGATCTTCCTGCGCAACCAGCTGGCTCAGTTCGAGGTCAACGTGGCCGAGTACTACCTGCGCACGAAGTCGTACATCGCCTCGGCGGACCGCGCCCAGTACGTGGTCGAGCATTACCAGCAGTCGCCGGAAACGGCCGATGCCCTGGCGATCCTGACGCGCAGCTACCTGGCCCTCGACCGCAAGCCGCTGGCCGAGCAGAGCCGCAAGGTGCTGGCCCTGAACTACCCGAACCACCCCTACCTGACCGACGAATCGTGGCCGCACAGCCCGTCGATCTGGCGCAAGGCGATCCCGTTCTCGGGTCACCATTGATCGGTTGATGGTTTGATCAGACGAAAAAGCCGGCGAAAGCCGGCTTTTTTTGTGTTGAGGCGCTTGGGGCGGGCTCGCCTTCGGCAGTGCGTTGAGCTCGTCGCTCGCGGGCGCGTCGCAAGAGCCGGCGGGTGCCACCCTCGGGGCCACGCTGCGGCGTCCCGCCAGGGAGGGCGGCTACCGCCACCATTTACTTATTGCCCTATGGGCCGGGCCGGGCGTCGACTGGGGTTTTCCGACTCGACATCCTGTCTCGCGGAAAAGGCCGGCCGTCCTGGCCGGCCCCCTGACGGGCCTGATCCAGCCGACGCCCTCGCCTCCGCTACCGGCCCCGAGGCTGGCACCCGCCGGCTCTTCCCGACGATGAGGTCGATTGAAGGGAGAGCGCCATCGCCGCGTGCACGCGCAACGCAGCTCTTTCCTGTGGGAGCCGCTTCAGCGGCGAACCCTCAGGGCATCGCGCAAGCGAGTGAGGCCTTGCAGTGATGAGGCGAGCGGTTAACCGCCGTCACGATGTGACGCAAAGCCTTGTTCGCGATAGCTGCGTTGAGGGTTCGCCGGCGCAGCCGGCTCCCACACAAGACCTGCGGTGCGCTTGATGGATGCGAGCGGTGCGCTCGACCGCACGAACCTCAGTCTCCGAAAGGGCCGGCGGGTATCGCCCTCGGGGCCGGTAGCGCAGGCGAGGCGTCCCACCGGATGAAGCCCGAAGGGGGTCGGCCAGGACGGCCGACCGTTTTCGCGAGACAGGATGTCGAGTCGGAAACCGCCGGTGGGGCGCCGACCCGGCCCGTAGGACAATAAGTAAACGGCCGCGATTCGCGGCCCTTCCCTAGCGGGGCGCCGGAGCGTGGCCCCGAGGGCGATACCCGCCGGCTCTTGCGAGGCACCGCGAGCGACGAGAGCAACCCGATGCCGCAGGCGAGCCCGCGCGGACGCTTACCGCCAGCCAGAGGTGATCGGATACCTGCGCTCGCGGCCAAAGGCCTTCGTGGTCACACGAGGCCCCGGAGCCGCCTGGCGGCGCTTGAACTCATTGATGAAGACCATGCGGATCACCCGGCGCACGGTGGCGTCGTCGTGGCCGGCGGCAATGATGTCCTCGGCCGAGGCCTCGCCTTCGATGAACTGCTCGAGGATCGCGTCCAGTTCGTCGTAGGGCGGGAGCGAGTCCTGGTCGGTCTGCTCGTGGCGCAACTCGGCCGAGGGCGGGCGCTCGATGACGGCCAGCGGAATGGCTCCGTCGATCGCGGCGCGCCAGCGGGAGAGGGCGAAGACGGTGGTCTTGTAGACGTCCTTGAGCGGCGCATACGCGCCGCACATATCGCCATAGAGGGTGGCGTAACCGACCGCCATCTCGCTCTTGTTGCCCGTGGAGAGCAGTAGCTTGCCGGTCTTGTTGGACATGGCCATGAGCAACACGCCGCGCGCGCGCGACTGCAGGTTCTCTTCGGTGATGTCCGGATCGCGACCGGCAAAGACCGGGGCCAGGGCACCGGTAAAGGCTTCATAGATGCCTTCGATCGGCAGTACGTGGTACTCGACGCCGAGGTGCTCGGCCTGGGCCTTGGCTTCGCGCAGCGATAGATCCGAAGTGTAGACCGTCGGCATCATCACCGCGGTGACCTTGTCCTTGCCCAGCGCATCGACCGCCAGCGCGAGGGTGAGGGCCGAATCGATGCCGCCGGACAGTCCGAGCAGGACGCCGGAAAAGTGGTTCTTGCCGATGTAGTCGCGAATACCCCGGACGATGCCGGCATACATGATCGCCTCGGGCGAGCGCGTATCGGCGGCGGGCCAGTCGATGGCGGCGAGGCGCTTCGTCGCGGTGTCGAATTCAACGGTAAGCAGCATTTCCTCGAAGGATGGTGCGCGAGCGATCACGTCGCCATCGGCCTGGATCAGCAGCGAATGACCGTCGAAAAGCAGGTCGTCCTGGCCACCGACCAGGTTCACATAGGCAATTGGCAGACCCGTTTCGCGCGCGCGCTGCTTGAGCAAGGCCTCGCGGGTGGCAGCCTGGCGGCGATCCCAGGGCGAGGCATTGATGACCAGGATCAGATCGGCGCCGGCCTGCGCGGCGTGAGCCGCCGGCTCCGCTTCCCAGATGTCCTCGCAAATCAGCATGCCGACGTTGACGCCTTCGATCGCGAACACGCGGGTGGCTTCGCCGTGCTGGAAGTAGCGCTTCTCGTCGAACACGGTGTAGTTGGGCAGCTCCTGCTTGTGGTACGTCCACTCGATCCGGCCTTCCCGGATGAGTGAGGCGGCGTTGAACACCTCGCCCTGCGAATCCGGGTAGCCCACGACAGCGGAAATGCCCTTGATCGTCGGCGCCAGCGCGTTGAGTTCCCGATGACAGGCATCCAGGAAACTCGGCCGCTGGAGGAGGTCCTCAGGCGGGTAACCGGAAAGCGTCAGTTCGGGAAAGGCGACAAGAGAGGCGCCAAGGCGATCGCGCGCCTCGTCGGCCAGTGCCTTGACCCGTCGCGCATTGTCGGCGGTGGCACCCACCGGAAAATCGAACTGGGCCAGGGCGAAGCGGAACGTGGACATGGGGAATCCGTGCGGTCGCGGGGACTGCACATGATAAGGCATGCGCGCGCGGGCTTCCGCCAGCAGGGGCTAGCGGACCGGGACGTCGTAGATCAGGTCGGGTACCGCCGCCGAGGGCAGCGAGTAGTGCCACCACTCGGGGGCATAGTTGACGAACCCTTCGGCGGCCATGGCTTCGAGCAGGCGCCGGCGGTTCGCCCGCTGCGTGGGGCTGATGCCGGGATCGTCGGTGTGCGCCCGCGGATCGAAGAAATCGAAATCCGTGCCCATGTCGAGTGGCTGACAGGTGGCACCTGCGCAATGGAGCAGGGTCAGGTCGACCGTGGCGCCACGGCTGTGACCGGAGACCGGCGCGATGTATTCGCCGAGCAGCTTGCTCTTGTCGAGGTTCGGATAGTGCGCCGCCTTGGTGCGCGTGTCGGACAGGTCGCCGGCCCAGTGCACGAAGGCGGCGACGGCCCGGGCCGGTCGATAGCAGTCCCACAGGCGCAGGCGATAGCCCTGCGCGCGTAGCGTGGCCTCCACCCGCGCGAGGGCTTGCGCCGCGGCGGTGCGCAGGTAGCACGCGGGGGCCTCGTAGCCATCGACGACCGCCCCCGTGAAGTTGTCCGCGCTGGCGTAATGGATGTCTTCGTCGATGTCGGGAACGAGGGTGCGGATGTTTGTCATCCCCGCGGCCACCGCGGTGGTCGCGGGCGAGAGTCGTGGCGGCTCGGCGGCGATAAGCGCAGCAGAAGCCAACACGCCCAGCACGACCGAAACAACGACCACTAACCGCATGGGAAGGCCTCCGGAATGATGCGCCACCCCGCGCGACGCACAGGCAGCGTAGCCCATCGCCGCCGACATGCGCAGGACAGGTACCATGCCCTGACGATCGTTTTTTCCCGGGGAGGGTTGGCGTGATCGAATCGGTCTGGCCGTATCTGGCTGTCATGCTGCTCGTCGCGGGTTTCTGGCCGGCGATCGAACGACGCTTTCGCTGGAGAGTGTTCGAGGTACTGCCGCCGATCGTGCTCACCTACCTGAGCGTCACAGCGTTGTCGGTGGCCGGCGTGTGGACGGCCAGCCCAGAGATCCACGCTGCCCAGGGCGTTCTCGTCTCGCGGCTCGTCCCCGCCCTGCTGTTCCTGCTGATGATCAACTGCGACCTGCGCGCGATCTTCGCCCTCGGTCCGCGTGTGCTCGGCGTGTTCGTCTGTACCTCGATCAGCCTGTTCGCCGCCTTCGTCCTGGCCTACCTGATCTTTCGCCACTGGATTCCGGGCGACGGCTGGATGCCGCTGGCCTCGCTCTCAGGCAGCTGGGTGGGCGGCACGGCGAACATGATCGCGGTGAAGCAGGCGATCGGCATGTCGGATACCGCGCTTGCCACGACCCTGCTGACCGACGCGCTCTGCTACTCGATGTGGGTGGTGGTGCTGTTCGCCGTGGCTCGCCTCGCGCCCGCCTTCAATCGGTGGACGCGCGCGGTCTCCAGCGCGGACATGATCGTTGCCGATACTGCGCCACGCGCACCGGCGACGGTCGACAGCGTGCTGTTGTGGCTCGGCCTCGCCCTCCTCACGGCGGCACTCGCCGCGGTGGCGGGCGGCGTCATGCCGGTGGGAAGCATGGTGTCGCCGACGACGTGGACCATCCTTATTGCGACGATCGCCGGCCTGGTCGTCGCACACACGCCACTGGCACGACTGCCGGGCGCGCAGTCCGTCTCGAGTGCGATGCTGATCTCCGTCGTCGCCGTCCTCGCTTCGCAGAGCAGTTTCGCCGGCATCGCCGCGGCGCCGATCTACCTGCTTTGCGGCGTAACCGTCATCGCCCTGCACGCGATCCTGCTCTGCCTCTTCGCCCGCCTTTTTCACTTCGACCTGTACCTGTGCGGTATTTCCTCGCTTGCGCACATCGGCGGTGTCGCCGCGACGCCGGTACTGGCAGCGACGTATTCCCGCTCACTGGTACCGGTCGGCATCCTGCTGGCGCTCTTGGGTTATATCCTCGGTACGGGCTACGGGCTGGTCGTGGCCGCCGTGTTGTCGAGGCTCGCTTCATGAAGAGGTTCAACGCGTGAATACGTTTCGCCATGTGCTGATGGCCTGGGTTCTGGCCACCACCGCCGCCGCACCGACGGTCTTTGCGCAGGACCTTCCCGCATCCGGCGTTCCCGGTATCACCGACGCCGATCTTTCCGCGGCGACGTGGGTCGGTCGTCTGGCCGCCCCGGACACCGTGCTCATCGATGCCGCTTCTATCCGTGCGTTGAACGAACGCATTGCCCGACTCGATCCGTCGATGCACGACATCCGCCACCTGCCCGCCACGCTGTCGCAGGAACAGGTAAAGACGTGGATCCTGGAACGCTCCGCCCGCCCGTCACGAGCGCTCGTCGATGGTGAAGGCCAGGCCATCGACGCTGGCAGACTCGATGCGATCATGGCCAATGTCGCGGTCGATGCCCTTCCCGCAAAGGTCACGCCGCGCTACGGCATGGCGCTTCGTCGCACGGCGTTGCGAAGCTTCCCGACCGACCTGCGCGCCTTCAGCCACGCGGGCGATACGGATATCGACCGCTTTCAGGAAAGCACGCTTTTTCCGGGCGATCCTCTCGTCGTCGTTCATGCCAGCAAGGATGCGCAATGGGTCTTTGTCGTCAGCCCCACTTACGCGGCCTGGGTGCGTGCCGAGGATGTCGCCTTGGGCGAAGCGAGCCAGGTTTTCGCGCACGCGGACGCGATGCCTTACCGGGTCATCACAGGGGCCAAGCCGCTTACGGTGTATTCGCCTGAAGCGCCCGCGCTCTCGGAACTGCAGCTCGATATGGGCACACGCGTGCCGCTCGATACATCGCTACCGGCAGACCAACCGGTGAATGGCCAGAGCCCCTACACCTCATGGGTATTGAGCCTGCCCGTGCGTGATGCGCAGGGCGCGCTGGCGTTCCGGCCTGCCCTGCTCCAGCGCAACCTGGACTCCTCGCCCGCCTACCTGCCACTGACCCGCGCCAACATCATCCGGCAGGCTTTCAAATTCCTCGGCGAACGCTACGGCTGGGGACACGCCTACAACGGACGCGATTGCAGCGGCTTCGTCGCGGACGTCTACCGCAGCATGGGTGTACAGATGCCGCGCAACACGGGCGACCAGGCGACGAGCCCCGGCATGACGCACACGCTGTACACGGCGAAGGACAGCCACGATGTACGCCTCAAGGCGGCCATGGCGCTCGACGTCGGCGACCTGGTCTACATCCCGGGTCACGTGCTGATGGTCATCGGGAAGATCGATGGCAAACCGTATGTGATCCACGACGTGAGCGGCATCAGCTACCGCCAGCCCGACGGCAGCATGCGGCGGGTCAAGCTCAACGAGGTGTCGGTGACGCCGCTGCTGCCGCTGATGTTCAGCGACGATGCCAGCTTCGTCGACCGCATGAGCAGCATCGTCCGCCTTCGCCCATGAAGATCACCGACATCACGCTCGGCATGCTGCGCGTCCCGCTGAAGACGCCGTTCAAGACGGCGCTACGTACGGTGGAGCAGGTCGAGGACATCGTCGTGATGCTGCACACCGACGACGGTCGCGTCGGCTACGGGGAAGCGCCTCCAACCGCGGCGATCACGGGTGAGACGCATGGATCGATCGTCCACGCGATCCGGCATCACATCGCGCCACGACTCGTGGGCGAAGACCTGACGGACCTCAACCGGATCACCGGCCTGATCCAGGGTGCCATGGCGAACAACGGCAGCGCGAAAGCTGCCGTGGAGATCGCGGTCTACGACCTCTGGGGCCAGCTGCATCGGTCACCGGTATACACGTTGCTCGGCGGTGGCACGCCGACGCTCACCACCGACCTGACGATCAGCGTGAACGACGTGGACACCATGGTCGCCGATGCGCTTGCCGCGCTGGATGAGGGGTATACGGCGCTCAAGATCAAGGTCGGCAAGGACGTCGCTACCGACGTCGCACGCGTACGCGCGATTCATGACGCCGTCGCGGGACGCGCCGCCCTCCGTATCGACGCCAACCAGGGCTGGACGGCGAAAGACACCGTTCGCGTGCTGACGACCCTGGAAAACGAGGGCGTGGTGCTGGACCTCATCGAGCAGCCCGTACCGGCGCACGATCTCGCCGGCATGCGCTACGTTACCGAACGCGTGAACACACCCGTGATGGCCGACGAAAGCGTGTTCGCACCCGCCGACGTGATGGAGATCATTCGCTTGCATGCGGCCGACATCATCAACATCAAGCTCATGAAGGCCGGCGGCATCACCCAGGCGCTGCGTATCGCCGACATCGCCGCCGCCCATGGCATCCCATGCATGATGGGCTGCATGCTGGAGTCCAGCATCAGCGTGGCCGCCGCGGTGCACGTGGCGATTGCGCGCTCCCGGACGATCACCCGCATCGATCTGGACGGCCCCTCGCTGTGCACGTTCGATCCCGTGGAGGGAGGCGTCCGCTTCGATGGGCCACGCATCACCGTCAGCGATGCACCCGGCCTCGGCATCGGGAACATTCGCGGCTTGGTACCGCTCTAAACGCAGCGCGTTTTCATCCCAACCCGATCGCCTGACCACCGCACCGGAATCACGCCATGCTGCCACGTCGCTTCAGGACCTACTCGCTCGGCCTCGTCACTCTGGGCGTAATCGCCACACTCGGCCTGGCAGCCACCGCGAACGGCTTCGAAGCACCCGCCGCCTGGTCCGTCTCGCGACAGATGGTTGTCGTCACGACGGACGGCTGGGATGTGGATCACGGTAGCCTGCGCACCTATGAGCGTGACGGCACGACCTGGAAGCAGGTGGGAACACCGGCGGACGTGACGATCGGCAAACACGGGAGCGCCTGGGGCGTCGGCCTTCATCCGGTCCAGCAGGACGGCCCCAGCAAAGTGGAGGGCGATGCACGCAGCCCGGCCGGCATTTTCAGGATCGGACAGGCCTTCGGCTATGCCGAGACCAACGGCACGGCGCTGCCCTACCGAGGCCTCACCGCGTCGGACTATTGCGTGGACGTGACCGACTCGCCTTATTACAACCAGGTGGTCGACACCAGGCAGGTGGGTGAGAAAGCCGTCGCCGGCGCGACCGAGCCCATGCGTCGCGATCTCCATCTCAACGGCGACCACGCCTACCGCATCGGCTTCATCATCGAGCACAACCCTGAAGGCCGACGCGGCGCAGGCAGCTGCATTTTCGCGCACCTGTGGCGCTCGCCGACGTCACCCACCGCCGGCTGCACGGCCATGACCGACGAGACCATGGAGAAACTCCTCGCATGGCTCGACCCGAAAAAGAAACCGGTCTTCGTGCTGCTGCCGAAAGCCGAGTACACGCGCCTGCGCGACGCCTGGAACCTCCCCCCGCTCCTGTAGGGGCCGATTTATCGGCGATGCTCTTCAATTCGGCGACGCTCCTCAATCAGGAATCGACACCTCCACCAACCGCTCAAGCAGCGTCAACGATTCCTGCCAACCCAGGTAACACTGCTCAACGGGAATCACATCGGGAATCCCCTCCTGGACGATCTGCACGTCGGTACCGCAGGAGACCGCACGCAGGCTGATCGTGGTGACCATGGTGCCCGGTAGCCCCGGATCGTCGAAGCGGTCGTCGTGGACGATGCGCTCGTTCGGCACCAGCTCGAGGTAGGTGCCGCCGAAGCTGTGGCCGTTGCCCGTGGAGAAGTTGGTGAACGACATCCGGTACCGGCCACCGACCCGGGCGTCCAGTTCGTGGACCGTGCCGGTGAAGCCGTCCGGCGGGAGCCACTTGGAGAGGGCGGCGGCGTCGAGGAAGGCGCGGTAGAGGCGCTCGGCGGGGGCGGTGAAAACGCGATGCAGGCGGACGGTGCCGGTCATGGTGGTTCTCCGTGGCGAAGTGAGGTTTTCATTCTCTACGACGAACGGGGGTAGCGGAGATCGACATCCGTTTCAGCTTAGGGATGCGGCCGATTGGCCCGCTGCCGCGGGATCGCCGATGAATCGGCTCCCACAAAAAAAACCGCGGCCCGGAGGCCGCGGTTCTTGTCACTCGCCGAGGCGGGTGGGTATTACTTCATCAGACCGGCGAGG
>Ga0247742_10000536_pt1 | contig 30101 bp, 22 predicted proteins | sample UWRJL208509C2_FD_180944 | JGI IMG/M metagenome (GOLD analysis project Ga0247742, IMG submission 180944) | Plant litter microbial communities from Arlington Agricultural Research Station in Wisconsin, United States - UWRJ-L208-509C-2 | ecosystem: Environmental > Terrestrial > Plant litter >...
CGTCGAGGTCGATTGGCTCTTCGAGGTTGGCTTCCATCAGCGCGACGATTTCCTGCAACTTCGGCTGGTTGGTGCCGAGCATGTGCTTGAGCGGCACGCGCTGGTGATCCTGTTCGTTGCGGATACGCTCGTAGACAAACATCTCCGAGATCGCGGCGGACAGTTCACGGCCATGATCACGGCTGATCAGGTGCAGCATCATGTCCAGCGGTGCGGTGCCGCCGGAGCTGGTGAAGCGGTTGCGATCGAGGGTGAACAGACGAGTGCTCATCGCCACGCGCGGAAAGGCTTCCTGCATCGAGGCCAGGCATTCCCAATGCACGCTGCAATCGAACCCATCGAGCAGACCGGCGCAGGCCAGGGCCCAACTGCCGGTGCAGACCGCGCCGAGGCGGCGCGACTGGCGCGCCTGGCTTTGCAGCCATGACACGTGTTCGCGGGTGACGGTACGTTGAATGCCGATGCCGCCGCAGACAATCACTGTGTCCAGGGCCGGGGCTTTGTGCATGGAGCAATCGGGGGTGATTTGCAGACCGTCACTGGCCCAGACCTGACCGCCATCGACGGTGAGGGTGGTCCAGCGATACAGCTCGCGACCAGACAATTGGTTGGCCATGCGCAGTGGTTCCACGGCGGAGGCCAGAGAAATCAGCGTGAAATTGTCCAGCAGCAAAAAGCCGATGGATTGAGGCGCACGGTTCTGGGGTTGGGCCCCGGAGTTGAACGACGTCATCGCGGTATCTCCTCACACAAAGCGGGTGATGGCCTCAGGCGGAGGCTCTTGTTATGGCCATCGTTCTCGCGTGGGAGACGGGCTTTGTTATGACAGAGCAATTGCCATGCCTAAAATTGAATGCGCATTCAATAACTCCTGAAAACGACCTCTCGACCTGTCTATATAAGACCCGCGGCAAGTAGGGGTTATAAGTGACATCACAGCGGCAGAAGGCGCTGCCGCGCAGGCTGTGAGCAAATCGGTAGCACTTGTGGGAACAGGGCTGCGGGCGGGTGAGGCGAGTGTCACCGCAAGCACAGGTGACGGACGGTCGGGGGTGGTTTGGATCGTTGATCCGGAGAAAGGGGCTTATCTGTAAGCGACGCGCTAAAAGGTGGCGCGTTTTGAATCGGGTGTGCATTTTGCGCGCAGTTTTGAATGTTCCAGCGCCTTTTCGCGAGCAGGCTCGCTCCCACCTTGAAATGCGATCCCCTGTGGGAGCGAGCCTGCTCGCGAAGGCCGGCGCCTCGGTATTACTGAATCAGCACTCCACCGCACTCACCGCCAAGCCACCGCGTGAGGTCTCTTTATATTTGTCATGCATGTCCGCCCCGGTATCGCGCATGGTGCGGATCACTCGGTCCAGCGAGATAAAGTGCTGGCCGTCGCCACGCAGGGCCATCTGCGCGGCATTGATGGCTTTCACCGCCGCAATCGCGTTGCGCTCGATGCACGGCACTTGCACCAGGCCGCCCACCGGATCGCAGGTCAGGCCAAGGTTGTGTTCCAGGCCGATTTCCGCGGCGTTGCACAATTGCTCCGGGGTCGCCCCGAGGATTTCCGCCAACCCTGCCGCGGCCATGGCGCAGGCGGAACCGACTTCGCCCTGGCAGCCGACTTCGGCGCCGGAGATCGACGCGTTCTTCTTGCACAGAATCCCCACCGCCGCCGCGCTGAGCAAATAATCGACGACGTTGGCGTCGGTCACCGCTTCGCTGAATTTCATAAAGTAGTGCAGCACCGCCGGAATGATCCCCGCCGCGCCGTTGGTCGGTGCCGTGACCATGCGCCCGCCGGCGGCGTTTTCTTCGTTGACCGCCAGGGCGAACAGGTTGACCCATTCCATGGCGCTCAAGGTCGAGCCGATTACATTGGGCTTGCCCAGCTCTTGCAGGCTGCGGTGCAACTTGGCGGCGCGGCGGCGCACATTGAGTCCACCGGGCAGGATGCCTTCGTGCTTGAGACCCTGCTCGACGCAGTCCTGCATGGCCCGCCAGAGTTTCATCAGGCCGGCGCGGATTTCCTCTTCGCTGCGCCAGACCTTTTCGTTCGCGAGCATCAACTCCGCCACCCGCAGATTGTGTGTCTGGCACAGGCTGAGCAATTCGGCGGCGCTGGAGAAATCGTACGGCAGCACGGTGCTGTCGAGATCGACTACACCGCTGGAGGCCTGGGCCTCGTCGACGACAAAACCGCCGCCGACCGAATAGTAGGTGTCGCGATGCAACACGCCGTCCGCACCTTCCGCCACCAGGGTCATCGCGTTGGGGTGGAACGGCAGGTTCTCGTCGATCAGGCGCATGTCTCGTGCCCAGAGGAAAGGCACCACAAAACGACCGTCGAGCAGCAGCGTGTCGGTTTCCCGCAGGGTCGCGATGTGCAGGCCGATCAGCGATGGATCGATCGCGTCCGGCCACTCGCCCATCAGGCCGATGATCGTTGCGTTATCGCTGCCGTGGCCAATGCCGGTGGCCGACAGCGAGCCGTAGAGCTGAACTTCAACGCGCCGGACTTGTTCCAAAAGGCCTTGCTCACGCAGTCGCTGAACGAACAGCGCACCGGCCCGCATCGGGCCGACGGTGTGCGAACTGGAGGGCCCGATGCCGATTTTGAACAAGTCGAAAACGCTGATAGCCATTGCTGCGAATCTCCAGAAACCTGCGGGTCCCGGCACAGAAGCGCCCGGTGGCGAAGCTGCTACGCTCAAACCGCAGTCCGCCGAGATGGGCGCATGATCAGCCTTTTACCCTGTCGCTCTGCGTCCCACACCGACGCACTCATGTCCAGCAACGTCGCGGGCCGGGCAGCCCGTGTTTTCGACGTTTTTTTGCGGTTCAGAGGGGGAAACAGGGCTGAAAAAATCTGTAAACGACGTTACTGACACTGGATGCGACCATCCCTGTACTGGATACGACGCACCCTGTAGGCGTCAGATTTTCACTGGTACATGATCGTAGCGACTCGATTGCAAGGCGCCGTGGTAGAGCTGTCTGAAAAACGCCATCCGACCGCAACACATTAAGTGCGTCGTTCCCCGGGGACCGCGCCAAAAAAAACACCAAGGAGTCCACCCATGAAAGGTTCTTCGTCGTTGTTGTTGGCCGCCATGCTGAGTCTGCCGTTGCTGGCTCAGGCTGCAGAACCGGCCCAATGCAGTACCGTGAACTTCTCCGATGTCGGCTGGACCGACATCACCGCGACCACGGCCACCACCAGCGTCGTCCTCCAGGCCCTGGGCTACAAAACCAAGACCACGATGATTTCCGTTCCGGTGACCTACAAGTCCCTGGCCGACGGCAAGAACATGGACGTCTTCCTGGGTAACTGGATGCCGACCATGGAAAACGACATCAAGGCTTACCGCGACGCCGGCACAGTCGAGACCGTGCGCACCAACCTGGTCGGCGCCAAGTACACCCTGGCGGTCCCGCAAGCGCTGTACGACAAAGGCCTGCACGACTTCGCCGACATCGCCAAATTCAAGAAAGAACTCGACGGCAAGATCTACGGCATCGAGCCGGGTAACGACGGCAACCGTCTGATCCAGAGCATGATCGACAAGAACGCCTTCGGCCTCAAAGACGCCGGGTTCAAGGTGGTCGAGTCCAGCGAAGCCGGCATGCTGTCGCAAGTCGACCGCGCGCAGAAACGCAGCACCGACGTGGTGTTCCTCGGCTGGGCCCCGCACCCGATGAATACGCGCTTCAAGATTCAGTACCTGACCGGTGGCGATGACTTCTTCGGCCCGGACTTCGGTGCCGCCACCGTGGCCACCAACACCCGCAAGGGCTACGCCACGGAATGCAGCAACGTCGGTCAGTTGCTGAAGAACCTGGAATTCACCGTCGACATGGAAAGCAAACTGATGGGCAACATCCTGGACGACAAGATGAAGCCTGAAGCGGCGGCCAAGGCTTGGCTGAAAAGCAATCCACAGGTGCTCGATACCTGGCTCGCTGGCGTGACCACCATTGACGGTAAACCAGGCCTGGAGGCCGTGAAAGCCAAGATCGCACAGTAAAATCGCTTACGCCGGGCGGGCTCGCCTGCCCGGGCTGTTTATTTCCTTGCATGCGGACGTTCACTACCATGCTGATTGATCAGAAAATCCCTTTAGGCCAGTACATCGCGGGCTTCGTCGAATGGTTGACGCAACACGGCGCCAACACCTTCGACGCAATCGCCGTGACACTGGAAACGATGATCCACGGCGTGACGTTCGCGCTGACCTGGTTCAACCCGCTGGCATTGATCGGCCTCATCGCGCTACTGGCGCACCTCATCCAACGCAAGTGGGGACTGACGATTTTCGTCGTCGCCTCCTTTCTGCTGATCCTCAACCTGGGGTACTGGCAGGAAACCATGGAAACCCTCGCCCAGGTGCTGTTCGCCACCCTGGTCTGCGTGGTCATCGGCGTGCCGCTGGGCATTGTTGCCGCGCACAAGCCGATGTTCTACACACTGATGCGTCCGGTGCTCGATCTGATGCAGACCGTACCGACCTTCGTGTACCTCATTCCTACCCTGACCCTCTTCGGGCTGGGTGTGGTCCCGGGCCTGATTTCGACGGTAGTGTTCGCGATTGCCGCGCCTATCCGCCTGACCTACCTGGGCATCCGTGATGTTCCCGCCGAATTGATGGACGCCGGCAAAGCCTTCGGCTGCTCGCGGCGTCAACTGCTCGCCCGCATCGAACTGCCCTACGCCATGCCGAGCATCGCGGCGGGCATCACCCAGTGCATCATGCTGTCGCTGTCGATGGTGGTGATCGCGGCACTGGTGGGCGCCGACGGCCTCGGCAAACCCGTGGTCAACGCACTGAACACCGCGGATATCGCCCTGGGCTTCGAAGCCGGCCTGGCGATCGTATTGCTGGCGATCATGCTCGACCGTATCTGCAAACAACCCGACGCCAAAGTAGGGGGTGACGCATGAGCATTATTCGCTTTGAAGACGTGGACGTGATCTTCACCAGGGACCCGCGCGAAGCCCTCAAGCTTCTCGATCAAGGGTTGACCCGCAGCGAGATCCTGAAAAAGACCGGGCAGATCGTAGGCGTGGAAAAGGCCAGCCTGGACGTCGAAAAAGGTGAAATCTGCGTGCTGATGGGCCTGTCGGGTTCCGGCAAGTCGAGCCTGCTGCGCTGCATCAACGGCCTGAACACCGTCAGCCGCGGCAAGCTGTTCGTTGAGCACGAAGGCAAGCAGATCAACATTGCTTCCTGTACGCCAGCCGAGCTGAAAATGATGCGCACCAAGCGCATCGCCATGGTGTTCCAGAAGTTCGCCCTGATGCCTTGGTTGACGGTGCGCGAGAACATCAGCTTCGGCCTTGAAATGCAGGGTCGTCCGGAAAAAGAACGGCGCAAGCTGGTGGACGACAAACTGGAGCTGGTGGGCCTGACCCAATGGCGCAACAAGAAGCCTGACGAGCTGTCCGGCGGCATGCAGCAGCGTGTCGGCCTGGCCCGTGCCCTGGCGATGGACGCCGACATCCTGCTGATGGACGAACCCTTCTCGGCCCTCGACCCGTTGATCCGCCAAGGCCTGCAAGACGAACTGCTGGAGCTGCAACGCAAGCTCAGCAAAACCATCGTCTTCGTGAGCCACGACCTCGACGAAGCGCTGAAACTCGGCAGCCGCATCGCGATCATGAAAGACGGCCGGATCATCCAGTACAGCAAGCCTGAGGAAATCGTCCTCAACCCGGCGGACGACTATGTGCGGACCTTCGTCGCCCACACCAACCCGCTGAACGTGCTGTGCGGCCGCAGCCTGATGCGCACCCTGGACAACTGCAAGCGCATCAACGGTTCGGTGTGCCTCGACCCGGGCGGCGATTCCTGGCTCGACCTGGCCGAAGGCAACACCATCAAAGGCGCGCGCCAGAACGGCTCGGCCCTCGACCTGCAAAACTGGGCACCAGGGGACGCGGTGGAAAACCTTGGCCGTCGTCCGACCCTGGTGGACTCCAACATCGGCATGCGCGACGCCCTGCAGATCCGCTACCAGACCGGCAACAAACTGGTGCTGCACGACAACAACCACGTGGTGGGGATTCTCGGCGACAGCGAGTTGTACCACGCGTTGCTGGGCAAGAACCTGGGGTAAGCACCCCGGATACCAAAACGCCGCGAGAGGATCGCGGCGTTTTTGTTAGTGCAGATATTTGGCTGTAAACACGGACTACTGTGGCGAGGGGGCTTGCCTCCGTTGGGTCGCGCAGCGGCCCCAATAGCAAACACCTCGATTATTCAGTTACACCGCATTATCCGCATTAACGACTGCTTCGCAGTCGAACGGGGGCAAGCCCCCTCGCCACAATGGATCTGCGGTGCAGCTACTTGCACCGCATTACTTCAAGTTTCAGCTATACACCCGGCCAAGGAGTTGCCGATGGCTTTCAAACTGATCGAGCACGTCACGGGTGATCTGATCCTGGGTGAAACCCATCAAGTCGTAGTCCTGGCTGCCGTTGTGCAGGTAGACCTCGGCGCGGTAGTAGCGCGGGCGGGCTTCATCGGCTTGCGCCGATTCGGTCGGCGTCGCCAGGTAACCGTCCAGGCTCACTTCGTAGACAAAAGGGTTGCCCTCCTCCATCTCGATGCGCAGGCCCATGCAACGCTTGGCCTTGCCCAACAGGGTTTTCACGTTCAGGCCTTGCGTGCGCATCTGCGCGGCGGCGTCTTCCAGCGCCGGGCTCACCTGCTTGTCCATGAAGCGCTGGACGACCGATTGGCTCGGTTGCAGGTCCAGTTGCGTCAGGCGTTCGCTGAAACCGCGCCGCCCACGGGCCGCCAATTCCGCTTGCTCGCGCTCGATCTGCAGGTCCTGGCGCATCGCCTTGTGCAGGCCGAACATAAAGCACACCAACACCACCGAGAACGGCAGGCCCGCCAGCACCACCATGGTTTGCATGGCCTCGAAGTTACCGGCGAACAACAGGCCGATGGTCACCAGGGTGATCACCACCGACCAGAAGATCCGCAGCCAGTGCGGCGCGTCCTCATCGACGTTGCCGCCCTTGCACGACAGGTTGGCCATCATCACCGCGCCAGAGTCGGCGGGGGTCAGGAACAGTACGAAGCCAACGAAGATCGACACGCCGATCACCACTTTCGACGCCGGGTAATGCTCCAGCAACTGGTAGATCGCCATGGATGGCTGTTCCAGCGCCGTCTTGCCCAGCTCCACCGCCCCATGGTTCATCACCAGGTCCAGGGCCGAGTTACCGAAGATCGACAGCCACGCCAGGGTGAAACCCAACGGGATCAGCAGCACGCCGGCCACCAGTTCGCGCACGGTACGGCCACGGGAAATACGTGCGATGAACATGCCCACGAATGGCGCCCAGGAAATCCACCAGGCCCAGTAGAACAGGGTCCACAGGCCCAGCCAGCGGTCGGACTTCTCGCTATCGCCTTCGTAGACGTAGAGGTCGAAGGTCTTCAGCACCACGCCGTTGAGGTAATCACCGACGTTCTGCACAAAGCCGTTGAGCAAATGCAGGGTCGGGCCGAAAAGCAGGACGAAAATCAGCAAGCCGCTGAACAGCACGATGTTCAGGTTGGACAGGCGCCGGATGCCGTTTTCCACGCCGGACACGGCGGCGATGGTCGCCACGGTACTCATGACGATGATCACGATCAGCAGGTTGGTGTTGCTGTGTTCCATGCCGAACAGGTTTTCCAGCCCCGACGACACTTGCAGCGAACCAATCCCCAGGTTGGTCACCAGGCCCAGCAGCGTGACGAACATGCCGAAGCCGTCCACCGCATGCCCGGCGGCGCCTTTGACCCAGCGCTCACCCACCAGCGGGTACAACGCCGAACGCAGCGCCAGCGGCTGGTTATGCCGATAGGCAAAGTACGCCACGGCGAGACCGACCAGGGCGTAGATCGCCCAGCCATGCAGGCCCCAATGCAGGAAGGTCAGTTGCACCGCTTGCCGCGCCGCGAGGTTGCTGGCGGCCGCGCCTTGCGGCGGATTGAAATAGTGGTCCAGCGGCTCGGAAGCACCGAAGTACAGCAGCGAAATGCCGATCCCCGAGGAAAACAGCATGCCCGCCCAGGCGCCGTAGCTGAAGTCCGGGGTGTCGTCCTTGCTGCCCAGTTTCAGTTTGCCGTAGGAGGAAAACGCCAGGCCAACCACAAACACCAGGTAGGCGGCGATCACCACCATGTAATACCAGCCAAAGCTGCGCGACAGCCAGGCCTGGGCAATCCCGAGCAATCGGCCGGCCTCTTGCGGGGCGATGATCAGAATGGCGGTCAACAGCAGAATCAACGCGGTGGAGGTGTAGAACACCCAACCGTTGACCGTCACCTTCTCGGGCGGGGTCTTTATAAGCGAGGCAGAACTCATGGCACAGAGGCTCCGGGCAGTGCGGGAGAAGAACGCAAGGCAATGGGTGACCCGACCAATCGGTTAGTGGGCAGCCGACCGGCGGGTGATATAAAGACACCCCGAAAAAGGCCGACACCCTGCAAGCGCGACTGCGCACGGGTTTCGAGCCATTTCAGGTGTCATTTTTTCGCCGCTTGTATGTAGGAAAAATCTGTAAACAGCGACGATTTGTCGCAGAGCTTATTCTTTGTTGATTGAACGTTCAATCAAAACAAAATAGACTGGTCCTCAATCCGGTAGCCGTTTGACGTCCACCGGAAGGCCTAAGGAGATGTGCAAGATGCCCAAGGTCGGTATGCAACCCATCCGTCGCCAGCAGTTGATCGACGCCACGATGCAGGCGGTCGACCAGGTCGGAATGGGGGATGCCAGCATTGCGCTGATCGCCCGTTTGGCCGGCGTCTCGAACGGCATCATCAGTCACTATTTTCAGGACAAGAACGGCCTGATCGCTGCCACGGCGCAGTACCTGATGAGTGTCCTCAGCGAGAACGTCACCGCGCGCCGTCACGCGCTGGAGGACAGCAGCCCCCGGGCGCACCTCCAGGTGATTATCGAAGGCAACTTCGACGCCAGCCAAGTCAACGGCCCGGCAATGAAAACCTGGCTGGCCTTCTGGGCCACCAGCATGCACCACCCGTCTTTGCACCGGTTGCAGCGGATCAACGATCACCGTCTGTATTCCAACCTGTGCTGCCAGTTCCGCCGCGTGCTGCCGCTTGATCAAGCACGCAGCGCCGCCCGGGGCCTGGCCGCACTGATCGACGGTTTGTGGTTGCGCGGCGCGCTGTCGGGAGACGCTTTCGACACCGAGCAGGCGCAACGGATCGCTTACGAATACATGGATTTCCAATTGGCCAAGCAGGTGAGTTAGAGCACAAACAAGACGCTCGACCCCTGAACCGCCACTGACCCGCACTACCCCGCCCCACGGGATGTGCCCAGTGGTTAACGCCAACCACTCAATGCTCTTGCGAGGACTTTATGGCCCGTTTCGAACTGCAAAAACTCTACATCGATGGCGGTTACTCTTCTGCCTCCAGCGACGCCACTTTCGAAGCCATCAACCCGGCTAACGGTGAAGTCCTCGCCCAGGTACAACGCGCCACCAAGGAAGACGTCGAGCGCGCGGTGGTCAGCGCCGAGAAGGGCCAGAAAATCTGGGCCGCGATGACCGCCATGGAGCGCTCGCGCATCCTGCGTCGTGCCGTCGACATCCTGCGCGAGCGCAATGACGAACTGGCCGCCCTGGAAACCCTGGACACCGGCAAATCGTTCTCCGAAACCAAGTATGTCGACATCGTCACCGGCGCTGACGTGCTGGAGTACTACGCCGGCCTGGTCCCGGCTATCGAAGGCGAGCAAATCCCGCTGCGCACCACCTCGTTCGTCTACACCCGCCGCGAGCCGCTGGGCGTGGTGGCCGGTATCGGTGCGTGGAACTACCCGATCCAGATCGCCCTGTGGAAATCCGCGCCGGCCCTGGCCGCTGGCAACGCGATGATCTTCAAGCCTAGCGAAGTCACCTCGCTGACCACCCTGAAACTGGCCGAGATCTACACCGAAGCCGGCGTACCGGCAGGCGTGTTCAACGTCCTCACCGGCAGCGGCCGCGAAGTCGGTACCTGGCTGACCGAGCACCCGCGGATCGAGAAAGTCTCCTTCACTGGCGGCACCGACACCGGCAAGAAAGTCATGGCCAGCGCATCCAGCTCTTCGCTCAAAGAAGTGACCATGGAACTGGGCGGCAAATCCCCGCTGATCATCTTCGACGACGCCGACCTCGACCGCGCCGCCGACACCGCGATGATGGCCAACTTTTACAGCTCCGGCCAGGTCTGCACCAACGGCACCCGAGTGTTCGTACCGACGCACCTCAAAGCCGCCTTCGAAGCCAAGATCGCCGAACGTGTCGCGCGTATTCGCATCGGCAACCCGGAAGACGAGAACACCAACTTCGGCCCGCTGGTCAGCTTCGCCCACATGGAAAGCGTGTTGGGCTACATCGCCAAAGGTAAAGAAGAAGGCGCCCGCGTCCTGTGCGGCGGTTCTCGCCTGACCGACGGCGACTTCGCCAAAGGCGCGTTCGTGGCACCCACCGTGTTCACCGACTGCACCGACGACATGACCATCGTGCGCGAAGAAATCTTCGGCCCGGTCATGGCGATCCTCACCTACGACACCGAAGAAGAAGTCATCCGTCGCGCCAACGACACCGACTTCGGCCTCGCTGCGGGCGTTGTCACCAAGGATCTGAACCGCGCTCACCGGGTGATTCATCAACTGGAAGCAGGCATCTGCTGGATCAACGCCTGGGGCGAGTCCGACGCCAAGATGCCGGTCGGTGGCTACAAGCAGTCGGGCGTGGGTCGTGAGAACGGGATCAGCTCTCTCAATAACTTCACGCGCATCAAGTCGGTACAGGTCGAGTTGGGCGATTACGTATCGGTGTTCTGAGGAGCTACAAGCGGCAAGCTTCAAGCTGTAAGTAAAAGCAGTTTGTGTTTGCCGCCTCCCCCCGATTTCACAGACCTAGCTCGCTGCTTTTTCTTGCAGCTTGGGGCTTGGAGCTTGCAGCTCCCCCCAGGAGACCACATGACTACAGAATACGACTACATCATCATAGGGGCCGGTTCTGCGGGTAACACCCTTGCCACCCGCCTGACCGAAGACAAAGGCGTCACCGTCCTGCTGCTTGAAGCCGGCGGCCCGGATTATCGTCTCGATTTCCGCACGCAAATGCCCGCCGCCCTGGCGTTCCCGCTGCAGGGCCGGCGCTACAACTGGGCGTATGAAACCGATCCTGAGCCGCACATGGACGGTCGGCGCATGGAGTGCGGTCGCGGCAAAGGCCTCGGCGGCTCGTCGCTGATCAACGGCATGTGCTACATCCGTGGCAACGCCATGGACTACGACAACTGGGCCAAGCTACCCGGCCTGGAAGACTGGGATTACTTGAACTGCCTGCCGTATTTCCGTAAAGCGGAAACCCGCGATATCGGCCCTAACGACTACCACGGTGGCGACGGTCCGGTCAGCGTGACCACACCAAAAGCCGGCAATAACCCGCTGTTCCACGCCATGGTTGAAGCCGGCGTGCAGGCCGGTTACCCGCGCACCGACGACCTCAACGGTTATCAGCAAGAAGGCTTCGGCCCGATGGACCGCACCGTGACGCCGAACGGCCGTCGCGCCAGCACCGCGCGCGGTTACCTCGACGTGGCCAAGAAGCGCTCGACGCTGACCATCATCACCCACGCCCTGACCGACAAGATTTTGTTCGAAGGCAAGCGTGCGGTCGGCGTGCGTTACCTGATCGGTGCCGCTGAAGAGCGCGTTGAAGCCCGCGCACGCAAGGAAGTGCTGCTGTGCTCCGGCGCCATCGCTTCGCCGCAGATCCTGCAACGCTCCGGTGTCGGCCCGGCGGAACTGCTGAATAAACTCGATATCCCGGTGGTCCACGACCTGCCCGGCGTCGGCGAAAACTTGCAGGATCACCTTGAGCTGTACCTGCAATACGCCTGCACCCAACCGGTGTCGCTGTACCCGTCGCTGCTCTGGTACAACCAGCCAGCAATCGGCGCCGAATGGCTGTTCAACGGCACCGGCATCGGTGCCAGCAACCAGTTCGAAGCCGGCGGTTTCATCCGCAGTCGTCCGGAATTCGATTGGCCGAACATCCAGTACCACTTCCTGCCGGTGGCGATTAACTACAACGGCAGCAACGGGGTGAAAGAGCACGGCTTCCAGGCGCACATGGGCTCCATGCGTTCGCCGAGCCGTGGTCGCGTCCAGGCCAAGTCCAAGGACCCGCGCGAGTACCCGAGCATCCTGTTCAACTACATGGCCACTGAGCAGGACTGGCAGGAATTCCGCGACGGCATCCGCCTGACCCGCGAGATCATGCAGCAACCGGCCCTCGACGCCTTCCGTGGTCGCGAGATCAGCCCGGGCATCGAGGTGCAAACCGACGAGCAACTGGACACGTTCATCCGCGAGCACGCCGAAACCGCGTTCCACCCGTCCTGTTCGTGCAAGATGGGCAGCGACGAGATGGCCGTGGTCGATGGCGAAGGTCGCGTGCATGGCATGCAGGGCCTGCGGGTGGTCGATGCGTCGATCATGCCGATCATTACCACCGGCAACCTCAACGCGCCAACGATCATGATCGCCGAGAAAATCGCCGACAAGATCCGTGGCCGCCAGCCATTGCCGCGCAGCACCGCTGACTACTACGTCGCGGGTGATGCACCGGTGAAGGGCAAGGCGATGCGTGAGGTGATGCCTGTTGCTCAGTAAGTCCTAAGACCGCGTCACGGCTAATCGCTGGCAAGCCAGCTCCCACAGGTTTTGCGTCGTTCACCAAACCACCTGGGTGCCTGGCTTGCCAGCTCCCACAGGGTTTTGCGTCGTTCACAATGATTGTGTTCACCAAAGAACCTGTGGGAGCCTGGCTTGCCAGCGATGAGGCCTACCAGTCAACGCCCCCTCTTCCTGACTCACAGTAAAACCTCCTACACCCCTCTTCACTTGATCCTACCCCCCGCGCAGGCCTACTCTAGTGCCGCGCAATCGTTTCACCCCCTCGCTGAACCGCTGCACCGCTCCCCACCAAGGAGGTCCCCGAATGTTCGATTTCCATCCCCAGCTCAAGCAGCGTTTTGCTGCCTTGCGCACGGGCGCTGAATTCTTTTCCGTGCGCTATGTGCGTGAAGCCGGCCAATACCTCTCGGTGCGCAAGAACGTCGCCGAGCCGCCGAGCCTGAGCCGCGACGAAGGGGCGATGCTGACCGTTCGGGTCAATGGCGTGGAAACCTACGCGGCCACCAACGACCTGTCGCAACAGGGCCTGCAAACCGCCCTCGACCGCGCCGAACAACAGGCCCGGCACCTCAAGCCCCACGCCTTGCTCGACTTACGCGACCAGCCAGTGTCCAGCGCACGGGCGGATTACCTCTCGCCGCACCTCGACCAGCCCTTCCCGTCCCTCAGCGACTGCTACCAACTGCTCGGCGCCGAATCCGCCGCCGTGCCCAAGGACGAGCGCCTGGTGAACTGGCAGGTGAGCATCGGCATCACCGAGGTCGAGCAGATTTACCTCAACAGCGCCGGCGCCGAACTGCGCCAGGCCCAGCGTTTTGTCTACCCGAGCCTGGACGTCACCGCCTACGACGGTCACGACAGCCAGACCCGTACCCTCGGCCGCGAGAACTTCGGCCAGCAGGGCGGCTTCGATGTGATCAGCCGTTGCGGCCTGATTGGCGCCGGGCCGAAAATCGCCGAGCAGGCCTTGCAACTGCTGCTCGCGCCGAACACCCCGCAAGGGCCGCGCGACCTGCTGCTGATGCCCGACCAGATGATGTTGCAGATCCACGAATCCATCGGCCACCCGCTGGAACTCGACCGCATCCTCGGCGACGAGCGCAATTACGCCGGCACCAGTTTCGTCAAGGCCAGCGACTTCGGGCATCTGCAATACGGCTCCGAGTTGCTCAACGTGACCTTCGATCCGGACATCCCGGAACAGCTCGCCAGCTATGGCCATGACGACGACGGCAGCGCCGCCAGCAAGCAATTCCTGATTCGCCAAGGGCGGCTGATCCGGCCATTGGGCGGTGCGCTGTCACAATTCCGCGCCGGCATGGACGGCGTCGCCAACAGCCGCGCCTGTAGCTGGAACCGGCCGCCCATCGACCGCATGGCCAACCTCAATATCGAGCCCGGCGACCAGCCGTTGGAGCAACTGATCGGTGGGATCGAGAACGGGATTTTGATGAGCACCAACCGCTCCTGGTCAATCGACGATGCCCGCAACAAATTCCAGTTCGGTTGCGAGTGGGGCCAGTTGATCGAAAACGGCGAGCTCAAGGGCGTGGTGAAAAATCCCAACTACCGGGCGATTTCCGCGCAGTTCTGGAAGAGCCTGCGCGCCGTCGGCGACGTCAGCACGTTCAAAGTGCTGGGCACGCCGAATTGCGGCAAGGGCGAACCGAACCAGGTGATCCGCGTCGGCCATGCGTCGCCCGCGTGCGTGTTCAGCCAGGTCGATGTGTTTGGAGGGGATGCCTGATGATGACGTCTACAAAGCAGGCCGCGCCGTTCAAGGCCTTGGTCACTTGGCTGCGCGAGGCGCTGCGGGAACCGGAGCAATTCACCCTCAGCTACGCCGCCGAGTCCTCGGCGTTCGTGCGCTTCAACCACGCCAAGGTCCGCCAGGCCGGGCAGGTGCAGCAAGCCAGCGTCGGCCTCAAGTTGATCAACGAGGGTCGCCACGCGGATTTGGACATCACGCTGTCCGGCGATCCGTCAGTGGATACGCAGCGCTTGGCCGAGGGCCTGCAACAGTTGCGCGACACCCTGCCGCTGCTGCCTCCGGACCCGTACCTGCTGCTCAATTACAACGGCTGGCAAAGCCAGAATGTGCAGGACCATCCGCTGCCCGACACCGAGCACGTGGTGACGCAAATCGCCCAGGCCGCCGAAGGCCTCGACCTCGTCGGTTTCTATGCCGCCGGGCCAATCAGCCGTGGGTTTGCCAGTTCGTCCGGTGCCTTCGGCTGGCACCAGGCCAACAGCTTCAACTTCGACTTCAGCCTGTTCCATGCCAACGGCCAAGCGGTCAAAGCCAGCTACGCCGGCCACGACTGGAGCGACGAAGGCTTTGCCAAACGCTTCGCCCAGGCGCGGGAGCAACTGGAGCATTTGGGGCGGCCGCTGCGCACCTTGCCCCCCGGACAGTACCGCGCGTACCTGGCCCCCGCCGCGCTGGAAGAAATCATCGGCATGCTGTGCTGGGGCGGTTTTTCCGCGCAGTCGATCGCCAGCAAAAGCAGTCCGCTGCAGAAGCTGTATGGCGGCGACCAGTCGTTCAGCCCCTTGGTTTCGCTGGACGAGAAAGTCAGCGGTTCCCTGAGCCCGGCGTTCTCCGGCGAAGGCTACCCACGCAGTGACCTCGGGCTGATCGTCGCGGGCAAGGCCGGCGCACAATTGGTCGGCTCGCGCAGCGCCGCCGAATACGGCTTGACCGCCAACGGTGCCGGTGGCGGGGAATCGCCCAGCGCGCTGAACATGGCCGCCGGATCGTTGCCGGACAGCGAAATTCTCCGGCAGTTGGGTACCGGGCTGTACATCAGCAACCTCTGGTACCTGAACTTCTCCGACCAACCGGCCGCGCGCCTGACGGGCATGACCCGTTTTGCGACGTTCTGGGTGGAAAACGGCGAGATCCAGGCGCCGGTCAGCACCATGCGTTTCGACGACAGCGCCTACAGCTTGCTCGGTTCGCAACTCGAAGCACTGACCGCCGACCGGGAACTGCTGCTGTCCGCCAGTACCTACAGCCAGCGGGCGACGGCGTCGGCGTGGTTGCCGGGGGCGCTCGTAAGCAGACTTACGCTAACACTGTAAACACAAACCCTGTGGCAGCGGGCTTGCGTCAGTCAGCATGATCGTTCCCACGCTCTGCGTGGGAACGCAGCCCGGGACGCTCCGCGTCCCTTTTGAAAGCCGAACGCGGAGCGTCCGCTGAGGCATTCCCACGCCGAGCATGGGAACGATCATTTACAACCTATGAGGTCCCATGCCCAACCGCCCAGCTCTCGACCCTATCACCGCCCGCTGGTTGCCGTGGGTCGTCGCCATCGCGTTCTTCATGCAGTCCCTCGACGGGACCATCCTCAACACCGCCCTGCCAGCCATGGCCCGGGACCTGGCCGAAGACCCGCTGCGCATGCAGGGTGTGATCATCGCCTACATGCTCACCGTGGCCTTGCTGATCCCCGCCTCGGGCTGGATCGCCGACCGCTTCGGCACCAAGAAAATCTTCTTCGGTGCGATCCTGCTGTTCAGCATCGGCTCGTTGCTCTGCGCCCTGTCGAACACCCTGGGCTTGCTGATCGGCGCGCGGATCATCCAGGGCCTGGGCGGTGCGCTGATGTTGCCGGTCGGACGCCTGGTGGTGCTGCGCGCCTATCCCCGCTCGGAGTTGGTGCGGATCATGGGCTTCATCACCATCCCCGGCCTGCTTGGCCCTTTGCTGGGCCCGACGACGGGCGGCTGGATGGTTGAGTACCTGTCGTGGCACTGGATCTTCCTGATCAACCTGCCGGTGGGCATCATCGGATGTTATGCGGTGTGGAAATTCATCCCCGACCTGCGAGGCACCGAACGCACGCGCTTCGATGGCGTGGGTTTCCTGCTGTTCGGCGCGGCGATGGTGCTGATCACCATCGCCATGGAAGGCCTCGGCGAATTGCACCTGCCGCACTTGCGGGTGATGTTGCTGCTGTTCGGCGGCATGGCGTGTCTCGCGGCATATTGGCTGCGGGCCGGGCACATCGATAACCCGCTATTCGCGCCGTCGCTGTTCAAGACCCGGACCTTCGCCGTGGGCATCCTTGGCAACCTGTTCGCCCGCCTGGGCAGCGGCGCCCTGCCGTTCCTCGTGCCGTTGCTGCTGCAAGTGGCGCTGGGCTATTCGCCGTCCCAGGCCGGCATGAGCATGCTGCCCCTGGCGGCGGCGGCGATGTTCGCCAAGTCAGTGGCGCGGCCGCTGATCGAGCGCTTCGGCTACCGCATCGTCCTGACCGGCAACACCTTGGCCCTGGGCATCATGCTGGCGAGCATGGGCCTGGTCAGCGAGCAGACGCCGTACTGGTTGTTGCTGGTGATGCTGGCGGTGCTCGGCGCGATCAACTCCTTGCAGTTCACCGCGATGAACACCGTGACCCTGATCGACCTCGACGACGCCAGCGCCAGCAGCGGCAACAGCCTGCTGTCGGTGGTCGCGCAGTTATCCCTGAGCCTCGGTGTGGCTTGCGCCGGTGCGTTGCTCGGCGGCTTCACGGCGGAGGTCGGCAACGATGGCGTGGAGACGGTGCTGGGGGCGTTCCAGCTGACCTTTGTCACGGTCGGGATCATGGCCATGCTGGCGGCGACGATTTTCTCTCAACTCTCAAGAGATGACGGGAGGCGGGTCAAGCGTCCAGAAGAACACATCGAACCTTAGTTTCCTGACGATAACTGCCTGCGCTCGACCAGGCTAGGCGACTTCTCGTCAGGAAACTACGGGCGATTGGCCACTGGGCTGGTACACTGCGCGACATTTTGTTTTGCAGGCCAGTCCCGTGACCACCATCGCCACCGCTTTTAATACTTTGCCGCTGTCCGCCGCCATGCTGGCTAACCTCGACTCCCTCGGTTATGCCCAGATGACGCCGATCCAGGCGCAAAGCTTGCCGGTGATCCTCAAGGGGATGGACCTGATCGCCCAGGCCAAGACCGGCAGCGGCAAGACCGCCGCCTTCGGGATCGGCCTGCTGAACCCAATCAATCCGCGCTTCTTCGGTTGCCAGGCCCTGGTGATTTGCCCGACCCGCGAGCTGGCCGACCAGGTCGCCAAGGAAGTCCGTCGCCTGGCCCGCGCCGAAGACAACATCAAGGTCCTGACCCTGTGCGGCGGCGTGTCGTTCGGCCCGCAGATCGCTTCCTTGGAGCACGGCGCGCACATCATCGTCGGCACTCCGGGGCGCATCCAGCAGCACTTGCGCAAAGGTTCGCTGGTCCTCCACGGCCTCAACACCCTGATCCTCGACGAAGCCGACCGCATGCTCGACATGGGTTTCTACGACTCCATCGAAGAAATCATCGCCCAGACCCCGGAACGCCGTCAGACCCTGCTGTTCTCGGCCACCTACCCGACGGGCATCAAGCAGTTGGCCTCGAAGTTCATGCGCACCCCGCAGATCGTCAAGGCCGAGGCGTTCCACGACGACACCCAGATCGAGCAACGCTTCTACGAAATCTCCCCGGAAGAGCGCATGAGCGCGGTGACCAAGGTCCTTGGCCACTTCCGTCCGGCGTCCTGCGTGGCCTTCTGCTTCACCAAGCAGCAGGTCCAGGAAACCGTCGACCACCTGACCTCCAAGGGCATTTCCGCCGTCGGCCTGCACGGCGACCTGGAACAGCGCGACCGTGACCAGGTCCTGGCGATGTTCGCCAACCGCAGCACGTCGGTGCTGGTAGCGACTGACGTCGCCGCCCGTGGCCTGGACATCGATGCCCTGGACATGGTGATCAACGTCGAACTGGCCCGCGACTCGGAAATCCATATTCACCGCGTCGGCCGTACCGGTCGTGCCGGCGAGAAAGGCATCGCGATCAGCCTGGTCGCGCCGTCGGAAGCGCACCGCGCGCAATCCATCGAACAACTGCAGAAATCGCCCCTGAACTGGGACCAGGTGAGCAACCTCACCTCCCAGGGCGGCGCCCCGCTGCTGCCGGCCATGAGCACCCTGTGCATCGGTGCCGGCCGCAAAGACAAGGTGCGTCCGGGCGACATCCTAGGCGCCCTGACCGGCGACGCCGGCATCCCCGGCGCCCAGGTCGGCAAGATCGCGATCTTCGACTTCCAGGCCTACGTGGCGGTGGAACGCAGCGTCGCCAAACAAGCGTTGCAGCGCTTGAATGACGGCAAGATCAAGGGCCGGTCGTTGCGCGTGCGTATTCTGTAAGAACACCACTTACCCTGTGGGAGCGGGCTTGCCCGCGATGAGGCCGGCACATCCTTCACATATTCTGTGAATGGAACATCGCCATCGCGGGCAAGCCCGCTCCCACAGTGATTTGCGGCGAACATGAGATTTGTGTGAGGACACCGTTTTGCGCTCTACCGAAGTCGTGATCATTGGCGCTGGCGCCGCAGGGTTGATGTGTGCGCTGACGGCGGCCGGGCGTGGGCGCAAGGTGATGTTGCTGGACCACGCCAACAAGGCCGGCAAGAAAATCCTCATGTCCGGCGGTGGTCGCTGCAATTTCACCAATATGTACACGGAACCGGGCAATTTTCTCTCGCAGAATGAGCACTTCTGCAAATCCGCCCTGGCCCGTTACACCCAGTGGGATTTCATCGGCCTGGTGGCCAAGCACGGTGTGCCGTACCACGAGAAAAAACTCGGTCAGTTGTTCTGCGATAACAAATCCAGCGACATCCTTGAAATGCTGCTCAGCGAGTGCGACCAGGCCGGCGTCAGCCTGCACCTCGACACCTCCATCGAGCACATCGAAAAACTCGACAGCGGCTACCTGCTGCAAACCACCCTGGGCCAACTGACCTGCGAATCCCTGGTGATCGCCACTGGCGGTTTGTCGATTCCAACCCTCGGCGCCACTGGTTTTGGTTACCAAGTGGCCAAGCAGTTCGGCCACGACCTACTGCCGACCCGCGCCGGGCTGGTGCCGTTCACCATCACCGACCAGCTCAAGGAATTGTGCACCGAGCTGTCCGGGACTTCAGTTGATTGCCTGGTGAGCTGCAACGAGCAGAGCTTTCGCGAGAACATCCTGTTCACCCATCGCGGCCTCAGCGGCCCGGCGATCTTGCAGATTTCTTCGTTCTGGGAATCCGGCGACAGCGTCGAGATCAACCTGCTGCCGGACCACGACGTGCCGAGCTGGCTGCAACAGCAGCAAGCCGAACGGCCGAACAGCGAGCTGAAAACCCTGCTCGGTGAGCTGTTCACCAAGAAAATGGCCAACCTGCTGGCGGACAACTGGTTCGTCTCTAAACCGATGAAGCAATACACCCACGCCGAACTGGCGGCCATCGCCGAAAAACTGGCGAGCTGGACGGTGGTGCCGGCCGGTACCGAAGGCTACCGCACGGCGGAAGTGACCCTTGGTGGCGTCGACACCCGCGAAGTGTCGTCCAAGACTATGGAATCGTTGAAGAGCCCGGGCTTGTACTTCATTGGCGAAGTGCTGGACGTGACCGGGCATCTCGGCGGGTTCAACTTCCAGTGGGCGTGGGCCTCGGGCTACGCGGCGGCGCAGTTTGTCTGACGGCCGCGAATGCAATCTCTGTGGGAGCTGGCTTGCCAGCGATAGCGGCGTGACAGTCAACAACGATGTTGGATGTGCCGGCCCCATCGCTGGCAAGCCAGCTCCCACAGGTTTTTCTGTCAGTCTGAAAAACTTGCGGCGGGCGTGACGTATCAAAGGAACAGATTTTGCTGTCAGATGTGATCGGCGCCATTGCGTCGTCGTCATTACTGGCTCAATTTAGCGGCATTGCCCCGGAAGGCCTTCGCACCTTATGCCATCGACCCCGTTTCGTCAGTCTCTGCGCCGTCTCTGGGCGCTGGATAAATTCAGCTACAGCGTACGGGTGTTTATCGCCCTGACCGGCACCATGGCCCTGTGCTGGTACCAGGATGAAATGGGCCTGCTGATCCCCATGTTCCTGGGGATTATCGCCAGTGCCCTGGCCGAGACCGACGACAGTTGGCAAGGTCGCCTCAACGCCTTGGCGGTGACGCTGGTGTGTTTCGCCGTCGCTGCCCTGTCGGTGGAACTGCTGTTTCCCTATCCCATTCTTTTCATCATCGCCTTCGCCCTGGCGGCGTTCTGCCTGACCATGCTCGGTGCACTGGGGGAACGCTACGGCGCGATCGCCTCGGCGACCTTGATTCTGTCGGTCTACACCATGATCGGCGTGGATCAGCGCGGTGGCGCGGTCACCGATTTCTGGCACGAACCGATGCTGCTGGTGGCCGGCGCCGCGTGGTACGGCTTGCTCTCGGTGTTGTGGCAGGCGCTATTTTCCAATCAGCCGGTGCAGCAAAGCCTGGCGCGGCTGTTTCGCGAATTAGGTTTGTACCTGAAGCTGAAATCGTCGCTGTTCGAACCGATCCGCCAGATGGACGTGGAAGCCCGGCGCCTGGAACTGGCGCAGCAAAACGGTCGCGTGGTGGCGGCGTTGAACGCAGCCAAGGAAATCATCCTGCACCGGGTCGGCAACGGTCGCCCCGGCTCGAAAGTCAGCCGCTACCTCAAGCTGTACTTTCTCGCCCAGGACATCCACGAGCGCGCCAGTTCATCGCACTACCCGTACAACGCCCTCGCCGAGGCGTTTTTCCACAGTGACGTGCTGTTCCGCTGCCAGCGCCTGTTGCGCCAGCAAGGCAAGGCCTGTCGCGCCCTGGCCGAGTCGATCCAGCTGCGCCAGCCCTTCGTCTATGACGCCACGTTTGCCGAAGCCTTGGGCGACTTGCACGCCTCCCTCGAACACTTGCGCATCCAGAGCAACCCGGCCTGGCGCGGCTTGCTTCGTTCCCTGCGCGCCCTGGCGGCGAACCTCGGCACCCTCGACCGTTTGCTCAGCGACGCCAGCAACCCCGATGCCTTGGCCGACGCCACTGACAGCAGCCTGCTCGACCGTTCGCCGCGTAACCTCAAGGACGTCTGGCTGCGCTTGCGCACCCAACTCACGCCGACGTCCCTGCTGTTCCGCCACGCCCTGCGCCTGCCCCTGGCGCTAAGCATCGGCTACGCCATGGTGCATTTGATCCACCCGTCGCAAGGCTACTGGATCATCCTCACCACGCTCTTTGTCTGCCAACCGAACTACGGCGCCACCCGCCGCAAACTCGGCCAGCGGATCATCGGCACCGCCATCGGCCTGACCCTGGCCTGGGCGCTGTTCGACCTGTTCCCCAACCCGTTGGTCCAGTCCTGCTTTGCCATCGCCGCCGGGGTGGTGTTCTTTACCAACCGCACCACCCGCTACACCTTGGCCACAGCCGCCATCACCCTGATGGTGCTGTTCTGCTTCAACCAAGTGGGTGACGGCTACGGGATGTTCGTACCGAGGTTATTCGATACCTTGCTGGGCAGCCTGATCGCTGGCCTCGCGGTATTCCTGTTCCTGCCGGACTGGCAAGGGCGGCGGCTGAACAAAGTGCTGGCCAATACCTTGTCGTGCAACAGCATTTACTTGCGGCAAATCATGCAGCAATACGCCGCCGGCAAAAGCGACGACCTCGCTTATCGCCTGGCACGACGCAACGCGCACAACGCCGATGCGGCGCTGTCGACGACCTTGGCCAATATGCTGATGGAGCCGGGGCATTTCCGTAAGGAGGCCGACGTCGGTTTCCGCTTCCTGGTGCTGTCGCACACCTTGCTCAGCTACCTGTCAGGCCTTGGCGCCCATCGTGAAACCCAACTTCCGGCGGACGTGCGCGAGCACTTGATCGACGGCGCCGGCGTCCGCCTCGCGGCGAGCATCGATGAAATCGCCCAAGGGCTGTTGAGCAAACAGCCCATCGAGATTCAAAGCGACGCGGAAGAAACCCTGGCGGCGGAACTTGAACAAATGCCGGATGAGATCGATGAAGGCCAACGGCTGGTGCAGACACAACTGGCGTTGATCTGCCGCCAGCTCGGGCCGTTGCGGACCTTGGCGGCGCACCTGATCAAGGACACCAGCGAAGCTTGAGTCTTGCCGCTTGGAGCTTGGAGCTTGGAGCTTGCAACTCGAAGCTGCTCTGCTACATCCCATGCTGCTTCATTAGCCGCTCATAACTGCCATCGGCCTTCATCTCGGCAATTTCCCGATCGAATCCCTCGACGATCTTTTTATGCTCGGGATTTTTCAGGCTGACCAGGATGTGCAGGCTGTTTTCGCTCAGGGCCCTGGGCAAGAACTCCACTGAGTTGCGCACCTTGGCCGACTCCCGGGCCAGGTAATAGCGGGCGACGTATTCATCTTCCAGGGTCAGCTTCACCCGGTCCGCCGCCAACATGCGCACGGCCATGGCGAAGTTGTGCACCGGGACTTTCTGCAACGCCACATCGCTGTCGAACTCCGGCGAGTAGGCGTAGCCGCGAATGACCGCAATCGGGTAGGTGTGCAGTTGCTGCAGATTATTGAATTCGATCGGCGCGTCCTTGCGCTTGAGAAAGCGCACGCGATTGAGCAAATACTCGCCGGAGAACTGCCCCAGCAGGGTCCGCTCGTCGTTGTACCAGGCGTTGACCAGCACGTCGTAACGCCCTTCGCCAATCCCGAGCAAGGCCCGCGCCCACGGCACCTGCTCGAAATCCGTGGCGTAACCGGCCCGCGCCAGCGCGGTGCTGACGATGTCCGTGGCAAGGCCGCCATTGATCAGCGTCGCGTCGGTAAACGGTGGCCAGGCGTCGGCCACCAACCGCAGCTTTTGCGCCCATGCACTCTGACTCAGCAACAGCAATCCAATCAAAGCAACGGCTCGATGAAATCGCGGCATGCTAAAAATTCCTTAGCGGGCAGGATGCCCGGCCTGTTTTTAGCTGATTCTCTGAGGCCCCGTACCGGCGCACCCCGGCCCCTAACAGTAGTTCATGGAAACCTTGGCGAAGCGCTATTTGCCAGATTACACAAAGAACACCGGGGCGCGAGAAATGAATGATGGCGTTTTGGTCTTTGTCACAGTTTCCCGTGCCACCGAGGGCCATGACATCCGCGGGCCAGACGCTTAGTATCAGGGCAGGTTTTTTTCAGGGATTTTCCTCATGACCATCGAGTGGGTCTGCAAACATCACAGTGATCTGGGCAAGGAGCAGCTGTACGCGCTACTCAAGCTGCGTGCCGAAGTGTTCGTGGTCGAGCAAAAATGCGTTTATCAGGACATCGACGGCCAGGACCTGGAGGCTGATAACCACCATTTAATGGGCTGGGACGGCGACCGCTTGGTGGCCTACTTACGCTTGCTCGATCCGCAAACCCAGGGCGGCGATGTGGTGATCGGTCGCGTGGTCACTGCACCCGAAGCCCGCGGCACCGGGCTGGGGCACTCCATGCTCGACGAAGCGCTGAGACAGGCCGAAAACATCTGGCCGCAGGTGCCGATCTATCTGTCGGCCCAGGCGCATTTGCAGGGCTATTACGGACGCTACGGTTTCGTCGTCGCGGGCGAGGAATACCTGGAGGATGACATTCCGCACATCGGCATGCGGCGCACCCAGTGATCGAGCGCTGATCAACGGGTCAAGGGTATTCGAGCACCGCCCGAATCTGCCGCAGATTGCGCTCGATCCAGCCACGATCGATCGCCCCCCACTCGCGAATGCAGTAGCGCCCGGCGTGGTTGCGCGCGCCGGCCTCCTGTTCGAACTCGCAGACAATGTCCAGGTCCGCCAGCGCGGCGATGGTGTCCTGCGCAGTACGCCGCGGCATGCCGGTGGCTTCGGTCAGGGCCGGGACGCTGGCCGCCAGACCGCTGTCGATCAGGTAGGCCACGTACAAACGGCGGTAAAAGCTGCTCTTGGTTTTGCTAACGTCCATCGCCTCGGTCCTTGTCATGAGTCAGCCTTGCCCTGCAAATCCCGGTACGTCAGGTACACCCGCAGGTCGAACTCCACTTGGTGATAGCCCGGCAACATGTGCTCGCAGAGTTTGTAAAACGCCTTGTTGTGATCCGATTCCTTGAAGTGCGCCAGTTCGTGCACCACGATCATCTGCAAGAACTGCGGCGCGGCCTCCTTGAACAGCGAGGCGATGCGGATTTCTTTCTTCGCCTTGAGCTTGCCGCCCTGCACCCGCGACACCGTGGTGTGCAGGCCGAGCGCCCGGTGGGTCAGGTCGAGGCGGTTGTCGAACAGCACTTTATCGATGACCGGGGCGTTGCGCAGGTATTCCTGCTTCAGGTCCAGGGCGTAGCTGTACAGCGCCTTGTCACTCTGGATGCCATGCCGGTCCGGATAGCGCTGGGTCAGGTACTCGCCCAGGCGTCCCTGATCGATCAGTTGGCGCACCTGCTCCTGCAAATTCGCGGGATAGGCCTGGAGGTACTTCAACGCAGTCATGGGGCGGTCATGCCAGTCACGGAAAGGTCGCCAGTGTAGCGAAATCAGGCCTCCAGCGCGCCCCAGTCGAAAGGCTCGGCAAAGCCGTCAGTGTCTTCGGCCATCAATGGCCGCGCTACCAGGAACCCCTGCACGTAGCCGCAACCGTGCTCGCGCAGCCACTGATATTGCGCCAGGGTTTCCACACCCTCGGCGATCACCAGCAAACCGAACTCGTGACACAAGGCGATGACGCTGCGCACCAGCATCGCGTCCCGTGGCGACTCCAGCAAACGGGCGATCAAGTGACGGTCGAGCTTCAGGGTGTCGAGTTCCAGATCACGCAGATGCGCCAGCGAGCACGCCCCCGAGCCGAAATCATCCAGCGCCACCCGCACCCCCAGATTGCGCAGCAAGCGCAGTTGCTTGCGGGTTTCATCGGGGTTGTTCATCAACGCGTCTTCAGTGACCTCGACCTCCATTTGATGAGGCTTCAGGCCATGCCGCTCCAGGACCTGGCGCAACTCGGTGGCCAGGTTGGGCAAGCCGAACTGCGTGCTGCTCAGGCTCACGCCCAGCACTAAGTCATCGGCAAACAGGTTTTCCCAGGCTTTACGCTGGCCGGCGCTGCGCTGGTAAATCCAGCTGCCCAGCCGACTGATCAACCGCGCTTCTTCCAGCAACGGCAGGAACAACCCCGGCGGCACATCACCGACACTCGGGTGCTGCCAGCGCAACAAAGCCTCGAAACCGCGAATCCGCCCGTCGGTGATCGACACCTGCGGTTGGTAGACCAAGTTGAAATCGCGGTTCTCGATAGCCGTGCGCACGCTTTCTTCCAGCATCAGCCGCGACCGGGCGCGGCCGTTCATTTCGTGATCATAGAAGCGGTATTGCTGACGTCCGGCCCGCTTCGCTTCGTACATGGCAATGTCCGAAGCGCGCAGCAGACCGTCGAGATTGGAGCCGCAGTCCGGGAAGGTGGCGATGCCAATGCTCGCGCCCAGCGCCACGTCGAGGCCGTCGATCTGCTGACAGATCGACACCCGCTCGATGAGCTTCTCGGCAATCTTCGCCGCTTGCTCGGGGAACTCCAGGTCAAGCAACGCGGTGAACTCGTCGCCGCCCATGCGCGCCAGAATATCGAAGGGCCGCAGGCAGGCCTTGAGTTGCTCGGACACCCAGCGCAGCACTCGATCACCGGCATCATGGCCGAGGGAATCGTTGACGCGCTTGAAACCGTCCAGGTCCAGGTACAGCAACACCCAACTGCGGTCGATCCGCTCGCCACGCAACAGCAGATTCTCGACGGTCTGGTAAAAGCCCCGGCGATTGAGCAACCCGGTCAACGGGTCGGTGACCGCCTGGAATTCCAACTGTTGATGCAGGTGGCGCACCACCGACATGTCCAGCACCGTCACCACCATCGACTTCTGCTCGGCGGGCAGCGGCGCGCAGGACAAGGCCACCGGCACCTGCTGACCCGGCGCGGTGCGCAACAACGCGTCGTGCAGGCGCAAGGTTTCGCCACGTCGATAGCTGGCCAGGAATTCACTGTCGGCCCACAACGGCACGTGGGGTTTTTGCAGGAAATCGAGGAAATCCACGTCTTGCAGCTCAGCCACTGTGGCGTTGAGCAAGCGTGACATCGCCGGGTTGGCGAACCGGATCACCCCACCCTCGTCCACCACCAGAATGCCTTCGGCGGCGTTATCCAGCACCGAGGCGTTAAAGGCCCGGGCCACTTCCAGATCGTGACTCAGCCGCTGCAAGGCCCGGCGGTTACGCTGGTGCTCCAGCAGGGCCTGAACCTTGGGCTTCAGAATCTGCGGATCGAAGGGTTTGAACAGGTAATCCACCGCGCCACTGGCGTAGCCTTTGATCACGGCGTCCTGGGACTGCTCGTTGGCGGTGAGGAAAATAATCGGCGTGAGCCGGGTACGCTGGCTGCCGCGCATCAAACGCGCCACTTCGAAGCCGTCCATGCCGGGCATCTGCACATCCAGCAACACCAGGTCGACGTCATGCTGCAAGAGCAGGTTCAACGCCTCGAAGCCGGAGGCGGCGGTTATCACCTGCCAATCCTGACGCTGCAGCAACGCGCGCATGCTGATCAGGTTCTCAGGGTAGTCATCAACAATTAAAAGGACGGAGCTGCCGTCACCTGCCGTGGTTTGCGCGCATTCCATGCTGCTTCTCGTATCGGGGCGTCATGTCGGATTTCGGGGAAAAACCGGACAAATACTGTGCCCTCACTCTAGACCCGGATCCGCAAAAGCAGAAGCTGTCATGAGGCCATCATGTGCCTAAACCGGGCGGCACCCGACTAACGGTCACCTCTACAGCCCGCCAAAACCGGCAGAGATGGCCTTTTAACAGAACTTTGACGCCGGTCATCTGTCGGGGCCAGCATTAACAAACGTCCGTTCGCCGCTTATAAAGACCGCCCTCCAACGCACGGGCTAGAGCTTCTGGCACCGGCGTGCAGTAAAAATCGTGGAATTTCTCGACTATGATCGACCTGGCAACCTGGAACCTGAGCGTTCCCGTCGGCAGCCCGCCGGCCACCATCGACACCCCCAAACTGGTCAAGGGCTTCAAGGATCAGTACTTCCATTCCGACAGCGGCACCTTGTTCTTCTGGTCTCCGGTGACCGGCTCCCGCACCGAAAACGCCATTTACCCCCGCAGCGAACTGCGCGAGACGTACAGCAACGGCACCTTGCGCAATTGGCTTTACCCGGACGCCGACAATTCCCTGCGCGCCACCCTGGCGGTGAACCAGGTGCCCAGCTCCGGCAAGATCGTGATTGGCCAGATCCACGCCTACAACAGCCAGAAGCCGCTGGTGAAAGTCGAATACCAATACAAAACCAGCAGCGCCACCGGCAACATCGTCGCCAAGGTGCGCATGCGCCCCGATGACGAAGATGGCCGGGTGATCACCATCGCCACCGGTATCAAGCTTGACCGCGAATTCTCCTACCTGATCCACCTCAGCCCCGGCGGCGCCCTGGGCATCAGCGCGGCGGGCTATCAGTGGGATTCGAAAATCAGCGCCACCTGGCGCGACAAGCCGCTGTACTTCAAGGCCGGGGTTTATGTGCAGGACAACACTGGCTACAAGAGTGAGGGCGGCAAGGTGACCTTCAGCAAGCTGGATATCGATCACGACAAGTAATTTACGACGGCTGCGCCACCCATCAGAACTTACCGGTACTTTCCGGCTCCGGCATAAAGGCCATGGTGACTTGGTTATTCGCCCCGGGCTGCCAGGTTTGTACGTCGGACGGGTTGTTTTCGTTACGAATGATGCACTTCCATTCAAGACTATCGCCCGGGTTGGCGCCGGTGAAGCGCACAGTGCCGGTCCAGGTCGGGTAAGCCGTCGGGCTGAGCTTGACCGCCTTGGTCACATCCCAATTGCCAATTTCCGCGCGGCCGCCGACGACGTAGACGCTGTAGCCCGGCACCGTATTGCCGTTGTCACAGCGAAACTTGACGTTGAGCATATAGGTCATTTGAACGCCGGCATCGCTGGCCACAGGCAGCCACGCCGACAAGAGAATGCCCAGAAGGGGCAGTATGAAAAGCGTCCGGATCATGATGAGGGCCTCAAGTTACGCCAATATCCACCGCAGTCCGCCACTGGTGGGTCAAGGCTGCATGGGTGAGGCTAATCCGCGCTCCCAGACCTGTAACCTGTCATACCTGACAGTTCATTAGAGCCATTGGCGATAGGGCCATGTTCCTTTATCCAGGTCGCCACTGTTTCACCCACAAAAATAAGTCGTTGGCTTGATCGTTCCCGCGCTCCGCGTGGCAATGCAGCCCGGGACGCTCCGCGTCCCATTCAAAGCCGAACGCGGAGCATCCGTAGAGGCATTCCCACGCAGAGCATGCGAACGATCTCATAAGTAGTTGTGCGGTGGCTGCGCCACCGAACGGGGGGGAGCCCCCTCACCACAGGATCGCGTCACTTTCGATAAGCCTTTAGGTACACAGAGTTGTGAGTGGGAATAAGGGGACCAATTAAATAAATCGCCCCCTTATTCCTGCATGACGTCGAGCAGCGGCAACTTCTCACGCCTTTAACCCTAACGCCATGAATGTTCCCTCTACTGAAAAGACCCCTTCTTCAAAGAGATTGAATTCCCCCTCGGGATAGTTCCCGCCTTTTGACAAACGAAACGTTCCGCTTGCATATTTATCACCTTCGACAGAATCAATCTCTAAATGTGCTCTAACGGGCTCATCATTTCGGTCTAATGTGTAGGTCTTTCCAACCTCAAGGTCGGTTCTAAACCTAATCCCGATATAATATTTGTGCCCGTCTATTTCCCTATAACCTGGAACAACATGAAAGAATCCGTCCCTACTATATAAAAGGCCCTGCCCGTTAAGCTCTAGCGTGTGATCGCCATAGTCGTGATGTTTGTATAAGAGAGTCAGGGAGCCCGAAACTTCGCCACCAACGCTATTTTCAATATCCATTTTTCTTCACCCGCAAGTAAGTGAGTTCAAAGGATAGGCTTCCACAGATTTCAGCACACCTGTAATATCTGACAGACTTTTATATCTTTTTGAAATTAGCAAATCAGCATCTAGCAACAAAACAATCAAACAACTGTATAAATTTATTAGGCGACTACTCTATATATTTCGGAGTTTAGAAAAACAAATGCCCCGACAAGTCGGGGCATTTTTTAAACGTACATAATTGAGTTCTCACCCAATCTGATTACGTTAATGGTTGATCGGTGTTTCAGTTGACCTTCGCGTTCAACTCACCTTTCAAGTAACGCTGGAACATCGCTTCCAGCGAAACAGGTTTGATCTTCGAGGCATTGCCGGCGGTGCCGAATGCTTCGTAACGGGCGATGCACACGTCGCGCATGGCAGTGACGGTGGCGCCGAAAAATTTACGCGGGTCGAATTCGCTCGGGTTGGTGGCCATCAAGCGACGCATCGCACCAGTGGACGCCAGGCGCAGGTCGGTGTCGATGTTGACCTTGCGCACGCCGTGCTTGATGCCTTCGACGATTTCTTCAACCGGTACGCCGTAGGTTTCTTTGATGTCACCGCCGTACTGGTTGATG
>Ga0247742_10000537_pt1 | contig 30101 bp, 29 predicted proteins | sample UWRJL208509C2_FD_180944 | JGI IMG/M metagenome (GOLD analysis project Ga0247742, IMG submission 180944) | Plant litter microbial communities from Arlington Agricultural Research Station in Wisconsin, United States - UWRJ-L208-509C-2 | ecosystem: Environmental > Terrestrial > Plant litter >...
AATATAGTGCAGTGTTTAGATGGGAGCACGGATAAAAAGTGAGGCCATACCGTATCGAGAGCCTCGGCGAAAGACGACTCAATAGTAGCTGCAGCCGGAGCGAGAGGGTCGCGAGGGACGCTGGTTTGAATGTCATGTGCGATTTGCACCATCCTACGCAGAGTGCCGAAGTTGCTTGTGCCGAATCCCACCCCGTGGAACGACAATGGCTTTCTATGAGGAAAGATAAAATTGGGGTGATGGCATGAATCTCTGTGAGACGTACCCCAATGCAACTGCAGCACGAGAGAGGGACTGCATATCTTGATCGTCGATGCTACAGTCACCATCGGATAGGAATATGACAACCGGGGTACTGAGAATCCTCGTGGTTTGAGTCAACACCCTTCAGAGAAGATGAATATGAACCCACCGTTCTGTGCTCCAATGCTGTCTCATAATTTGTTCTGTGGCCCTCACTGCCAGATTGTAATTGGTTCCTCCGTCAGCGTCATACTGCATGACCTTCGCAAGCAACTGATCCGGCGAACTTGTGAAGTCATTATTGAGACAGTTTATCACAGTATGGTCGAATAGAATGACAGAGTATGAGTCTCTGCGCGCTGCTGTTTGACTTTGACCCGAAGTGATGGCAGAAAGCCTTGACATCCAGAAGCTGTAGAGCGAAGAATACACGGCCCCCAATCTGTTATCATGTCTTGCAGCAATTTGTTTCGTTACAGGGGTTCCCGCCAGTGGTCGTCTGTCGTCTATTTGCATTGACCCAGACCTTCAAGGAAGTTAGAAATTTCATGCGGCAGCATCTTTTCTGCAACTTTACATACCGATCAATCACAAAGATGCTATTACACCTTAAGTCAATCAAGCCGAAGAAAAAAATCACTTCAGGAAACTTACACGTGGAAAGCTTGCTGCAGAACGGCCGGGTTTTTACAAGTGAAATGGTGTCCATCGTGCGACGTATACCTGCATTTTTGCTCAGATGACAAGGAACGAGAGCCAGAACGGTAGTTCAACTCACCCTAACCCTGCGGTACCGTTAGCAGTGGTATGGTGAGGGTGGAAGAGCGGCAAAGTGCAATGTGATGGCTGAGCCGGATTAGAGGTACTTCCCACATGTTCGGGACCTTCAAAGGGTATGTCAGAGAAGCCACAAAGGGAGGAGTAGTCTATATACCAGGACACATAGCATCGCTGCGATTGAATAAGTGAATCAGCATCCCACTGCTGTTCAAAAGCTTAGCAAACTAACCACTTAGCAAAGTTCGAACGATCATCACGGGAGTAAGGATCTGTCGATATAATACATTATTTAGTCTTCCGTGACTCAGTGAGTGCGCTGAATAGCACCATTACCAACCTTTGAAACCTATGAAATTACAGCAACACCGTTAGCAAACATCTTTATAGATAAGGCTCTATTCTCACCTGATCTCCTCCAGAACAAGTCGTGAGTTATCCAATCCTTGGGTTGATCTGGGTTAGGATTGATACGTGTTTGGATATGTTGGACGTCAGATGCGTTGCAGGCCCCTTGAGAATTAGCACGACAATTATCAATGTGTACATGACGTCCCATGTCCTGGCAGATAAGACTGCACATCATAGGAGCACCGTCGTCGTCAGATCCGAATTTTCGTCCATTAAGCTCAATGACGGCGTCAGCGTCTTCTATGGCCCAGCGTGTCTTGGACATAGACCCGTGACTCGTCTCATGCTCCTGCTGAGAATGGCCTGTTTCAAACGCGTGTAAATGACAAATTTTTGAATGCTGCATAATCGATACTAAAACTCACCTAGAGGAAGGGTGCAATAATAGCCACAATGTTGGCATCTGTACACAAATAGATGACTCAGTCAGGCCGAAACCAATTGCTTTCAAAAGACATACCGTGTCTCACAGAAATGGAAGGGCTTGGGATCGGCAGTGTGCGTGTGAGCGCCAGTGTGGCCACGCTTCCTCGGTGGGATTGGGGTAATACAGGGAAGGCGTTTTGCGACTTGGATGAGATCGAGGTCAGTAAAGAATTAGATACAAACCTATGATTCGATACCTTGAGAGTACTTAGCAAATTGGCTTAGTTTCTAAACCAAGTGGAATAACGGTGAAACTCACCTTCGTGTACTGGAAAGTTTCGTGCCGACCTGTGAAAGTGGCTTCAATTGACTGAGGGGCTGTGTCAATTTCGCAGATGCCATTGGCTGAACATAAAGCTTTGCAAGCATGCGCTTCACTTTATTACGTGCAACGCATAAGCTTTGTTGCTACTGTTATGTTAAAATGTAATGGCTTACCCGCAGAGGTGGACCGCCCCATCACGAAGCGAATGCAGATGGTCGCTGCTTTCACAGAGCCGATTACATAGCTCGCATTTCACGGGACACATACGATTGTCGCAAAGGTGTTCGTCGTGAGCGATCTCACTGTGTGGACTTATGTTAGTACTAGACAATTAGATTCATTGGACAACTTACCTCGAGATAGCGCACGTGCCAGCACAAGCGTAAGCATTTGCGTTTTTCGCCTTTCTGGGAGTGGGAATGGCCACCAGGTGACAAGGCTATCAAACCGATGAGTTCGAGGAAGATTGGATGAAGTAGTCGACAGACCTGTCCGCAAGCGTGAGTCCTAGAAGAGCAACGATGCTCCGAGTCCTTATGGCCGGTAACCTGTAATAGTGATAGATTTTGATGTATGCTACATCCTTGAATGATCCCATACCTGTGTGCACTCGCCCAGACATCCAATCTTATCCTTCAAAACGCAAGGTTCGCCACAAAGGTGGTCCTCGACAACACACCTACGAACGGAGTCGGATGCTGGTTTATAATGGGAAGACAGGCGGAATTGCTTACACATGCTTTCCGCTGTGGCCAGCACTGCAGTGAAATCGTCAGCAATCTGAGGCTACGGCCAAAAAAAAATTGAACCCACGGATATCCACACTGTTTAAGATCGTCGGGATGTTCATCGGTAAACTCACACCCACGCATACATTTGTGAGACGTCATGCAGTTGTGTGGCCTACCATCATGTCTGCGATTGAGTATGCAAAGCAGCTGACAGGAGTTGCATGGTTGCTTGCAGAGCTCGACGTTGGCTTTGATGTCGATGACTGTTGCGTCGATTGTACGATGTAAGGCGGTAATGCTGGCATGTGGTGTCTTCTGGAAACCCTCAAGATTCTGCGAGATCCAGAGGCGAACGTGCTCGACTCTGGTGTCCACGATATGGGTAAGATAAGTCGAAAGCCCTTGGATCCATTCCTCTTCGCTCGTGGTTGATCGCAAGGAGTAGCCGTCCCACGACAGGCAGAGTTCCTTCAAACGCGTGTCTCGTTCACCATGAGAGGTCTCCGTGTCAGAAATGAAAAGTTGATAGGGAGAATCATCGTATTCAATGATAGCGTCCGTGTCAAGGTTCTAAAACAAGTCTCAGAGCGTATCGAGGTCCGGCAAATTGTAACATACCTTGAGAGGTTCTGGATTTGGTTCGATCTCGGAATACCCATATGCAAGAGCCTTGCGATGAATGGAAAGAAGCCTATTGGCACGGTGCGAGGCCATAGATTCTATCCAGAGAATAAGCCATTTTAATAGATGTCACTAGTCAAGAACCTTACGTGAAATTGCCCTCCAGTCATTCGCCTGACAAGAAACCATGAGAGGTGTTTTTAAAATAAAATAAAAATAAATGAACGCGACACACCTTGAGTTTGGCCATCAAAGTCTTCATGGTCAGGAGAAAGTTTCCAGCATTGCCATGAGTAGCATCTTGTTTATCTAGCTGAGTTTTGATAACCGGAAACAAGGTGTAGAATTGTTTCGACTCGATGACTGGCCATGGAACAATGCGCAGCTGTCCAGCATGCAAGCGCGAAATGAAATTGGATTCTTGCTCCTCCTGGACGATTTTCTGCAAGATATGCGTAAATAGCTGTCTCGCTCAGTGCCATAGGTACTGTATTACCTGGAACTTCAACGAAAATCTGAAACGGTGAATTAGCATCGAAATAAGTTGACGATAGCTTTGAAACACACTCCCTAACAATCTCCTTCTTGTCGGAATCAACGACGTCCTGAGAATATCCGACGAAGTCAGTAAAAAAAGCGCGAGATGGCTACAGGCAGGTGGGCACCTTGATTATAATGACGAGAGTTGATCGGAAGAGCGTCGGGTTTGCAGCTGGGTCGAAGACGGTGGACGATGACTGGAACGACTGGAACAAGCCAGCAATATCTCTTGATAGAGCGAAGTTGTTGCGGAAGAGGACCTGTGTGACGCTAGTTCGAGAATCGAAAGCCATGGAGGGTTTGAAGAGCCCTTACCAGATTAGAAATTGCAGTATTGAAAAGAACCAAAAGAGTATCTTCCTGAGCCGAACGCTCGATGCTGTGGACGCCTATACGATATCAGCGAGAAAGATCAGCGCAAAGGCTGTCAGGGGGATGCAGTTACCTTCAAAGTCCAATGCGACTATCATGGCATCATCGGTAGGTGTCACGGACATCCATACGCCCTCTGTACAGATAGTTCAAAAGATGCGGTTGTACGCGAGATGACGAGACTGACCAGTGGTTCTCATTGCGCTTCCGGCAAAGGAAGTATCCACAAGATGGTTCAGCGCATAGCTCTTCCCGACAGACTGTTCACCTGGTTGAATTGAAGCGATGAAAAACTACATCTATTTGAGTATGAGAAGAAAAGTTACCCATTGATGATACGACTTTGACAGGCTGAAAGTCCAATGTTAGCGTCAATACCGTAGAGTTGGGTATGCCACAATGCTCACCTTTGATGCCAGATATGATTGGAGGATAGATTCATACCAACCGAACGAGATGCTATCAATGACAGTGCTTACATCCGCACCCAATAGAGATCGTTCGTATTCTGCAGAGGTCACACCATCCTTTAGAGGAATGAAGCGGTTTTCTCGAGTGATTGCCAGGTGGATTGGAATCAGGCAAAGGATATCAACAACCCATTCACCGACGCGAAATTGAGATATACGACTTGCTGAGCTCGAAAGATCCATCATAAGGTCCGTGAAGGTGACGGATTCGACAGTAATTGAGCGTAAGACATCTCCAGTTGGTTTCCGGGTTTTCTGCTCGAAAGTCTTGATCAAAGTGCTGAAGTACGACGAAAAAGAACCATATCCTCCGCTGGTTACACATGTAATCCGCTTTGGCGAATGATACATATTTGACGTCCTTGTACGGCGCTCGACAGCTGGTAACACCGGGAAGCGAGTCCAGACATCATAGTGGCAGTCAAGAAGACAGTTATTGGAAGTCGATAGGTGGGAGGTGTCATCGTGACGAGAGCCCGACTTTTCCTGGAACATGAACTCCGTTGCCTTTTTTGTGATGTCAAGGACAAAAGACCTGCATTCTCTATCCTCGAAGTTGAAAACAATGAGGTGCACAGTTGGGCGGTTGATGAAAGATGTCAATCCGATAGTGTTGTTCCCAACGTCAACGTCGACTTCTATGCCTTCGTTTGAGCCAAATGTCGTCCAATGGAATGCTCGGACCATTGTCCTTCCGTTGTGATCAAACGAAGCAAGGAAACAGGATCCATCAGGGGATGGAAGGACTGAGGTCGGGATTTGGTTCAACTGAAGTGCAGCGGGTCTAATTGTTTGGAGATGATCGGAGATCAGAGTCACTGCAGCTCGAGGTTGACCGTAATATACTGCTCACCGGCATTGTTGCGTAATCAAGGAGAAGATTCTGGCGCGACCTTGATTGTCAACCAGCAATAACTCCTCGCTGCCAGTAACGAAACAGAGTCGGAGGATAGCTGCTCCAGCCTCACACCAGCGAGACAAGTCAACAGGGTGGGCCCATGACTGAAGTGACGCATAGCTTTCGTCGAACACAAAAATATAGAGTTGTTCCTGAAGAGGTTTTCAGACCCAAGAATTGTAGCGTAGTATAGAACCAGGCAAACCTTGGAGCAGGAGTGAAGGGCAAGCATGCGTTTAATCTCATCGAATGCAATGTTGATGTCCTTTCCAATCTTGTCTTGGCGAATCACCCTTCGTGGCCGACGGTTTTTGACTGCGTTGCCGATGGTTGAAAGAGAGTCAAGATAGATCGAAATAGCACCTCGTTGGTCATCTGTTATCAACAACAGCTTGTCATTGCTCAGTAACTGGGCGTGCCTAAGGAAGACGTGAACATTGGAATCGCCTGCTTGGTGGGTACACTTACAGTATGAAGTAGTCGACAGGCAGTTGGAAGGACTGCGCGAAGCGTTCATTGATGGAGGGCTTGGGGATGAATTTCGGATCCAGCTGAAGATTTTGACGATGCTCAGCACTAAGTTCAAAAAAGCGAATCGTGTACTCCGTGGCAGGGTCAGTGTGCGTTTGTACCTCCGCTGAAATCTTGACAGGACGGACTGCCGTAAATCAGGTCAGTGTGAAATAATTTGGAAATGGATTCGCATACACTGGCTATAATAACTTCTGTGGCCGACCTCGACGCTTGTCAGGTAAACGCTCCGTCTGTGCCATGAATAAATAAACAACGGATTGAGGAGATGATCGGGACCTTACCCTTCTACCATTGTCATCGTACCACCTGCGTCGCTTTGCGCCTTCTGCAGCCCGCTAATCACCTCGGCACAGAGGTTCGCATACAGCGACTGTCTCTTGCCATCAGCAACACGACTGATTTGCGCCAAGCAAGCTTTCTGCTGAATAGTTTTAGCACTTTTCAGCATCCGAGCTCCAAATTTTTGGATGGTGTCCTCGAGATACGATGCCGCAAGGTCCACGGCACTCGATATCTTCTCGACTGAGAGGTTTCCACCGTACTTGGAAGGATCTTGGATGTTTTGGATAAACGTCGAGTCCAACATGTGTGCAGTTCTGGTTTTGATACGATTGCGAAGGTTGGAGGATCCAGTAGATACACCAGGTAGGAGGCTGGCGACGAAAGAAAACCAGCCCTTCGATGAATTGGCAGAAATAGCTGCAGTCAGGTCGGCATCAGTGAATATCAAGCGAATAAGCTCGTCCTTCTTGTCGGGTGGTAGATCGTCGTGGACTTCCAAGCACATTTCGACTGTGACAAGCTGCTTCTTGAGTTTCCTGTACTCTGGTGTGGATATCTTGTTCCAATCTTCATCCCGATACAAACGTTCGAAATCCCTCAGCAATTCTGGATATAACTTCACCAGATGACCAAATGGATCTAGGCCAGATTCAGACCCGAGGCACTGGCGAATTTATTCGAGGAAACAAAAGATACCTTCTCCAGATTCTCCATGAAGGTAGCTCAATCTGGATACGAGGGAATCGAAATTGCATTGCCTATTCAAACGGTGTGAGAATCGATGAATGCAAGTAGAACCTAGACAAGACGTACGGGAACAACCTTTGCACGCGCTTCAAAACTTCGGAGAGCAAGGTGTCCTCTAGCTTTGTGTTACCATCCGCCAACTCTTTTTCAGATTGTTCAAGCTCTGACTTTTCCGAAGCCTTGATTTCCGCATCAATGGCCAGCCTGCGTTCCTTCGCTCGTTTGCATATATCCGGGAAGCGGGTTGATAGACCTTCTTCGACAAGGTATTGCATCCCTTCGAGATTGACAGATGGGTCGATGTCTATGGTTCCATTTTCCCTAACATACAAGATGAGCTATCACTCTGAACTGAAGGCGCAGAATCTTACAGAAATTGGCGCAATTGGACTGGGTTAAACGAACTGTGTTTGATGGCGGAAGTAATTGCCCGCGATGGTACCGAGCGCGATGTTAGAAAACCTTGAGCCATTTCCCCGGTCAGGACGATGGGCTCAACAGGACTTTTCATGTCTGCTGTACGTGAGCTTGGGTCGCTTTGGTATGAATCTGGCGGTAGCAACATCTGAAAGAGGAGCCGTTGAGTTCACTACGATACGTTCAGGGATATGGCACGTACATTGAATCCAACGCGAGTGGTTACGTTCTCCTCCTGCTCCAGAGTCTTAGCAACTTCGAAGGAGAATAATCTGTCCATCTCGTCGTCCTCGTTATCTTGACCACCTTCCATGGTTTCATCCTCATTGTTGCTCCAAACGAATGCTTTGGACTCTTGGTCGGAGAAGAGACAGATGATCTGATGTGCAATCTTCGTGAGGTATCTGAATGGAAAAGGGGTCAGGCGGCAGAACAAAAACGCAACAAGAAATTTACCTACCTCATGAACGTAATTCGGTTACGACGGAGCGAGGACGGAGCGTCATCCTGCCAGGTAGCTTTCTCGGGCCAGTAGACGAGGTAGAGCTCGCTTGCAGCGGCTCTCGGAGGTACAGCAATGTACAGTCCAGATTGAAGTGCCTCTCGAGAGGCTGTATCATTCTTCGACAACAGCTGCTTCGCCCTACCAATCGGGTTAAGAAGGCCGGGACAGCGATTTTTTGAAAGCACCCACTGTTCATTGTCAACAATTCCCAGTTCCAGGAAGAGAGCGACGATTGACTCTCTCGAGCCATAAACTCCGATGGGTTGGACGAAGCTGGCATCCAAGGCTTTGAAGTCGACTTTAGTGAGCGACGTGTATGCACCAGGCGACACTTTATTGATGAATTTGCTCAAAGACTCTTGGGCGATAATGATCTTGTCGACTAGATTAAGAGGACAAAATCAACCCCTACTCAAAAGTCTTCATAGTGTACATACCTAAGCCACCGCTACCCTGTTCGGTGATTAGCTCCAAAAGGCAGAACAAATTCCCGAACAAAGTCGCGCGTTCTGTAGCAGGGCTGGTGCCAGAGGCAATGCCCGTGTCCTGGCAGGCGAGAATCAATCAGTTACAACCGATGCTAGCGCTGGCCAATTGATATTATACCGTCTGCATTCTAGTACCGCCGTTCATGTCAACATCCGTATTCTGTTAGACCACGCCTCGTCAGACAGTTAACATAACGTTGGATTAATGGTATGCTTACAGTTGCGTCTGGGTGATTGACAACCACGGCGTCGGGCATCTGATTTGGCGTTGATTAACATGGCATAAATGTATAGAAACGGTATCTAGAACGTACGGGTTGGTCTGCGTTCCTGGGAGGTAGGCCATCACCGTACATCTGTATGCAACCTTGTCAGCCAGAACAGGTAGGACCGCGACTTCGACGTACACTGTCGTCGTCGTCATCGCCAGCAGCGGTTTGAACATCTTTCTCATACTTCATACGACGGGGTACGACGTAACCTCGGTCTGCATGTTCCGGGATCTGTTCGACCTCTGACTCAGCACGAAGGACTTCAAGATGGTGCAAGGGTACTCACAGTTTTGACGTTGAAGTCCAGGGACGAGCTGGAATCTCCAGCATCGTCAGACATCTTTTTAGAAGATGAGAATAAAAACAAGACTAGCTGATGGGTATCTGGGACCTACTTCCTGGTCCTCATCTGAGATAGATGCCACATCCTGTCGGTCATTCATGTCGCCGGTCTGGTTAGTTGGCATGTTGAACTAGAGTAGACAAAATAAATGACGTTTTCGTTTGAGTTGAATTCACTTACGTCGACTGGTCGCTGCTCATGACCATCGATAGAAGCAACCTGAGCCGACGAATTGTCGTCGGTTGCAGTGGCAAGGTCCCATTGAGGACCTGCTGTGGCGACCATGGGCTATATTCGAGGCAAACATCCAGTCAAAGTAGCTCACCTGGGTCAGTGACCATATCTGCTTGAGAATGGTCTCCCATTTCTTTAAGGTTGAAATCTGCGTAAAAAGATTGCTAGTATATGCGCGAAAGTGTTGTGGGGGGTTGAAAGAAAGGAAGGAAGGGAGAGAGGCGCCCAAGGTCCTTTGAAGATATAGTGTGAATCACGAGGCGAATATCGATAAGATGTGATAGAGAAAAAAGGAAGACCATGGAAGAATCGAGGTAAATTGGGAGAACTCGTTTCGAAAACGATCGATAGACGCCCAGCATTCTTATCACGTTTTCGAAGGTAACCACAGGACCACCGTGACAAGAGTTCCTGGCCTTAGCTCGAAAATGACGCGTAATTCCTCTACCACCCACACCTCTACGCGGTTCCAATAATGCAAGACGACCTCAGCAAGATCCAGAACGCGGTTTTGGTTGGTCAACAAAGGATCGTATCGTATCCTGGAATGGGCCAATACCAAGGCGCATCAATCAAATGGTGCTGGCATTGCTTCATATAGCCTTGCGACTCTGAACTGCCCAAGAGTTGCCTTTCAACTTCAAGAAGAGTGTGCAAAAGGTTCTGGTTCGTCGTCCGACTTGCCAGTCGAGGTTCGTGTCAACATCGTGCCAGCGCCATCAACATTTTCCCTGATGCGGACCGGATCGAAGGTCGTCGCATCTCGGGCCTCATCCTGCCCAAAATCGTTTGCACAACGTACAAGTTAAAGTGAGACGGGGAGCCCACCCTCGTCCAGCAGATAGGGCCGTCGCTTTGTGCGCGGCAATGCCCACTACCGCTTTATTTAACGGGTCTGTTGTTTTCAAGACACTTCTGCCGCGAGGAGTAAACCACAGGTTCACGATGAGCAGCAGCGGAATTTCTGTGCCACATATATTGAGTGGTTGGGAGACTATCGATTCTGGTGTATGCTTTGTCTATCTTATTCATCGACAGTGTTATTTTTCGATCGATCGCAATGCCGACTCTGTGCCTTTGGAAGGAAGGAAGGATTACCAGGGAGGTCCCTCTATAGGAACGACCAGCCCGTAGGAACACACCCACGTCCTAACTACTTACAAAGTAAAGTACAAGTACTCCACTACTATAGTAAAGTGTGAATCTCGGGGCATCTAAATCTTTCACCGGGGCGATGATCCCACGCCCTAACAAGACATACCCCCAGACCCATTATAGGGCAGGTCAATGACTAAAACCACATGGGAGTCCTCAGTCCGAGCAGGTTCTCCTGCATCGCACATAACACATCACCAGGGGCAATCCCACCAGACCCAGGACGACGCACTGCGGTCTTAAGACGTTTGGAGTTTGCATTTTCGAACACTACTTATTCTATCAATGTACCTTTCAAACCCATGACCACTCTTCGAGGACTAAGTATTAGCACAGCTTGAACAGAATCTGAATTCTTCTGCCAAATTGCGAAAATTGGGTCCTTTGGACCCATTACTTACATACGGTAGTGGGAATATCTTGCTGGTCAGGTTTATTGCGTCAGAAGTCATCACTGCAAGGGCGACAGTCCTCTCCACTGTCAAAGTATGCATAAGTTTCCTGATATCTCAGTTTGGTTGTGATCACTTACTCAGAACTTGAGGACTTAATGTCCATTGAATTCACCGATTCAATCGCCACTTAATACAATATCCACAGCTGAATGGTTGAAGTGGAGTCACTAAGTTCGGATGATCTAAAAATAGGATGATCTAAGCGCCCCGTGCAATCTGGTGAAAAATCATTTAGTACATACTTACCTGTAGTCTAAGTGCATCAACTCCATGATGAATCCACTGGCACGTAAGTATACTCCTGCACCTATATTTCCAAGGGGTGTCAGATCCACCGATCCCGTACGTCGTTCTCACGGGATGAGGGTACCACCCTCAGGCTCTTTTATGTAAGGAAATATCGCACGGTATGGCACAGGACGGCACAACCTCCAGCATCATCCCGGCATAAGTTCGGCATGCACCAAAAGAAACCGGGCTTGTTGGTCAACTCTCGTTGATTATCTTCACCATTGACGCGTCCTAATACGCGGATGCGTCATCTCCTGACTGGTGACATCTCCTTTTTGAAAAATGGCACCCCTCCAATGTGAATAATATACAAAAACACCACCCACCATCTTTATTTGAAAACACTCTCTCGACACCGTCCAATTCTGATCTTCATACTCTAACTCTCTAACTGGCAACACTTCCATTAATTTCTCATCATCTCTCCTTCCTAACTTCCATATGACGAAAAAATCCTACCTGAAAAGGGTGATGCCTCGAACGGCACTCGTGAAGTCTTCTGTATCTGGTGCATGCAAATTTTGCTCGGAGGTACATTGGAAGTACAACAACATCTTCTTGCCGGCTGGGAGGCAAGTGCAATACAAGGGCGAGAACTTCAGGACTTTCGTGACAAGATCGCAATACCTGACGAGGAAGAAAGTAAGTTAGGCATGCCAGAAGATCAGCGGGGTTATACTGCGTCAACATACCTGATGTGCGTCATTCAAACCCATTGCTCCTCCTGTCGATTCGCAATAGGTGTAGCGAGCCACCCCAACGACCAAGGCTGACTCCATCGCCCTCGAGTCAAGATGTACTGATTTCGCCTATTCAGCTACCAGTGCCTTTAAATTTACACCCGCAATTCGCTCTGTTTAATAGATAATGTATTTTCTAATGGAGAGCTTAGCTGTACATTTGTCGCTTGGGTCATTGCCGATGTGCCGCTGGCTTTTGAAACTGATCTGGTGATACTTTGCCGAAGGCATGGAAATTACCGATCACACATCAACAGACGTACGAGATCGGTGGATCTGACACCCCTTGTATATTTCTGTGTTGCATCTTTGAAGTTGCAGCCCTTCGGACGTAACGTTACTTACATGCCAAGAATCCTCAACTCAAGGCTGCAGTGAATTTCGTACTTAAAGACAGCTTAAGGCTGTCCGCCGCACAAATTCCTTTACTAACCACCATCTTTCTCCCAATGGGACCTTGCTTCTCCAAAGGATCTTTGACCATCTGGTTACCGGTTTCAGCTCGTATCGTCGGATCTAGCACTAGCTTGGGTCCCTGGTTTTAACATTCATATATTTCTACACAAGGTCGAAGCCACGAGGATGTGTATTGAGAGATATTTGTTATCGCAGTCGTGTTACAATATGAAACAGTCTGATAGTAGAAAGTTACAATCAAGTTCACGCGAGAAGGGCTCCCCTTGGTTTCTTCAAGGATTCTGCAATTCCGAGGAAGGTTTCGGCAAGGCGAACCTAGGATAATACGCGGAATTAGCATGTTGTCGTACTAGGGGGCATTACAGGACATACCGAATCGAGAGCTTCGGCAAACGATGACTCGATATTTGCAACTTGAGGCAAGAGAGGGTCACGGGGAATAGAATCTTGAATTTCGCGCGCGATTTGAGCCATTCGACGCAAAACCCCGTTCTGGCTGCCAAAAGCTACTCCGTGGAACGACAAAGGTTTACTTTGTTGATATATCAGTATCGTAGACCACTATCCAACCCAAGGGAAGACTCCATACCCCAAGGCAATTGCGGCGCGACAGAAAGTCTGCATATTTCCATCCGGAATGCCACATTCTCCATCGGACAAAAAGATGACAACAGGGGACCTATAGCGGATCAGAGAAGAGGAGCAGATAGTAACAGGGCGACGAACCGCTCGGTGCTCCAATGCTGGGTCATGACCTCCTGGGCGCATTTAATTGCCTGACTGTAGTCAGTCCCTCCAGAAGCACGATGTTGGATTATTGAGGTGAGAAGTTGATCTGGAAGGCTGGTAAAGTCATTGTTGATACCTTTAACGGTGGTGCTATTGAAGAAGACGACAGAATAGGCATCCCTGCGAGCTACTTGCCCCCCCTGTCCCCCTGCGACAGCTGAAAGTCTTGACATCCAGAAGCTATGAAGTGAAGAATACACGGCCCCGAGTCGGTTGTTGTGTTGAGCAGTGATCTGTCTCGTGACTGGAGTTCCATCCAAAGGACGACGGTCAGACGAGGCCATAGACGAAGATCTGGAAGCTAGAATAAATCTCCCATAAATTTAGTGGAAATGCCAGTCACCAACCTGTCGATCACAAAAATACTGATAGGAGGTTAGAGTAGGCACAAAGATTTCCACATCTATTGCCAGTGAAAGAACTCACACATGGAACGCTTGTTGCATGACGACCGGATTTTTGCAAGCGAAGTGGTGCCCATCATTAGACGTATATCTAAATATTTCTTCGGTTAAGCAATAGTGCCGTTTATTCGGTGGAAGTGGAACGCGTTACCCAAGTCCCACCGTGTTGGCGGTGTTGTGTGGAACGTGGAACAAACGTAATGTGCAGTAAGAGGGTTGCGGGGGATTGGATGTCGTTCCAGCGTGTTCAGTGCCTGAGAGTACGTGAATCCCCAGTTGACTGCTTCCAATTTTTGCTCCTACCTGGACACATTCGATCACTAGAGACGGATCGGAAGAGTGAATATTCAGTGGAAACTGACAAAATCAGGCAACCAACCATTTCATAAAATTTGCCCTGTCATCGCGGGAGTATGGGTCTGACGTGGATGAGAGACGTTGTAAACCAGGAGACAGCATGTTATACCTTTGAAACCTAAAGATGAAGACATGAGCGTTCTGTATTGCGTCGAAGAAGGTCAAGGATTTACCTGAGCGCCTCCAGAACAGCTCGTGTGTGTAATCCAATCTTTCGGTTGATCTGGGTTAGGGTTCATTCGGGCTCGAATGTGTTGCAAGTCGGGACCCATGCATGTCCCTTCAGCGCTAGCACGGCAATAATCGATATGAGCATGCCTTCCCATGTCCTGGCACACGAGATTGCACATCATCGGAGCGCCATCGTCATCAGAGCCGAATTTTCTGCTGTTCAGTTCAACAACAGCATCAGGGTCTTCAATGGCCCAACGTGTTTTGGACATTGACCCGTGGCTGGTCTCGTGTTCTTGCTGGGAATGGCCTGTGGGCGACATGACTCAAGACATAGAATGGCGCTCGAACAAAGCGTACCTCGAGGAAGTGTGCAATAATATCCACAGTAAAGACACCTAAGAGGATAAATGTCAGTCCACTTCAAAGCTAGCGACCAGACGACTGGTACCTAGTTTCGCAGAAATGGAATGGTTTAGGGTCGGTGGTATGAATGTGAACACCTTCGTGCGCTTCCATATTCGCTGGTATTGGGATGATGCACTGTAGGCGTTTTGCAACTGATAGAGGTAGCAGATGAGCTCTGAAGCCATCTTGGAGAGCGAATTCTATCTAACCTTGAGAATACTGGGGTGAAAATAAGTTGCTTGGAGGGCTATACACTTTCGATGCTTCTCACCTTAGTATATTGGAAGGTCTCATGTCGGCCGGTAAAAGTCGCTTCAATTGATTGGGGAGCTGTATCAATTTCGCAAATACCCTTCGCCTTGCAAAGGGCTGTGCATGAATGGACCTCCCTAGAAGGTTGTTAGATTGATGTTTGACAACGCAGAGTGGAGCCGAAGCTTTACCCGCAGAGATGTACGGCGTCTAGATCAAGAGAATGAAGGTGGTCGTTACTAGCGCATAACCTATTGCAAAGCTCGCATTTGACAGGACACAATCGATTATCACAGAGATGGTCGTCGTGATCGATGTCGCTATATGAAAGGATTATTAGGTATTAGGCAGTTTCCCATAGAAAAGGGAGCCATGTTACCAGGAAATAGAGCAGATACCGGGGCAAACGTATGGCTTCGCGTATTTCGCACTAGGGGGGCGGGGAACCGCAAGTTCGCAAGGCTTGAAAGTGGTTAGTACTTATTGTACGCAACAAGCCAACGGGACCCCACTTTGCCACACGCGTGGATGCGGGAAGCACACCGATGCTCGTCATCCCTGTGTCCAACGACCTGTAACACAAGTATAAATGTCGCGAGTTTGGAGTGTTAACTTCATCAATGCGTACCTGCGCACAGACTCCGAGACATCCAATTTTGCTCTTCAGAATACACGGCTCTCCACACAGATGGTCTTCAACGACACAACTGTAGTCGAATTCAGGATCGCACAAGGCAATTTCCGAGTAAAATCAGACACTTACACATGCTTCCCATTATGCCCAGCCCTAGACAGAACTTAATAAGTGCCTCATGAAAGCGACGATAAAGCTTACGGGTATCCGCATATCATGTAGCTCTCAGAATGTCCATCCACAAACTCGCAATGGTGCTCGCACTTGTGCGAGGTCAAACAAGAGTGCGCTGTCCCATCATGGCGTCGGTTTAGTAGACAGAGGAGTTGGCAGGAATTGCATGGTTGTTTGCAGAGTTCAACGTTTGCTCTTACGTCAATGATAGTTGCCTCAAGTAGGCGATCCAAGGTTGTGATATTGGCATGGGGGATCTTTTGGAAACTTTGGAGATTCTGAGCAATCCATTGTTTCACGTGGCCAATTCGAACATCCACCAGACGATTGAGGTAAGCTGACAGTTCTTGGCACCACTCCACTTCATCTGCATTTGAACGGTCTTCATAACCTTCCCAGGATCGGCAAAGGCTGGTCAGATGTGCGTGTCGTTCGCTAGCAGAAGTCGCTGAGTCAGAGAGAAACAGGCGACAAGAAGAATCCGCGAAGTCGATAACCTCATCCGTGTCCAGGTCCTGAAAAAAAATCTAACGTTATTTCCCTAGTATAAGACAGCGACCGCACCTTCAGTGGCTCTGGATGAGGTTCGACCTCAGATAATCCAAAGGCGAGAGCGTTTGGGAGCATGGCCAGTAGTTGGTGAGCGCGATGCGACGCCATAGATTCTATCAGACAGTGAGCCACACAAAAGGGTTTTGATCCGCATGGTCTTACGAGAAAGAGCCCTCCAGTCATTTGTCTGTCCAAAAATGAGTTTTTATCTTCGAGGGGGAGTGACAGGTCGCAATACTGACCTTGAGTTTGGCCATGAGGGTCTTCATTGTTCGAAGAAAGTTTCCAGCATTGCCGTGCGTCAATTTCTGCTTATCGAGCTGGGTCTTGATTGCTGGGAAAAGGGTATAGAATTGCTTGGATTCGATCACTGGCCAGGGAACAATGTTCAGTTGACCCGCGTGGAGCCTTGATATGAAATTTGATTCTTGTTCCTCTTGAACAATTTTCTGATTTAAAAGGGAGTTATCAGTAACGAGTCTTATCAATTTGAATGAAATTTATACCTGAAATTTCAGCGAGAATCTTAATGATAAAATGGTCGCAGGTAGCACTTCAAGAGATGTTAAAAGAGCTTACTCTCGGACAACCTCTTTTTTATCTGAATCAACGACATCCTGCGGCAATAAATTAGATTGAACAATCATATGATTTGTGCAACTAGCACCTGCCTTGATGATAATAACCAAGGTGGATCGGAAGAGTGTTGGATTAGCAGCCGGATCGAAGACTGTTGATGATGACTGGAACGACTGGAACAGCCCAGTTATGTCCCTAGACAGCGCAAAGTTATTACGGAAAAGCACCTGGAAAGTTTGTCTCGACTGGTTGACCCCAATTTGCAGCGATCTGTACAACGTACCAGATTCGATATTGCGGTATTGAATAAAACTAGAAGCGTGTCTTCCTGAGCCGAACGTTCGATGCTGTGGACACCTGAAACAATTTCCTTCATTCGACACTCGCTGGAAAGGGGGCCCTCATTAAGTCACTTCACCTTCAAAGTCGAGAGCAACAATAAGACAGTCACTTGTAGGTGTCACAGACATCCACACACCCTCTGTTATAAAATTTTAGTACGGCGTATGAGATCGAGGAAGCACACTGACCAGTTGTCCTCATAGCACTTCCAGCAAATGAGGTATCTGCAAGGTGGTTGAGCGCGTAACTTTTTCCGACAGACTGTTCGCCTTGAAAAGAGGAAATATAAGATTCACAGAGGAAAACGCAACGATAATGGCAGTACCCATAGACGACACAACTTTGACGGGCTTAGAACGAAAGATGTTGAATCGGGGTGTGTATCACATTTGATATTAGACGGAACCTACCTTCGTGGAGAAGTATGACTGAAGGATGGACTCGTACCATCCAAAGGAGATGCTGTCCACCACAGTGCTGACATCGGCCCCAAGAAGCGACTTTTCATACTCAGCGGAAGTAATGCCGTCCTTGAGTGGAACAAAACGATTCTCTCGTGTGATTGCTAGATGAATAGGAATCAAACAGAGAACGTCTATAATCCATTCACCAGTCCGGAATTTGGACGTGTCTCGATTTCTTGTCTCTAGCAAGCTCGCATAAAGTTGAGAATAGGTCAGAGAGTGAACCGAAACGGAGCGAAGCTCCTTTCCGGTAGGCTTCTTGGTTTTCTGCTCGAAGCTCTTGATCATGTTACCAAAGTAGGACAAGAAAGATCCCCCGTCGTGATTGGAAACACATATCATACACTTCGGTGGCAGATCAACCGTGGATGTCTTCGTACGTCTTTCAACAGCAGGTAGGACCGGAAAGCGGGTCCACACATCATAGTGACAGTCCAGGAGACAATTGTTTGTAGTTGAAGAGTGTGACCCCTCATCAGACCGAGACGCGACCTTCTCCTTAAACATGAACTCCGTAGCCTTTTTCGTGATGTCCAAGATGGCGGAAGTACACTGCCCAGAATCCGGATCGAAACCGACAAGATGAACATAAGCACGATTGACAAAAGAAGTCAAGGTCATGCTGCCAGACAAAGTAAAGTCGGAGTACACTTCGATTCCATCGTTCGAGCCAAAAGTTGTCCAATGGTAGGCGCGGATGGCCTTCTCCCCATTATCAGAGAAGACTGCCAGGAAACAGGCGCCATCAGGCGAGGGCAATATGCTCGTTGGGAGCTGAGGGAGTTGCAGCGACGCAGGTCTGGGAAGGGAGTTGGCAGGTAAGTCATGAGTACATTGATATCGAAGTCATCAATACTTACCGACATTGTTGGGTGATAGGTGAAAAGATCCTTGCCTTGCCTTGATTGTCAATCAGGAGCAGTTCGTCGCTCCCGATAACGAAAGAAATGTTGATAATGGAGGAGCTCGCGTCATACCACCTGGTTAGATCAATGTAGTTGGACCAAGATTGTAAGGAGCCGAACGACTCGTCGTCGAAGACGAAAATGTACAGGTGAGCCTAGATATGCCAGAAAGAGTCAATAAATTCAAAATAAAGGACCCCTTGCATAGCCACGGACCTTGGCGCTAGCATGGAGTGCAATCATACGCTTTGCTTCGTCGAAGGCAATAATAACGTCCTTTCCAGTTCTGTCCTGGTGGATAACCTTTTTTGGCCGCCTGTTCCCAATTGCATTCCCAATTGCGTTAAGCGAATCAAGGAAGATGGACATCGTGCCTCGTTGATCATCGGTGACTAGCAAAAGCTTGTCAGCTGCTAGTAGCTGAGCGTGCCTTATGACAAACGATGTCAGAAGCGAAGGTGAGCAGAGGAAGACTGGCTCAACATACAGAATTGTGTTCTCAACGGGAAGCTGGAAGGACGTTGAGAACCGAGCATTAATGTGTGGCTTTGGGACAAATTTTGGGTCCATTTGGAGTTCCTGGCGGTGCTCGGAAGTCAAATCGAAGGTATGGACTGAATATTGCAAAAGTGGGTCCGTGTAGTGTTGCTCGATTCCCTCGACTTTGACAGTTGTAGCTAGGACACATTCAGTGAGAAAATCACGTCCTCATAGAGGAAAACCATGAAAGACAGAATACCTTGTGGCGAATAACGTACTCCGTACGAGGAAGGGATGGTCAAACTTGTTAAGTGAATTATCCGTCTACGCAGAACATGTTAGTGAATGGATCTGGGCGACTGAGCACACTCACTGGTTTGAATATCTTTCCAGTGCGTGACCCTTTTGTTGCTCCTGAACGGCTTGAAGTTCTTGAAGGAATGAAGCGCGCCATTCCACATAGAGCGACTGTCGTTTGTTATCCATGACTCGCTCGATTTGTGACTTGCAGGCATCTCGTTGTATGCTCTTCGCACTGCTATGAAATTGTGACAAGAACTTGCGAATCAAGTCTTCCGTTGCCTTCGTCGCGTATTCGATGGCTTTCGCAATCTGGACGGCTGCGAGTGAGCCTCCGTATCGAGATGCATCATCCAAGCTTCTGAGAAAGTGCAGATCGGAAAGACCGGAAGACCTATTCGCAGCACGTTTCCGAAGATCTGAGAATCCATCGGAGCCGTCGAAGAACGAGATGAAACTTGCAACAATCCCCTTCTTCGCAAAATCGTCCGAAAGGACTTGAGCGAAATCTTCACCGGCAAAGATAGCGTTAATCAATTCGGTCTTCTTCTCCTCATCGAGTTTGGGGGCGTGATTAAGACATGTTTCAACCATGACTAGCTGTTTCTTCAACTTCCTCCATTCGCCTCCCCAAATCCGGAGGTTCTGCAATCTGATGGTAAATTGACGGTCGAACTCAGTCTGGATCGCAGGATAAAGAGCTGCGACCGGTACAAAAGGATCTTTGCAAACATACAGTAAGTGGCAGCAGACGATGAAAGTATGGGCTTGCATTACCCTCTGGAACCTCCTCTCGAAGATAGGAAACTGTCTGTTGCATAGAGTCGAACTTAAGTGCACTGAGAATCATGAGTTAATTTTAATAACGCATGCGAGACTCGGAAATACTGACGGCAGGAGTGAATTCAAACGTTTGAGAATTTCAAACAAAAGGATGTGTCCCAGACGTTCGTATCCTTCCGTCAGCTCCTTATCAGAGCGAGACCGCTCCGCATTTTCTAACGCTTGGATGTCGCCCTCCAAGGCTTGCCTTTTCCTCTTCGCTTGTGTGCAAAGATCAGCAAAACGGGTGGTGAGGCCGTTCTCTACAAGAACCTTGATTGATTCGAGCGAGATGTTCGGATCCAAAGTTACCGTTCCAGAATCACTGCAAGGGGGACTTCAGTAAAATACCAAAGTTGCAGAAACTGGGGCCTACAGGAAGTTTCGCAGGGATAATACATTGAAGGACTGATCGATTGAGGTTCGGATCGATTGGGGTTCAATGAATGTCGTCGTAAGAAAACCTTGTGCAGTTTCTCCAGGTAGTAAAATGGGGTCCTGAGTTTTTGTCGAACCTTTCTTCGGAAACAGACCGGGTGGGAGGGTAAACTGGTCAGACTTTAGTTAGTCGAACATTCTAACGAAGTTGATACAACTGACGTTAAATCCTGGGCGAACTGTAACATCTTCCGCCTGTTCCATAGTTTTAGCCACCTCAAAGGCAAATAAGCGGTCCATGTCCTCGTCTTCCTTTGTGTCTGGGTCATCCTTGGACTCGTCGTCGCCGTGGTTCCACACAAAATTCGCGGCCTCCTCATCAGAGAAAAGGCAAATAATTTGATGTGCAATCTTTGTAAGATATCTAGAGTCGGAAAAACGTAAGAATAAGGAGAGGCTATATCTGATCCACTCGCCTCATGAACGTGATTCGATTGCGGCGGACCGAGGATGGAGCGTCATCGTGCCATGTGCCCTTCTCTGGCCAATACACAATATACACTTCATCGGCTATGCCATGTGGCATAGCAATATAGATTCCCGGTTGGAGGCCCTCCTGGGATGGCTTATCTTCATCTGAAGCAAGTCTTTTGGCCCTACAAACGTGGTCAGATGGGAAGGAGAGTTAGAGAATCGGCTCACTCTTCGTCATCCACTGTCCCGACCTCCAATAAAAGCCGAATGATAGACTCTCTTGAACCGTAAACACCAATGGGTTGAATGATGCTGGCATCCAAGGCTTTGAAGTCGACTTTGGTGAGAGACGTGTATGCGCCAGGCGACACTTTGTTGATGAATTTGCTCAAAGGCTCTTGGGCGATAATGATCTTGTCGACTAGATTAAGAGTGCAAAGTCATCCACTGATTTAAAGTCTTTGTAATGAACATACCTAAGCCACCGCTACCCTGTTCGGCGATTAGCTCCAAAAGGCAGAACAAGTTCTCAAACAAGGTTGGGCGTTTGGAAGTAGGGCTGGTGCCAGAGGCGACGCCCGTGTCCTGGAAAGCGGGGATCAATCAGTTACAACGGATGCTGGCCAAATGATATTAGCAGCATACCGTCTGGGTTCTAGTACTGTCGTTCATATCAACATCCGTGTTCTTTTAGAGCACACCTCGTCAGACAATTGACGTAACGTGGATTAAGGATAGGCTTACAGTTGCGTCTGGGTGATTGACAACCACGGCGTCGGGCATCTGATTTGGTGTTAATTGACATGGACATAAATGTATAGAAACGGTATCTAGAGCGTACGGGTTGGTCTGCGTTCCGGGGAGGTAGGACATCACCGTACATCTGTATGCAACCTCGTCAGCCAGAACAAGTAGGATCGCGACTTCAACGTACACTGTCGTTGTCGTCATCGGCAACCACGCTGTGATCACCCTCCTCTTGTTTCATGCTGCAAGGTACGACGTAACCTTGGTCTGTTGTGTCCGGGATCTGTTCAACGGCTTAGCATGAGGACCTTAAACATGGTACAAGGGTACTCACAGTTTTGGTGTTGAAGTCCAGGGACGAGCCGGAATCTCCAGCATCGTCAGACATCTTTTAGTAGGTAAGAACAAAGACGAGGTCATCCGCAAGGTGGCTACGACTTACTTGCTGGTCCCCATCTAAGATGAGTTCCAGATCTCGTTGGCCATTCATGTCGCCAGCCTGGTTTATAGGCATATCGAATTAGAGCAGACATTTTTGATTGAGTTTAATTCACTTACGTCGACTGATTGCGGTTCATGTCCCTCGATAGGAGCCACTTGAGCCAACGAAATGCCGTTGGCTGCTGTAGTAAAGTCCTTTTGAAGGCCTGCAGTGGCGACGATAGGCAGTGTCCGAGATAATTGTACAGTTGCAGTAGCTCACCTGGGTCTATGACCATATCTGCTGGAGAATGGTCTCCCATTTCTTTGAGGTTGAAATCTGTGTAAGAAGTTTCCTAGGATGTTGCGCGAAAGTGTTGTGGGGGGTGGAAGGAAGGAAGGAAGAAAGATAGGCGCCCAATGCTCTTTGAAGATATAGCATGAATCACGAGGGGAACCTCGTGATAGGAGAACAAAAGAAGACCACAGAAGAACTGCTGAAAGTGCTCGTTTTGGAAACAATTGATAGACGCCCATGGCCAGCATTCTTATCACGATTTCAAGGTAACCACGACTACGAGGACAAAGTCCTAGCTTTAGCTCGAAATCGACGCATACTTCTTCTGCCACTCACCTCTACGCGGTTCCACTAATGCAAGACGAACTCAGCAAGATCCAGAACGCGGTTTTGGCTGGCCGACAAAGGATCGTATCGTATCCTGGAACAGGCCAATATCAAGGTGCCTCGCAGTCAAATAGTACTGGCATTGCTTCATGTGGCCTTGCGGCTCTGAACTGCGCAAGAGTTGCCTTTCAACTTCAAGAAGAGTGTGTAAAAGATTCTAGTTCATCGCCATCAACAGACGACTTTCTTCGCGACTTGCTCTCACGACAAACAGTTGAGGTTCGTGTCAACATCATGTCATCAACACTGTCCCTGATCCGAACGTCGTCGCGTCTACTTGCCATCTTTTAGGATATTATATCGATATGCGCATCATGGACGACAAGCGCACATTTGGAAGTAGAAGACATCCTGGATCTTCCTATTTTCAAAAAGTCCTTCAGACTTGCCAACATGAAGTACGGTCAGGCGACACGCTCAGAGTTTCGGGCATTACTTGAGTGAGTCTATTCTGCCTAAGATTGTTTGCATAATTTACAAGATGAAAATAGTGAGATGGGGAACATAGATAATGGCGTAATTGCATCCATTATCACTCGACCCCCGGAAATCATCCTTTGCCTCAAGATTTCAGTCGCATCCTCTGCAATATATGTCATTTTTGACTCTCATCCTCGTCCAGCCTATCCGGCTGGTTCAGGTTTTATCCTCAACTCGTCCGTAGACGCAACGGCCGACTACCTCGACCACCTTCTCGCCATCGATCCGAGCATCCTCTCAGATCCCACCCTACGATGGCAAGCCCAACTACTAGGCCACTTCTCCAGCCATACATTACTTCCAAGGAACAGTAGTTGTACAGCCGAGATCGACGACATTCTCATGGAAGCTAGCGTCAACATTCTGCAGCTGAAAACACAGGTGGCGAATCTCAAGCGTCAGGAGTCGTCACTGCAAGGCGACAATGAGTATTTAAATGCCAGAGTGACCAGGCTCGAGGAGTCCATGAAAAATGCTGACTTGAAAGGAACGGGTCGAGCCACCAAACCAATGGTTAAAGTTCCTTCTTCCCATTTGGCTGCTCCTAAGCACGCGTCGACTCCACAGACTGCATCTGCATCTGCATCATACTCGCTCGACACGAGGGACAAACCTGATCTTGCCAGAGCTCTGCAAAATCAGTTTGACGAGGAAGACCGGCAATTATCCGCCCAACACGCCAAACTACTCGAGTCATACCAGACATTCGAATGTCGGATCTGTTTCGACACATTGCAGAAAGACCACGTCGCTGAGGTCACTGGGTGCGACCATAAATTCTGTCGTGGATGCCTGCGCAGCCATGTTCAAACTACCATCCATGGCCGTCGATATCCGGTATCATGTCCGGCTTGCATCGCGGACAACGCTCATGAGCCAAAGTGTAAGCCTTTTCACGTTGGATATGCAGCGAACCTCGTGCCTAATATCGTGTTTCGCTAGTGATCGACGATGTCGTTTTCTCGAGCCTCGGGCTTTCCGACCAGACCTTTGAGATCTATCAGGAACTGCAACTCTGCGCCCATTCTATCGTCCTTCACTGCAGACAGTAAAGGCACTTGTCCCTTTTGTATAGATTTCTCTCGCTTAAATCTTTCCAGATGCCGGGAGACCATGTTCGTGGATCGCACAGAATATCAAGCTACGAATCTCGTGGTATGCCCTCTACCCCGCTGCAATCACATTTGGTGCAAGAAATGCGGGCAGTCCGTTCCAGTTCAAGGACCCCATCACTCGTGCGATGGCTCGAAGGAACTCGAGCATCTTATGAAATCAAGAGGCTGGAAACATTGCCCCAGTACGTTGTGATTATGTTTGGTAATCTAACGCGTCTCAATCTTGAATTAGGCTGCCAAACTCCATTCCAGAAAGATTCTGGTTGCAACCATCTGATTGTAAGTGGAATTCTCTTGAGGGTTAAAAACGAGTGTCAAAATCTTCCTTCCTCAGTGCCTCTCGCCAAGCTGCAACACGTAAGTTTTCGATTTTCACATTCGAACTAGGCTCACTATACGTGTTCAACAAGCCATTTCTGCTACGTCTGTGGCGAGAAGATTACTCAGTCATTGGTGAGACGGGAAATACAATTTGCACTAAGCGCCCATTACCGCAAGTGTAGCCTTTTCGAAGATGTTGGTGGTCGGTGAGCTTGCAATCTAGCTTATCAAATCTTCTGTACATATTTTATACTGCAATTCGATGTCAATAAGTATACGAATATTTCCCATTGACTGAGGCTGATAAGATAACGAACTTCGCTTTTCCATTTTCGGTACTTTGCTGAATCATGTCCTGCTGCGGACAATCCGAGTACGACTCAAACTAACATGACCAGCGCCGGTCTGGCGTTGACATCTCCAACCCTCACGTTCAACTCTCTGAATTGAACATCTATCCTTGATGTATCATCCGCCCGATAGACCGCTGATTGTGAAATGTACATTCGATAAATGGAACAAGAGAATTACCTTCACTTCTGCTCGGAACTGTTCCTATGACCTACTACGGAGAAAGGTATATAGTGATTTTTTGCCTTCACGCACATCTCTCAAGATTCTTTCAGGTTGAGCAATGCTTTTCACTATACGCAACTTCCTATGCCATTGCATACAAAGATGACGACGGAGAGATCACAAACATCTCAACGGACGACGATCTCGTCGAGGCCATCCAATATTTCCAGGCTGGGGACGACGCACCACTCTCTTCAGCAGCCTCCATTTTATCCGGACGCAGTTTTGGAGCGCGAAAGATCACACTCCGCGTCAACATCACAGTTGACTATGACGGACCAAGCCTGTCCGACACTTCTTCCCTCGCCAGCTTGGACGACTTCAAGAGAGAGAACGGGAGTCAACAGTCATTCTCCTTTGGAACGCCCTCAGTTGACCTGGATGACGATTCTGTCACCGTCAGTTCGAGAGATCCTGGCACATCGTCAGCGCGGAATGGGATAATAGGGCGAACATTGGGCCAGTCTCTTCACTCTATCTCCAAGCAAAGAAGTTTTGTGAGCTCAGACAACAAAGCAACATCGAGGGGTGGAAAGGACAACTCGGGAAGTGGTTTGACTCAGGAGTCGTCTTGGGTTTTGGAAGGGGGATCTAGCCATGGACCTGAAGGTTCAGCACATAACGATCTTGCCGCTGCCGCCGAGCGATACCCAGCCGATCCATCTGCCGTCTTCGAGAGACTCAAGTTGTCAGAAACACTGAGGGACGACGCATCCAGCGTCGATTTCGATTCGTTAGCGGCAAGTGAGCGCGGGGCAGCGTGGTTGAGGGACCAAAACCAGAGGACTATTCGGTCAATGTTGGGCGCGTTGCCCGCACCCTCAGACTCGGACAGCTTCTCACTCTCTTTAGGCTCTCAAGATGAACCGGACCCTATCGGCGGGGACCTGGCTCTGGAACGGGATCCTCGTGGAAAATACTACTACACCTACACGTCCGGTTCGTCACAATTTCCAGGGTCAATGGACGATGAAGGACAAATGGGCAATCCAGACGGGGAAGCATATTCTCACTATCGCAACTCTCTGGACATGAAAGGGCCTCGGCCTACATCAATGCAGCTGAATTGGCTAGCAGCTCAGCAACTTGAAACGCGTCAAAACAAGTACGTGTCCACTGATGTCCAATCCATATCCATTCCGGAGGAAACACCTCAGGACATCTACACCATTGACAAGGACCTCCTTCCCTTCTTACCCGTGCCAGGACCTCCTCCAGAAATCTTGACAGATTGTTCCGGTTGTGGTGTCCTGCTAGATTCAATCCGGTACATCTGCTCGACTTGTGGAGAGAAGGCACCTGTTCAGGCGTCTGGTCCTTCTTTCTCATCGGACAAGGGCAAAGACAAGGATTCATCCCCCATTAGCCCTCATTCGTATCCACCCCCAGGCCATTCAATCTTCTCAAGTCCCAATTCCAGCTCCTCACAGACATATATCGGTAGTCCAGATACCCTATACGACACCAATCGCCACAAACCATTGCCCTCTATCCCTTCCGATTGTCCATTACCCAAACTCAACTCGATATTCAGGAAACATCTCAGTGTTCCGGGGTCGCCGTCGTCACCAACCTCTTTTGGCGGCTACGAATTATGCTCCATGTGTCTTGAAGGCGTTGGAGTACACCACGCCATCGAGGCTGGTTTGGCTGCGCCTGGGTCCTCTCCAGTTCTCAGCACTATGTCACCGGCGCATGATGACCCACAGCGGGCCTCACAGTGGCGAAGAGCTGCTCCGAAAAAAGGACAGCTGCGGCATGCATATCAAGAAAAGGTTTGGGGACATCACGGGTGGGAGGATGTCGGTACGTCTGCTTTCACACCTCGTTACCTATGTGCTAACGTATTTGCCCAGTCCTGGACGAGGCACAAGTATCACAATGCTCCACATGCTCTGCGGTCACAGAACGAAAGCGATATAAATGCGCTTCTTGTCCAAAGATGCTCCTGTGCCGAGCTTGCTATAGCCAGGTTCATGAACTACATCCGTCGCATGCATTCTGTGTTGTTCCTGATAAGCCTGTCGAGGTTATCAGCAATGAGGATTATCTAGCTAGCGATCTACCAGACCCTCACGAGGAAGTTTGTGAGTTTGATCTTCTCGCTATATCCCGGAACCGTACTGACGTTTTACAGCTCTCACTCATCCCGGCGTCAAATGTGCACAGTACGTTGATCTCCAATACCCTGCTATCTGGCTCTGAACCTTCTACCGTGCAGTTGTCTACTCGACATCGTGGGAGCTCGTTTCCATTGCGCGATATGTGATTCAGTTGATATATGCTCGAATTGTGAATCGGCTGGCCTACCGGGAAACCTTGATTCGGCTGATGGAGGACACAATTCATCACATATCTTGATCAAGGTACCGGAACCCCGGTTTCGTTATATTTTCATCTCGATGCTGATACTGCCATGCAGATCCCATACCCCCTGGAGACGACAGAGCTTCAGAACGCAAGTCGGCGTGCACTGCACCTATGGACAGGTCGCGATGCAGCCAACGTGGGCTTGGTTATACCAGGATCCAAAGCTGGATCTGAGATATCTTCTTACGCGCAGACCATGATTGGCTCTGGCTCTTCAAGAGACAGGCCGTCGACCTCAAATGACGACCACCGAATGTTCTGCAATGGCTGTGGTCATGTACGCTATTCGTCTCTAATAATATATCTTTGGCTTACTTCTCTCACTTTCCAGCTCATCGTTGGCGTTCGTTACCAATGCGCACATTGTCCCTCCAAGCCGTCCGCGTTTAGCTTGGTATGGCTTGGTGCAAGAAACTTCTTTGTCACTTCGCTGACTTTGACTTTTCTAGTGCTCGACCTGCGAAATACGGTCTTACTTGATTCATGACCCAACGCATGTATTCTTCAAATTACCTAGACCAGTTCTTCGTCGACTAGAATCGCCCTTTCCTATGCTACCGCCTTTGTACGTCTGGGTCAAAATCACGCTCAGGTTGAAAGCATTGCTCATTATTGTCTTAGATACAAAGTCCCAGCTGGGCCACCCCCAGGCACACCGAAGAATCAAGATCCAAAAGGTCTGTGTTAACGCTAATATTGAAACTACCCCTGTTGACATCTCAAGTTTAGATTACCTTACCTCGGTGGTGCATTCATCCGCATTTTGCGATCTTTGTATGACGCCAATACAAGGTGAATGGTTCCGATGTGCATACTGCACTAGAGATTTGTGCGATGCCTGCGAGGAAGTGGATACGCACGATGACACCCATGTTTTCATCGTCTTCAAAGCGCTAGTGAGTGATATCTTTGTGAATTCGGTAAGTTTGCTCATCGTTGTCGAATTTCCAGGTGGACATGCAGCTCTTCAAGTGAGTACCATCCAGTGTCGAATTTCACTTTTGAGCTCATTCTTTTCTTCTGCAAGAGCGTTCGCCAATCTCGAGAGTGCAGCTGGAAGCCCTCCGGTAATCCCCTATCCGGTTTATCGTTGAATATAACATCATTTTGCATCATACCCCGAATGTACCTTGTAATGAACATTGTAGTATAATGCGCCAAACAGACCATGAAATATTTGGTTAGCCCTTTTTAAACCCTACAGAAGCATTAGCAGGCAGTCAGAGTCAACCGGTGACGAACCCACCTAGGCGACGCCGTTCATAAAATAGGTCTGTTCTACTAGCTCCCAGATTCACAATCTTAGGGCAGCCGTCTCGATCCTTTTCTAGCCTCGTGCATTCAGCGCAGTAATAAGCATCAGAGATACCTGAAGGAACTGTTAGTTTAGGTTCCAACGAAGTCACTAGCATCCCACCAGGCGAGCCACATATTATGCAGCGACCACCGTAAGTTCCAAAGTTACATTCGTCACAGATTCGAACAAGGGTTTCTGGCCTGACATACGAGTCGCAAACAGGACTATAAACGCGATGACTATGAGGAACAGGATGCCTCAAAGATCAAGTTCACGTACCATTTACCGTCGCATTTCTCGCAAAGGCGACCAATTGCTATGAAGTAACCTGACGTTAAAGCGTTTCTTCTTATGGCAAAATGCGACTTACCAATACCAGGCTGGCGCCTACACATTATAAGATCTGAATAAGTAGGCCAATCAGTATGTAATACTTTGAGAATCGTAGATAATATTGCGTGCCTGGGTGATGCTTGGACATGGGGGGCTAGTTATTGAAGGGAGTACGGAGGTTGTGGTATTGGTGCAAGACGCAATACTGGACGCGTCGGTGCGTCTACTTAAGGATGACTAAACTGATTATGTCATCAACTCGGTTTCTGAGTTAGATTGTTGTCGAAACTTGGGAATGGAATGATGTATTTATATACTAGCATGCGAAGTGTTATTGTGATAGAGTTGTACGTGGTTTATTCTATACGACGATGGAATTAGGAGAACAGAGGCGCAAAGAGGAATAGTACAAGTCCGTTGAATTTCGTCGAAGGAATCAAGACAGATGGAAACTTCCGACTCCTTCTTGCATAGCGATCTGCAGCTTGGTTTTCATGACCTGCTTACTGCTATACTCTGGAAGCTTCAGATAGTTCACACAGGTCATCACACTCGGTAGGTAGTCGTCGGCAGTCAAGGGGTGTTCGTGAGGTTTGCGAACCACTGTCAATGGTGGATTCAGGCCACGGAAGCCTAAG
>Ga0247742_10000539_pt1 | contig 29994 bp, 26 predicted proteins | sample UWRJL208509C2_FD_180944 | JGI IMG/M metagenome (GOLD analysis project Ga0247742, IMG submission 180944) | Plant litter microbial communities from Arlington Agricultural Research Station in Wisconsin, United States - UWRJ-L208-509C-2 | ecosystem: Environmental > Terrestrial > Plant litter >...
GGTGAGCTGCGCCTGCGCAAGCGCTTCGGCATTTCCGTGCTCGCGGTGAATCGCGGCGATGAAGTGTTCCGCGAGGACGTCCGCGCGGTGACCCTGCGCGCCGGCGATACGCTGGTGCTACACAGCAAGTGGCGCGACCTGATACTGGCCGAGGAAGACCGCGACTTCGTCGTGGTCACCGACGTGCCCAAGGAAGAGGCGCGTCCCGGCAAGATCTGGCAGGCCGTCTTCTTCTTCGTGCTGGCCAAATGCCTGGCGCTGTTCACCCACCTCGACCTCTCGGTGGCGATGATGACGGGCGCCGTCGGCATGCTGCTGACCGGTGTGTTGAACATGGACGAGGCCTACAAGGCGATCAACTGGAAGACGATCTTCGTCACCGCCTGCCTGATCCCCCTGGGCTGGTCGATGGATTCCACCGGCACTGCCTCGTGGATCGCCCAGGAAGTGCTTGCCGTGCTTGGCCATGCGCCGCAGTGGACCCTGCAGCTGTCCATCGCCGTGCTCACGCTGATGTTCTCGCAGGTCATGTCGAACGTGGGCGCCACCGTGATGATGGTGCCGATCGCCATCAGTGTGGCCGTGAGCACGGGAGGTAACCCATCGGCTTACGCGCTGATCGTGGCCGTGTCTTCGTCGAACACCTTCCTGCTGCCCTCGGGCCATCCGGCGCTCATGATGGTGGCGGGTCCCGGCGGCTATCGTGCGAAGGATTTCCTGCGCGTCGGCCTGCCCCTGACAATCATCGTGCTTACCCTGACGCTGGTCACGATCAACTTTATGTATCGTTGAGGGGGAACCCTCGGCCGAGAAGTTTCTCAGGCCAGTCGCACCACGCCGTCATGCACCGCCACCGGCACGCCACGCAGACGCTCACCCCGGCATGGCCCCGCCGTGCAGTCGCCGCTGTCAGCCGTGAAGGTGGCGCCGTGGGCCGCGCAGATGATCGTCCCGTTGCGGACCAGGAACCGCCCGGGCGCGTAATCGAGCCGCCGGCCCGCATGCGGGCAGACATTGAAATAGGCGCGGGCCTCGTCGCCGTGGCGGTAGACCATGAGCGACTCCACCTCGAGGTTGACGATGGCTTCGACTTCGATAGCATTGCCGTCGGGAATGTCGGCCAGGAGGCAAAGGGGAGGGGTGTCGGCGTTAGGAGTCATGGCACTTGTCTATGAGGATGGGTTGCCCCAAGGTAAAGGGGAACCACGCATGTCATTGTGCCATACGGATTTTTAACCAATGCGCTTCGTCTTCCCACCCACTCGCCGTTCGCGAAATCCGCTCGCCCGCGCCCTGTCCGTCGTGGCCGGTCTGGCCGTGCTCGGCGTCCTGCTCGTGTTCGGTGTGGTCGTTATCGGCGTGCTGCTGGCCGGTGGCCTCGTGTTCCTGGCCGTACGCCAGTGGAAGCTTGCCCACGGGGGTGCTACCCCGGCACCGCAGGCGTCAGCCGCGCAGGATCCGAAGGTGCTCGAGGGCGAGTTCGTGGTGATTCGCCAGCACGATCCGGTCCACCACTAAGCCTTCGCGCAAGAAGCGGATGGTGACGGGGCTCGGCCCCGCCTACGCTGGTCTCCAACCCTTGGAGGCCACGATGAAAACCCAGGTCCAGCTCATGCGCCCCGCCACCGACGACGCCCTTGAACGTGTCCGTACCGCGCTCGATCGCGAGGACGGCACCAGCGATCTCGCCACCCTCGCTGCCGTGGCGGGACTTAGCCCCACCCACCTCCAACGTGCCTTCCGTCGCCGCTACGGCGTCAGTCCGGCCGAGTACGCCCGTGCGCGACGGTTCGGACAGCTTCGCGAGGCCCTGCGCGACGGTGCGCCGGTGACCGACGCCGTCTACGAGGCTGGTTTTGGCTCCGGCAGCCGGGTCTACGAGGAGAGCGACCGCCGGCTGGGCATGACCCCGGCGAGCTACCGCGCGGGTGGCGCAGGTGCCTCGATCCGCTACACCACCACCGGCACACCCCTCGGGCGGCTGCTGGTCGCCACCACGGCCAAAGGCATCTGCTCGGTGACGCTCGGCGACGACGACACGGCACTGGAAGCGCGGCTCGCGGAGGAGTTCCCGCTGGCCGGGCGCGAGCGCGTGGACGAAGGCCGCGACGAGTGGCTGGACGCCGTGATCGCACGGGTCACCCGCGACCTGGGCTGGGACGACGGCGATACGCCGGCGATGCCCCCCATCGACGTCGCCGCGACGGCGTTCCAGTGGCGCGTCTGGGATGCGCTCACGCGGATTCCGCGCGGCGAAACTCTCAGCTATGGCGAACTGGCCGCGAAGCTTGGTGTGCCAAAGGCTGCGCGGGCGATCGGCCGCGCCTGCGGCAGCAACAAGCTTGCCCTGCTGGTCCCGTGCCATCGGATCATTCGCGAAGACGGTAGCCTGGGCGGCTGGCGATGGGGCCTGGAAATCAAGCAGCAACTGCTGGCTACCGAGCGTGCCATGAGCGCTGCTCAAGGCTGACCTTCGAACGTTTCGCTACCGCGTTCGGTGTCGCGGCGATATCGTTCCGAATTCAGCCTGGATCCGCCATGTCCGACCCTGCCTGTTCCACGACGCCCGCGGCCGCCACCGTCGCTACCGACCCGCGATGGATGGTTCCGCTTTCACTGTTTGCGCTGTACGTCATCTGGGGCTCGACCTACCTCGGTATCCGCTATGCGCTGGTGAGCTACCCGCCCTTCATGCTCGCGGCGATTCGCTTCGCCATCGCCGGCGTGTTGCTGTTCGCCGTGTTGCGCGTACGCGGCGCGACACTGCCAACGGCTGCCCAGTGGAAGAACGCGGCGATCGTCGGCACCCTGCTCCTTGCGGGTGGCAATGGCCTGGTCTGTTTCGCCGAGCAATCCGTGAGCTCCGGCATCGCCGCCGTGGCGGTCGCGAGCATGCCGTTGTTCGCCGCGGTTTTCGGCGGAATCTACGGAGAATGGCCGACACGTGGGGAAACCGCGGGCCTGATGCTGGGTTTTGTCGGCGTCATCGTGCTCAACCTCGGCGCGGGCCTTTCAGGCTCCCCGCTGGGTGCCATCGCCCTGATCTGCGCCGCCATGGCCTGGGCGTTCGGATCGGTGTGGTCGAAACGCCAGGACATGCCCAAGGGGCCGATGAACACCGCCGCGCAGATGCTCTGCGCCAGCGTCTCGCTGAGCATTATCGCCCTGCTCCACGGCGAGCGCTTTCCGGCACATCCGGAAGCGGGTGCCACGGCGGCCGTCGCCTACCTCATCGTGTTCGGTTCCATCATCGCCTTCAGCGCGTACCTCTACGTGTTGAAGACGGTGCGTCCCGCATTGGCCACCAGCTATGCGTATGTCAATCCACCGGTGGCCGTACTGTTCGGTGTGGCACTGGCTGGCGAACACGTCGGGCCCTTCGACCTCGCTGGCATGGCGATCATCCTGGTAGGCGTGGGCATCATCACGATGATGCGTGTGCGCAAGGCCTGAAGACCTCAGAGTGTGACGCAGGTCTCACTCCCGATTTGCCGTCAACATTTTCAGAATTATTCGATGTTGGTCCGCGATGACGCGACCTAGGCTCAGGCTCCTCAGTTGGAGGAGCGTCCCATGTCCCCGCTTACCCCGAAATCGCCGCGGTATTCGCGGCGCGTCTACCAGTGTGTTGCGCGCGGCGGCACGCTGTTCGGCATTGCCATCCTGGCCGTGGCTTCGTGCCAGACGTTTCGCGAAAAGCCCGCCACGGGCGTCTCGTCGCCCGTGGCGGACTACCTGGAATACGACGCCTGCCTCGACCGCGGCGGTCGCTGGCTGATGCACGCCCACGCCTGCATCGAGCAGGACCAGGCCGGTGTGCGCGAGCCGCGCGAAGCCCTTTAGGGCTCCGCGCGGGCAGCTGTCTCAGAGTTCGCGAAGTGCCGTTGTCACCGGCACGCGCGCCGCACGCAGTGCCGGGAATAATCCGCCGATGAAGCCGATGGCGAGTGCCCACTTGATGCCTGTCCAGAGCAGCTCGCCGCTGACGTGAAAGCGAAAGACCACCTGGCTGAAGTTGGCCCCGAGTGTGGACGTGGTGTAGCCATTGAAGATGATCCACACTACCCCGGCCCCTATGAGCCCGCCGAGCAGGGCGAGCATCATGGTTTCGAGCATCACCGAGACCACGACGGGCACGCCACGGAAACCGATGGCGCGTAGCGTGGCGATTTCCCGGGCCCGCGCCTGGATGGCGGCGAACATCGTGTTGAGCGCACCGAAGATGGCGCCAATGGCCATGATGACGCCGACGGTGATACCCACCGCGCGCAGCACCTTTGTCAGGCCTTCGGACTGTTTGCTGAAGTAGTCCTGCGTCGTGCTTACGTCGACCTTGAGCCGTGGGTCGGCGATGAGGTTGGCCTTGAACGTATCGAAGGCCTTCGGCGAATCCAGCAGAACGGTGACCGACTGCACGCTGCTACCGCGGCGGTAGGCCGACCCCACGCTTTGCGTATCGGCCCACAACTCCGACTCGAGCGCGTCGCGGGACTCGAACACACCGACCACCGTCCAGGTCTGCCCGGCGAGACGGAGGGTCTTGCCCACGTCGATACCGTCGAACTGCGCCTTGGCCCCTTTTCCAACGATGATTTCGCCCAGGCCGGGCCGGAACTTCCGACCTTCTACGATCTTCACCTGGTCCCTGAGCGTCCACACATCCTCGCTGACGCCACGAATCGGCACGTTGGAGTCGCTGTTCGGGTCTCCCTTGCGCGGCAGGTTGGCCACCACCACCAGTTCGCCGGAAGCGATGGGCTTGCCCTGCGCGTCCTTCTTCACGCCGGGCGCCTGCATGACCACGTTGGCACTGTCACGATCGAGAATGGAATTGAGCTCGGCCTGCGAGCCACCGCGCAGCACGATCGCGGTGCGATCGTTGCCAGTGGATCGCAGGGTTTCAGCAAAGCCATCGCTCATCGCGAGCATGGCCACGAGCACGCCGACGACGCCAGCGATGCCGACAACCACGACGGAGGACGACCCCAGCCGCTGGGTCACGGTCGCCAGTCCCACGCGGGTTACCTGCCAGGTCTGCCGGCCGCGGCGGGTCAATGCCATCCACAGCACCAGGACCACCGCGAGGGCCACGACACCTTGCCAGGGCAGCGCGATCCACAGCGCGAGGAAGGCGGCGACGATCAGGAACATCAACAGGCCGAAGCCGAGTTTCTTCATCGATTTCATGTCGTATTCCTCAGCGCCCGGCGAGCGCGTCGACGATATTGAGACGCATCGCGCGGATGGCAGGCAGGGCGCCGACGAGCGCGCCGATCACTACCATCAGCACAAAGCCGAGGATCCACGTGGATGCACCGATCGGTGGCAGGTTGAGCATGCCGCCGCTGCCCTTGGCGACGATCGGCACGACGACACCAGCCAGCGCCAGCCCCAACACGCCACCCAGCACCAGCAGCAGGATGCCTTCGGCTAGCACCATGCCGAGCACGCTCTGGCTGGAGAAGCCAATAGTCTTCAGTACGGCGAGTTCGTTCGTGCGCTCGCGTACCGCCTGCGCCATCGTGTTGCCGGTCAGCAGGATCAGGGTGAAAAACACCGCGCCCATGATCGCCGAGACGATCAGGCCGATGTCACCGAGCTGCTTGGCGAAGGAGGCATTGAACGCCTGCTCTGTCTGCGTCTTGGTTTCATGGTCCGAATTGGCCGACAACGCATCGATCGCCTTGGCTACACTGTCGGCCTTGTCGGCGGAGGTAAGCTTCACCACGTACCAGCCCACTGTCGTGCCGATGCCATGAAACGCGTTGGCATCTTCGAAATACTTATGGTGGAAGAAGAACTGCTGGTCGGTGCCGTTGGCCGCGCCCTTGGCTGGCGTATAGATGCCGACAATGTCGAAGGGCCAGGTCTTGTCGCCGTTGCGCTGCGGGAAAATCGTCGACTGCAGGGGAATCTTGTCGCCCACCTTCCAGCCGAAGCGCTTCGCCAGCGCTTCGCCCACGATGGCACCGGTCCGTGTGGTCTCGTACGCCTTGCGCTGGTCCGCCGGCAATGCCATCTCGTGGTAGATATCAAGGTAGTTGTCGCTGACGGCGAAGCTGAGCACGAAGTTCTTGGGATCCTGGTAGATGCCTCCGAACCAGTTGGCGTAACCCACGGATTTCACCCCGGGAATGGCCTCCATGCGCGTCTGCAGGCTTGCCGGCAACGACTGGATGATCGAGTAACGCGACGTGGTGATCAGGCGATCCACGCCGATCACGCTGTCACCGGAGTCGAAGGCCGCACGCGTGGCGTCGAGCATGCCGAAGAGCAGGAAAGCGGCGAGGATCGACACCAGGGTGAGGAAGGTGCGGGACTTGCGCCGGAACAGCGCCGCCCAGATCAGATGCATGTATTTCATGCCGGCTTCCTCGCTCAGGCCACGGCTTGCTCGACAAGGGTGCCCTTGTCGAGATGCAGCGTGTGATTGGCGTACTCCGCGGCCTTGGGATCGTGCGTCACCATGACGATCGTCTTGCCGTGCTCGCGATTGAGTTCGCGCAGGAGGCCGAGAATGTCTTCGGCGGACTGACGATCGAGGTCGCCGGTCGGCTCGTCGCAGACCAGCAGCGTCGGATCGGAAACGATGGCGCGCGCGATCGCCACGCGCTGCTGCTGGCCACCGGAGAGTTCAGAAGGCTTATGCGTGGCACGGTCGGACAAGCCCACCAACTGCAGCGCGATGGAAGCGTTCTGCTTGCGCTGCGCCGCCGACAGTTTGGTCAGCAGCAACGGAAGTTCAACGTTGCGCTGACCGGTAAGCATCGGCATGAGGTTGTAGAACTGGAAGACGAAGCCGACGTGCGCGGCGCGCCACTTCGCCAGCGCACCGGAACCCAGCTGGTCGATGCGCTCGCCAGCTACCGTGATGCTTCCGCCCGTCGGCGTATCCAGACCACCGATAAGGTTCAACAGCGTGGTCTTGCCCGAGCCCGACGGCCCCATCAGGGCGAGGAAGTCGCCTTCCTCGATCTTCAGGTTCACGCCATGCAGCACTTCGACCTTCTGCCGGCCGCGCTCGTAAACCTTGGAGAGATCCTGGATATCGATCAGGGTAGCCATCGTTATGTCTCCGTACGCGTCAGGGTGTGGTTTTGGCGATGCTGACGGCCGTACCGTCGGCAAGGGATTCGGGGGGTGCGACGACGACCGTTTCGCCCGTAGTCACGCCGTCGCTTACCAGGCGCATGTCGCCAGTGCCCTGCTTCGCGGTCGTTACGACCCGACGACGGGCCGTGCTGTCGGAAACGACGAAGACCACGTCGTGCCCGTCACGTGTAACGACGGCAGCGGTGGGAATGAACACGCCCTTCGGCGCCGCGGAGTGCGCAGGAGCACGACGTTCGAGGAAGGACACACGTACGCCCATGTCGGGCACGATGCGTCCGTCCTTGTTCTCCAGCGCGACACGCACCTTCACGGTGGCCTTCCCGCGGTCGGCGGCCGGCACGATGGCGATCACATGGGCGGGAATCTTCCAGTCGGGGTAGGCGTCGAGCACGGCCTCCGCGGGCATGTCGGCCTGCACGCGACCGATATAGGCCTCGTTGACGTCGACGTCGATCTCCAGGGAGTCCATATCGACGATGGTGCCGACGCCCGTGCGCGTAAAACCACCGCCGGCCGAGAGCGGCGACACGATCTCGCCGACCTGGGCGGCCTTGTCCGTGATCACCCCATCGAACGGCGCGCGAACTACCGTGTAATCGAGGTTGACCTGCCCGACCTTGACCTGTGCGTCAGCGGAGTCGGCCTGACGCCGCGCCGTGTTGAGCTGGGCGCGAAACGTGTTGGCCTGGGTGCGGGCCTGCTCGGAAATCTGCCTGGAGACCAGGCCACGCCCGACAAGGGCCTCGGCACGATCGGCGTCACGCAGGTTCTGGTCGAGCTGGGCCTGGGTCTGGGCCACGGTGGCGCGGGCCGCTGCGGCGCTCGCGCGGGCGGCTTCGAGGCTGGCGCGCAAGGCGTTGTCCTCGAGGCGGGCGAGCACCTGGCCCTTCGTCACACGGTCGCCCTCTTCGATCAGCACCTCGGTCAGGGTGCCGGTGATCTGCGCGGAGACGGTGGCCTGGCGACGTGCCGTCACGTAGCCTGTGGCCTGGAGCACCGCTCCGGCCTCCGCATTGGCGGAAGGCGACACGGCGGTAGCCGTCTTCACCTCGACCGGGCGATGGGCGACGAAGGCCCAGGCACCGGCGCCTGCCGCAAGCAGTACCACAAGGACGCCCGCCGCAATGAGCGCGAGCCGGGTTCCGTTGCCCCCACCTCCACCGCCGTGGGCTTCCTTGTGCGATTTATCGATCTTCAGCTGCCGCAGCAGTTCGGCGTTCGAATTCATGCTTCCCTCTGTCCCCCGCGGTCCCACCGGATGGCAAGATCATGCGACCCGGGCCGACGCTGCACCACTTCCGCCCATCAGTCATCTGCCGTGACAGGTGTCACCTGCTAACCTCATGCAATGAATACGATCATCCCCGCGCCGGCCCAGCCGAGCATCCCCGTCGTCGGCAAGACCGCGCGTTTCCCGGTCCGCCGTATTTTCTGCATCGGCCGCAACTACGCCGACCACGCGCGTGAAATGGGCGCCTCGGTCGACAAGGCAAACCCGATGTTCTTCACCAAGCCCGCCGATGCCATCGTCACCGATGGTGCCGACGTGCCCTACCCCTCGGCCACCAGCGACCTCCACCACGAAGTGGAAATGGTGGTCGCCCTGGGTGCCGGCGGTTCGGACCTTTCGGTCGAGCAGGCCGGCAAGCTGGTCTGGGGCTATGGCGTAGGCCTGGACCTGACGCGCCGCGACCTTCAGGCGCAGGCCAAGGCCAAGGGTGCGCCGTGGGACGTCGCCAAGGGCTTCGACCACTCCGCACCCATCTCGGCCCTGGTCCCGGCGTCGGAAGTCACACCGACCGCGGCCACGCGCATCGCGCTGGAGATCAACGGCGAGCTGCGGCAGGAAGCCACGCTGGGCGACATGCTTTTGGACGTCCCCGAGATTCTCAGCGCGCTGTCGAAGCTGTTCGAACTGAAGGCCGGCGACATCGTCTACACGGGTACTCCAGCCGGCGTTTCCGCCCTTGTGCGCGGCGATACATTCCGTGCGACCCTCGACGGCGTCGCGACGCTCGAAGGCCGCGTGAGCTGACTTCGCGAACTGCCGACATCCGTCTCGCTAGTTTCCAACGTTCCACGTTCAGCCAATAAGGAGAAAACACCGATGAGCTTCGTCGCGGAATTCAAGAAATTCGCTCTACGCGGTAACGTCGTCGACCTGGCGGTCGGTGTCGTGATCGGTGCGGCATTCGGCAAGATCGTCACGTCGCTGGTGGAAAACATCATCATGCCGCCCATCGGCTGGCTGATCGGCGGCATCGATTTCTCGGACTACAAGTGGGTGCTCAAGCCCGCCGATGCCGTTGCGAAGAAAGCCGAAGTGGCCATCCAGTACGGCATCTTCATCAACGTGCTGATCCAGTTCCTCATCGTCGCCATCGCGATCTTCGTCGTGGTCAAGGCCATCAACCGCCTCACCCGCCGCGAAGAAGAAGCCCCGGCGGCACCGGCGGCTGATGTCGTGTTGCTCACAGAGATCCGCGACCTCTTGCGCTCGCAGCAGGGGCGCTGACGCGGGAAGCCGAGCCCGACGCCGCCGCGAAGGGCCGAAAAAAGAGGCCGCCGATGAGGTATCGGCGGCCTATCTGGGGAGGCTCGTTATGCCCGGGAGTTGAGCCGTCACCGGCTCGGGCACTTATTATTGGTATTCGGGTGCTTGGTATTCGGTTTAAGCGAGGTCGCTATCAGAAGTCGTAGTTGATGCCGAAGCGGACATAACGCGGCTGGCTGAAGTAGGTGACCTTGTTGTAGTTCGTATCGGGCGCGGTCGAGCTGCCGTAATTCACGTACGTCGCCGTCGGCACGGATTCGCCGAGGGCGTTGTAGATCATCACGTTGAAGCCCAGCTTCTGGTCGGCCCACATCGGACGGTATTCAGCCGAGAGGGAGACGATGTGCTGCCACGGCTCGCGACCGGCGGCGCCCGGCGGCGAAGCGACACCACCGCAGTAGTGGTAGTAGCTACCGTAGCCGACCGGATTGCTTTCATCCGCGCCGTAAAAGCCAAGGCACGTCTTCGGTGTACCGGAGAGCAGCGCGATATTGGCCGACAGCATCCACTCGGGCGCCGCCTGCCAGGAACCGTAGATCTTCAGCTGGTGCTTGCGATCGTTGGAGAGAAGGCCGTTGGAGTTCTCCATGAGCTTGCCGAAATCCCAGTCCACCGTGGCAGAGACGTCGGTCTGGCCGATATCGGACCGCACCTGGCCCTCGGTGTCGCCGTAGCTGCGCGAGAAGACATAGTCCACCTTGGCCTGCCACTTGCCATCGAACGGATGCTCGAAGAAGGTTTCCAGGCCGTAGTAACTGCGCTTGGCCTTGGGCATGCCGAAGTCGTCCGCGGAGACGCTGACGCTGTAGTAACCGCCCGCCGGGTCCGGAATCCGGTACGTGTTGCTGCGACCCGGATTGGACAGGTAGCAGCCATTTAGCGTGCTCGGGTCGATGTCGTACCCGAGGGAGTTCGCTTTGTCCGTAATCGTCCCGGTATCGCAGATGTCGTCGAGGATGTTGCGCAGCTTGCGAACCTGCGCCTTCATGCCCCACACGTAATCCGGATTGATCTGCTGGGTGAAGCCGAGCAGATACTCGTCCTGGTATTCGGACTGGATATTGCTGGCTGCAACCGTCTTCGCATCCGGCGACTGGCCATACTCGTTGTTCGCCGACACGGCACCACCCGTTGCCGAGGCGAGCTGAGTGAGGCCGGTTGGATTGCCGTTCCCATCAATACCGGTGTAGGTGTAGTACTCGTTGGTGTAGAGCGACCCGGCAGCGGCACGCAGAGCGACCGACGCAGGCATCGCGAGATAGTAGCGACCGGCATTGCCATAGACCTTGAGCGTCGAATCGCCGTTCACGTCCCAGCTGAAGCCCAGACGCGGTGCCCACTGCGGCTTGGTCATACGCAGGAACGCATCGCCGTTCGGGTTGTAGTTGGTGAACTGGTCGTTGCGCAGGCCGATCTTCACCAGCCAGCGGTCGTCGACCTGCCAGCTGTCCTCGATGTACTGGGCGCGCTGCTTCACGCGAACCGAAGCGGCCGTGTTGTACAGGTACTGCGACACATAGTAACCATTCTCGCCACCAACGCCCGTATTCGGTGCGGCGACGAAGGGGCTGTCGCTGATCGCCGTAGCCGGATCGCCGAAGCCGTAGTCCCACGCGCTGGCGGTCTGTCCGTCGTCGATATCGTGCGAGTTGAGGTTATCGATACCGCCGGTGATCGTGTGATCGCCGATCTTCCATGACAGGTCGAGGCGCAGGTTGTTCGTGGTGGCCCGGTGGCTGGGATCGTTGGCGGTCAGCACCGTCTGCGAGTTGACGATGTTGTTACCGCCAGTAATCGCCGGGTTCTGGTTTTCCGGATCGTCGATGTACGTGAGCGTGGGATCGTATCCCGGCGTATCGCTGTAGTACTTCATCTTCTGCTTGCCGTAGAGGGCGGTAAGCGTCAGGTCGTCGGTGATATAGCTGGTGAACTTGGCAACATACACATCGGCGCTGTTCTTTGTCGATGTGTCGTAGCTGTTCAGCGCACCGGTCGTGTTGGTTGCATAGTCGTAGTCGTACAGGTTGCCCTTGTACGATGCCTTCTGCGATGCGCCAGTCAGCTCAAGGATGTTGTTATCGGTGATGTTCCAGTCGATCTTCGAGTACCACTTGGGGTCGTGGTACTCGTAGTTCGTGTTGTACGACGACGTGACCGAACCCACGCTGTTACCTACGTTCTTCGACTCCTCCACAGCAGCGAAGAAGAAGAGCTTGTCCTTGATCAGTGGACCACCGACGTAGGCACTTTCGGTCGTCGTCCAAGACGTGTTGTCCGAGTAGCGACGATAGATGTTGCCCGCGTCGGAACCCGTGACATAGTAGGAGCCAGGACTTACGCCTTCGAGCGAGGCCGGCGACCACTGCACCTGCGCGCCGAAGTGCCAGTCGTTCGTGCCGCGCTTGCCGCTCTGGCTGATGACGCCACCGTCGGACCGACCGTACGCGGCACCGTAGCCGCCGCTGAGGATCTCCTGCTGGTCGATGGCCCCGTAAGGAAGGCTGATGCCACCAAAGCCGCTCAGTGGGTCCGTGGTATTGAAACCGTTGAGGTAGTAAGCATTTTCGGTGACCGACGAGCCACTGAAAGACACCAGCGAGCCGCCGGTGGTGCCGCTTTTGAATCCGCTGTACCCAGGCACGACGCCCGGCGCAAGCAAGGCGATAGCCTCGGCGCTGCGCGCCAACGGAAGCTTGGCCAGTTGCTCGGAGGTAATAACCGTGCGGGCGTCGACGCTGGTCACGTCGATGGCCGGCAATGCATTGGCGGATACGGTGACCGAGCCGAGACTCGTCGCGGAGTCGCTGGCAGCCGCAAAGGAAACCTCGGTGCCGGAGCCGACCTGCAGGGTGACATTGTTGCGCGAGTCGACGGCCTTGCCGCCCTGCATCAGCGCTACCGTGTACGTACCCAGCGGCAGTGAACCGATGCTGTAACGCCCCTGCGCGTCTACCGCCACTTCACGCGTCAGGCCGGACGTACTCTTTGCCTGCACCGTCTCACCTTCGGCCACCGGCACCTGTCCGAAGATACTGCCCGTGGTCGACTGGGCGATAGCCCCCGCGCTACCCAAAGCCAGGCTCAGCGCGAAGCTGATCTGGCTCACGCGCGCCCATTGGAATTTATTCATCAGCACTGTAAAGCACTCCCCGAAAGATGGATTGGCGTCGCCGCCGGGCGGGCGCCCGGCAGGCGCTGTTCCCCACATAGCCCGGCGACGCGCTGGAAACGTCGTGAGTCGTGGCGATCGCCACAACTTCAATTTAGTGTTAAGACGACGTTTCGATGCGGCGGAAAGTGCCGTGTGACTTGTCGATTAATCGGACGTATGGACGTCCGAAAGACGTTTCCTGTCGAGATTTCCTTCGAGGCTGGCCTGACGGTAGCCACGCGGAGAAACCCCGAAGATCTCGCGAAAGGAGCGACTGAAATTCGTCATGTCGCCGAATCCCCATGCCTGCGCAACCTGCGCGATGCTGCGATGACGCAATGCGGGATCCGCAAGTTCCCGGCGGCACCGCGCAAGCCGCTCGGCACGCACCCAGCGCATCAGCGTCAACGGTTCGTCGGCGAAGAGTTCGAAGAGGTAACTTGGAGAGAGGCCTACGCCTGCACCGATCATCTCCACGCACAGCGCCGGCTCGGCGAGGTGGTCCCGCACGAAGCGGCGAACCTGCTGTTTGTACTGCTGGCGAAGTTGTGAAGGTGACGGTTCCGCGGACGCCATCGACTCGAAGGCCGCCGCAAGCATGTGCGGAATGGCATCCGCCACGCGATCCGCTACGGCTTCGGTGAGTTCGCCAGCATGAGCGAACAACTCCTGGAAGAGGACACGCAGGTAACCAACGGCGCTGAGGTGTCCATGGAGGCCGATCGCCGACAACTGGTCGATCCGCGGCATGACCTCGCGCAGCACTGCCAGCGGCATGTAGAGCGTCTGCACGGTAGCCGTCCCCATCTGCAGGCGGAACGGCCGGGACAGGTCGATCAGGCAGAAATCGCCAGGGCCGATCTCACCCTGCCGGCCGTGCTGCTCCACGGTGGCGCCACCCTCCAGATGATGGCTGATCAGCGCCGCCCCGCGATGGATGCGCGCAAGGGTGTCTCCGGTCAACACGTGCGGACGGTGACGGAACGTAGCCAGGCGTAGTCGCTCGCCGGCATAACCGTCCAGCATCGTGCTTACGCCCTGCCGCCGGGACAAGCTTTCCCAGAACAGGCGCGTGGACATGCTTGCGCCCGGAGGTGCCGGAAAGGCGGTCACATCGTAGTACTGGGTAGACAACGCAGGGCGACTCCCGAATCAGGGGCTGGAGCGGCGTGGCGGCGGGCCGTCGCCGGGACCTGGCGGAGGCCCTGGCGGCGAATCGAAACCCTTGTCGGCCATGCACAGGTTCATCAGGTCCGCATCGACGCCGTCATCGGGGTCATCCGCCTTGCCATCGATGTCGATCCAGCAATCGTCGAGGGCGGCCTCGACCTGAGGATCCAGTGATCGGGGCGCAGGCGGCGGTTCCTGAGCCCAGGCCACAGCGGCCAAAGCCACACCGAGAGCGAACAGCAGGGGCGGCAGCGTGGAAAAGGGCTTCATGCGGGCGGCATCCATGGATCGAACGGTGAGGCCAAGCTAGTTGGCGCTCGTCACCGCCGGTTGTCCGCGTGTGTCCGGTTTGTGTCAGTTTCTTTGCCGGGTTGGCAAACGCGCCGTAGACTGGTCTGGTATCAAGCTACGCATGGCCATGGATCTCCAGTCGCTCATCCTCGTCGTCGACGACGACCCCGAACTGCGCAGCCTGATCACGGAGTTCCTCGGTGGTCACGGATACCGCGTGCAGGCGGCCGATAACGCCATGCAGATGAATCTTGCGATCGAGCGCGAGCGTCCGGACCTTGTCGTGCTCGACGTGATGATGCCGGGCGAGGACGGGCTCAGCGCCGCACGGCGGCTTGCCGCCGACAAAGGGCCGCCGGTCATCATCCTCAGTGCGCTGGGCGGCGATACCGACCGCATCATCGGCCTGGAAGTCGGCGCCGACGATTACCTCGCCAAGCCCTGCAATCCGCGTGAGCTGCTCGCGCGTGTTCGTGCTGTCCTGCGCAGAACCGGTAACGTCGAGCCCGTGGCCGTCGAGGACGCGCGACCTTATGGCTTCGCGGGCTGGCGCCTGGATGTCACGCGCCGCGACCTCCGCGACCCCACCGGCATTTTCATCAACCTTTCCGATGGCGAGTTCGCCCTGTTGCGCAGCTTCGTCGAGCACCCACAACGCATCCTCAGTCGCGACCAGTTGCTCGACCTGGTGCACGGCGGGCGCTCGGAAGTGTTCGACCGCGCGATCGACACGCAGATCAGCCGGTTGCGCCGCAAGCTCAACGATCGCATGCAGGCGGAGATGATCCGCACCGTGCGCAACGAGGGCTACATGCTGGTACCGAAGGTGTCGCGCCTGTGATCCATTTACCACGCCTTTCGATTTTCGCGCGCACGTTCCTGATGATGGTCGGCGCCTTGCTGGTTTCCGCGGCGATCGGCTTTGCCGTGCTCGTCATACGGCCACCCCAGCGGCCCTCCGCCGTCAGCCTCTTCGAGCTGGCCGCCGTGCTCCAGCCGGAGCGATCCCCTTTCGCCGACCGGCCCTTCGGCGAAGAGCGGCCTTTCGGCGAAGGCGCCGGGGGGCCGCCACCGGGGGCCGAGTTCGATCGTCGCAGCGAAGCCGAACTCGACGTGGTCTCGACCGCGGGGCCACCTGTCGCGCCGGCCTCGTTCGACGAGCCTGCCTCTGCGCGCATCGCCATGCGTCTTGCAGACATGTTCAATGTGCCCGGCGAGCGGCTGCGCGTCTTCGTCACTGACCGCGACGCGCCCGGAACCCATGGGCCGACGCGACTTGGCCTGGGTGGCGGATCCATCGTCGCCCTTCGTCAGGCCGATGGTCGCTGGCGGGTCGCCAGGGTGCCCGTCGAACCGTTCCCGACGGTACTGCAGCAGCAGGTGTTCCTCCTGCTCGCCCTCGGCCTCCTCGTCCTTCTGCCGGTTGCCTTCCTGTTTGCCCGTGCGCTCGCCGCACCCATCCGGCGCTTCTCGGAAGCCGCGCAACGACTCGGCGGCGACACCAGTGCACCGCCGCTGCCCCGTGAAGGACCGCCGGAGATGCGCCAGGCGGTGGACTCCTTCAATGCCATGCAGGCGCGCATCAATCGCCTGCTGCAGGAGCGAACGCAGATGATCGCCGCCATCGCGCACGACCTGCGGACTCCGCTCACCCGCCTGACGTTTCGCCTGGACAGCCTGCCGTCACCGCTGGCCGAAAAAGTCGAGTCGGACATCCAGGAAATGAAGGCGATGATCTCTGCCGCACTGGACTTCATTCGCGACAGATCGCAGGGCGTGCATCGTCAGCGGCTGGATGTGCGCTTGCTGGTGGAGAGCGTCGTCGACAATCTGGCCGACATTGGCCACGATGTCACGGTACAACCCGGTGCGGCGATCACGCTCGAAGGCGACCCGATCGCGCTACGCCGCGCCGTGGTGAACCTGGTCGAGAATGGACTGAAGTACGGGGAACGCGTACGACTGCGACTGCGCAGCACCGGCGACGGGTGCGTACTGGAAATCGACGACGACGGTCCGGGCATCCCTGAAACCATGCAGCAGCAGGTCTTCGAACCGTTCTTCCGACTGGAAGCCTCGCGCAACCGCGATACCGGTGGCATCGGCCTGGGGCTGGCCACGGTTCGCGCCATCGTGCTGGACCACGGCGGCACCGTGGCGCTGCGCAATCGCAAGGACGGCGGCCTTCGCGCCGTCGTCAACCTGCCCGCGACAGCGCCGCCCGGAACCTGAGCCTGTCCAGGCATGACTTCCTACCTACGCGGGGGCACCCCGTCGTGGGGCCATAATCGACCTTTCCGTCCCCGGGGGTCCCCATGCGCCATACGCTTCGTCTCCACGCGCTAGCCGCGTGCCTTGCGCTCGCCTTTTCCGCCCACGCCGCCGACAAGGCCACGACCATTCCGGACAAGGCCGTCACCGCGGCGACCGAACTTCGCGACCGCGCGATGAACGACAACACGGGCTATGAGTTCGTTTCCGCGCTCACCACCGAAGTCGGTCCGCGTCTGGCCGGCAGCGCCGCCGATGCTCGTGGCGTCGCCTGGACGGTCGCGAAGTTCAAGGCCATGGGCTTCGATAAGGTCTACACCGAAAAGGTGAGTTATCCGCTGTGGCAACGCCGCAGCGAGCACGCCGAGATCGTCGCGCCGTTCCCGCAGCCGCTGGCGCTCACCGCGCTCGGCTACTCCGCAGGCACGCCCGCAGGTGGTCTCACCGGCGAAGTCGTCGCCTTCGACGACCTCGACGCACTCAAGGCGGCGAACCCGGCGAGCGTGAAGGGCAAGATCGTCTACGTCAGCACCCACATGCAGCAGCAGAAGGACGGCCACGACTACGGCATGGGGTCGGCCACGCGCACGCGCGGCGCCGTGCTCGCCGCCCAGATGGGTGCGGCCGCCTACCTGCTGCGCTCGGCTGGCACCGATGCACACAGCCGCACACCTCACACGGGTGTCACCGGCTTCACTGATCCCAAGCAAGCCATTCCCGCGGCTGCCCTGTCGCTGCCGGACGCTGACCAGCTCGAGCGCGTACTCAAGGAAGGCAAGCCTGTCACGCTCAAGCTCAACCTGGACGTCGGGTTTGCAGGGACCTACGAAGGCGCCAACGTGATCGCCGAAGTCACCGGCCGTAAATACCCGAACGAAGTCGTCGCCATCGGCGGCCATCTGGATTCGTGGGATCTCGGTACTGGCGCGATCGACGATGGCGCCGGCGTGGCGATCGCCGCGGCCGCCGCCAAGCTGATCAAGGACATGCCGCAGCGCCCTGACCGGACCATCCGCGTCATCGCCTTCGCCAACGAAGAAATGGGCCTGTGGGGTGGCCGCGCTTATGCCGAAGCCCACGCGAAGGAGGTCGCGAAGTTCCAGCTGGGCACCGAATCCGACTTCGGCGCCGGCCGCATCTGGCGCATGACTGCGAGCGTCAAGCCGGAAGCGCTCGGCGCGATCCAGCAAATCGCCAAGGTGGTCGAGCCGATCGGCGTCGCCTACGATCCGAACAAGCCCGGCGGCGGCGGTTCCGACCTGTCGCAGATGCACGGCAAGGGCATGGCAGCCCTCTCGCTCACGCAGGACGGCACGGACTACTTCGACTTCCACCACAACGCCAACGACACCCTCGACAAGATCGATCCGAAGGCGCTGGCGCAGAACGTGGCGGTGTACGCGGCGTTCGCCTATATGGCCGCGCAGGCCAACGGCGACTTCGGCTCGAAGCCGGGCGCGTTCGCGAAGGACGGCGCGCACGATTGAACAATCGGGTGCGGCTCCCACAGACGTGTGGGAGCCGCTTCAGCGGCGATGCTCTGTGTGGGAGCGGGCTGCGCCGGCGATGGAACCAGCGGCTTAGCCGCCCTGTGGGCTTTTCGCCGCTAAAGCGGCTCCCACATGTTTCCTGGCGGGTGCGAGGCGGTCCTGCAGGCGATTCATGTAGAGATAGATCACCGGCGTGAGGTACAGCGTCAGGATTTGCGACACCACCAGGCCGCCGACCACGGCCAGACCTAACGGGCGCCGCGTCTCGGCGCCGGCACCGATGCCCAGCGCGATGGGCAGCGTGCCTGCGAACGCGGCAGCTGTGGTCATCATGATCGGGCGGAAACGCACGCGGCAGGCCTCGGCGATCGCCTCGACCGGAGTGACGCCTCCTTCGCGCTGACGCTCCAGGGCGAAGTCGATCATCATGATCGCGTTCTTCTTCACGATGCCGACCAGCATGATGATGCCGACGAAGGCGAAGAGATCCAGCGACGCGTTGAAAATCACCAGCGTCAACAGCGCACCCACCGCGGCGGCAGGCAGGCCCGAGAGAATCGTCAACGGATGGATGAAGCTCTCGTAGAGAATGCCCAGCACGAGGTAAATCACGAACACCGCCAGCAGCAGGAGAAGGCCCATGCCCTTGACGGAATCCTGAAAGGCCTGCGCCGTGCCCTGCACGCTGCCACTCAGCGTGGGTGGCAGTTTCAGCTCGGTCGTCGCGCGATCGATGCGCGTGACGGCGTCGCTGAGCGAGACGCCGGGCGCCAGGTTGAACGATACGGTCACGGCAGGAAGCTGGCCCTGGTGGTTGACCGTCAGCACCTGCGGCTTGCGCTCGAAGCTCGCCACGGTATTCAACGGCACGAGCTTGCCGCTATCGGCGGTGACGTAGAGCTTCGACAGCACAGCCGGATCATCCTGCATGCGCCGTTCGACCTGGAGGATCACCCAATACTGCGTGGCCGTCGCGTAGATGGTGGAAATCTGGTTCTCGCCGAACGCCGTGCCGAGCGCCGTCTGAACCTGGTCCATCGTCAGGCCCAGCGGCGCCAGCTTGTTGCGATTGACGGTGACCACCATCGACGGGCTGTTGAGATCGAGATCCGTCGTGACGTCCTGGAAACCAGGCAGCTTCTGGAACGCGGTAACGAGCCTGCCCGACCAGTCATACAGCGCGTGCAGGTCGGTCGACTGCACCGTGTACTGGTACTGCGCCTTCGACTGCCGCCCGCCCACCTGGATCGATGGTGGGTTCTGGATATAGGTGCGAATACCAGGCACCTCTGCAAACTTGTGGCGCAGCTCCTGGATGATCTGGTCAGGCGTCGTGTGTCCCCGCTCGCCTGGGTCCTTCAGCCGTAGCAACAAGGAACCGGAGTTCACCGTGGCGCGTGCACCACCGGCGCCCACGCTGGACATGACGCCTTCGATGTTCGGATCTTTCCGCGCGATATCGGCCAGGGACTGCTGGCGCGCGGACATCGCGGCGAAGGAGATGTCGGTGGGGCCTTCCGTGGTGACACGCAGCTGGCCACTATCGCCCGCGGGGATGAAATCCTTCGGCGTGATCACGAACAAGACACCGGTCGCCGCGAGGCTCAGGGCAAAGACCCCGACCACCGTGCGTGGGTGACGCATGCACCAGGCCAGTGTGCTGGTGTAGCCGTTGGTCATCGCCGCGAAGCCACGATCGAACCAGACCACGATGAAGCTGCGCTTGTCGTGCGCATGCGCCTTGACGAAGCGGCTGCACAACATCGGCGTAAGCGTAATCGAGACGAAACCCGAAATGAGGATCGACACGCTGATGACAACGGCGAACTCATGGAAGAGCCGTCCGACGATGCCGCTCATGAACATCACCGGGATGAAGACGGCGACCAGCGACAGGGTCATCGAGAAGATCGTGAAGCCGATTTCGTTGGCGCCCTTGACGGACGCGTCGAACGGCGTCTCGCCGAGTTCGATGTGACGCATGATGTTCTCGAGCATCACGATGGCGTCGTCGACGACGAAACCCACCGCGAGCGTCAGCGCCAGCAGGGAGAGGTTGTCCAGGCTGTAGCCCAACGCGAACATCGCACCGAAGGTGCCGAGCACCGAAATAGGCAAGGCGACGGCGGGAATCAAGGTGGCCGATGCGTTGCCCAGGAACAGGTAGATCACGATGACGACGAGGATACCGGCGAGGATCAGCGTGAACTGCACGTCGTGCACCGAATCGCGGATGGAATCGGAGCGGTCGTACATGACGTCCAGCTTCACCGAGGGCGGCAAGGTCTCGCTGAAGGCCGGAAGCAGGGCGAGGATCTTGTCGACCGTCTCCACCGTGTTCGCCCCTGGCTGGCGCTGGATGGCCAGGGTGATGGCGCGGTTGCCGTTGTACCAGCTCGCCTTCTGGTCGTCCTGCACGCTGTCGCGAGGCACCGCGATATCGGAAAGGCGTACGGGCGCACCGTTGCGATAGGCCACCACGATCTGGCCGTAATCGGCGGCGCGCATCAACTGGCCGTCCGAACGGATCGACAGCAACTGGCGTCGCCCGTTGAGCGAACCCGTGGCCTTGTTGACATTGGCCGCGGCGATCGCGTCACGCATCTGGTCCACGCCGATGCCGGTGGCGGCGAGGCGATCCGGATCGACGGCGATACGGACCGCATATTTCTGAGAGCCGTACACGTTCACCTGGGCCACGCCGTCGACCATCGACAGACGCTGCGCCAGCTCCGTTTCGGCATAGTCGTCCACCGTGGACAGCGGCAGTGTGGACGACTGCATGGTGAGGAACAGGATCGGTGCATCGGCCGGATTGACCTTGCGATAGGTCGGCGGCGTAGGCATGTCCTGCGGCAGCTGGCGCTGCGCGGCGGATATGGCCGCCTGGACGTCCTGCGCTGCGCCGTCGATGCTTCGGTCGAGCGAGAACGTCACGGTGATGGTGGTCGAGCCGAGTGAGCTTGACGAGGTCATCGAATCGATGCCGGCGACCGTCGAGAGCTGTGCTTCGAGCGGCGTAGCCACCGACGAGGCCATGGTTTCCGGTGACGCACCGGGCAACGAGGCGCTTATGTTGATCGTGGGGAAATCGACGTTCGGTAGTTCGTTGACCGGCAAGCGGGGGTACGCTGCGATGCCGAAGATGACCAGCGCGGCCATCAGCAGCGTCGTCATCACCGGGCGACGGATGCAGAGTTCCGGCAGGTTCATGCGTGCTCCTCAGCCCTTGTCGATTCGGACGCGCGCGCCATCGACCAGAAGCATCTGGCCTTCGGTGACGACCCGCTCACCGCCCTCGAGACCCTTGTCGATGACGGCGCGGTCGGCGGTGGTGGCACCGGTGGTGACGCTGCGCTGCTCCACCGTCTTGTCGGGCTTGACGACGAAAACGAACGAACCCGACGTGGAACTCTGTAGCGCGATGACCGGCACGCTGACCGCATCTGTCAGGCGCGTGGTGGGTAGCATCACGTCGGCGAACTGGCCCGGGGTGAGTCGGCCGTCCGCGTTGTGGAAGCGTCCCTTGAGGATGATCGTGCCTGTGGTCGCATCCACCGCGTTGTCGATGAACTCCAGTTCGCCCTGAAGTGGCGTGCCTTTGTCACCGGGGATGGTCGCCTGCACCGGCAGCGCGCCGTGCCGCAGGCTTGTGCGTACGGCGGCAAGACTGTCTTCGGGAATGGAGAACGCGACGCGGATGGGATCGACTTCGTTGAGCACCACGATATCGGTGGTGTCGGCGGTGAGTGTGGCGCCGGGATAAGCCAGGGGCGCACCGGTCACGCCGTCGAACGGCGCGCTGATCGTGGTGAAATCGAGCTGGGTCTGTGCGGCGCGGGCCGCGGCGCGATCGCTTTCCAGAGCGGCGCGGGCGACACCGAGGTTGGCCTTGTACAGGTCATAGTCCGCGCGGCTGACGAATCCCTTGCCGAGCATGTTTTCGTAGCGGGCCAGGTCGGCCTCGGCTTTCACCAGCTGCGCCTGGTCGCGGGATACGTTGCCCTGGGCCTGGTCGAAGGCCGCCTTCAACGGGCGTGGGTCGACCCGGGCCAGCAAATCGCCCTTCTTCACATGGGTGCCAGGCGTGAACGCGAGCATGTCCAACTGACCGTTGACGCGCGACCGCACATTCACCGTCGAATACGCTTCGGCCCGCCCGATCACCTTCAGTGACAGGTCGATTTCACCGCGCGTCGCGATCGCCGTCGTGACCGGAACGCCGGCCGCACTCTTGTCGCCGGGTTTCGGGCCGTCCTTCCCGCCCGCGTCGTGGCGCCAGATCGTCGCCGCTAGGGCGCCGGCGGCGACCAGGACCGCTATGAGTAGAAATTTCTTCCCTGGGGAACGTTGCATGTGGGCTCCGGCCGAATCCTGAAGGTCCGGTCGCCGCGCTGGGGCACGCGGGCTTGGTTTTGGTTCGGACATCCGTATGGAAAACGCATGTCGGGGTATTCGGTTGACCGCCCGTTCAGCTTTCTTCGGACGGGCCGTCGAGGCTCTGGAGGTTCTCTTTCATGCGGTCCAGCACCGCGAGCATGATTTTCAGGTCATCGGGGGAGATACCGGCCGTGGAGTCGCGGCGAAGACCGCGGGCGATATCTTCCATGCCATCGATGACACCCCGTGCCTGTTCGGTGTCATGAAGACGCCAGGCGCGGCGATCCTTTGGATCGGCGCGTCGCTCCACGAAACCGGCCGCCTGCAGACGGTCGATGACCCGACCCACCGCGATCGGCTCCATGTCCAGCTGTTCGGCCAGCTCGTTCTGCCTCATGCCCGGGCGCCGATGCAGGGCCTTGAGGGCGCGCCATTGCGCACGGGTCAGGCCAAAGCGTACGGCCCTCCGGTCGAAGTGCTTTCGAAAGAGCAGGGTGACGTCGTTGAGCAGATAGCCGAACGAGATGTCTTCAACTTTGAGCTGGTCGGCCATAACCTTGGGCGAGGTGCGAAAGGGCGGTACGGACATCGTAGCCAATTGCGGCGCAACCGTCACAGAAGGATGCAGCATGGCTTTCGAGCTGGTCGAGACCGATATCACGCTGCTGGCGGTCGACGCGATCGTCAACGCGGCGAACGAGTCCCTGCTGGGGGGCGGTGGGGTGGACGGGGCCATTCACCGGCGGGCCGGAACGGGGCTGCTGGCCGCTTGCCGGGCGCTGCCGGAGGTCGCTCCGGGGGTACGCTGTCCGACCGGGGAAGCACGCATCACCCCGGGATTCGCCCTCCCCGCCCGCTTCGTCATCCATACCGTCGGTCCGATCTGGCATGGAGGAAACCGTGGCGAACCCGAGCGGCTGGCTGCCTGCTATCGGAATGTTCTCAAACTGGCCGAGAGCGATGGCGTCGCATCCATCGCGTTTCCAGCGATAAGCGCAGGGGTCTACGGCTACCCGGCCGATGCCGCGGCGCGGGTCGCGGTGAACACCCTGCGCGCGGCGCCCTGGCGGCCTGAACGTGTGATCTTCTGCACCTTCGGTCCGGCGATGACGAAGGCCTACGAACGCCTGCTCTGACTGCGATTATTTCGGGTAAAGCGGTGGCAGACCGGACGGACCATCGCCGCCCTGCTCGATCGACCACGCCAGTCCCCGCGCGAACGCCGCTTTCAGCGCCTTGCCGTCGACCGCCCCGCCGGCGAAACGCGCGCGCTCAAGCATGGCGATCGCAGCGCGTTGATCCTCACTGCCCAACGCCGCTGACAGGGCGCCGGTGCTACGAAGTGACGGCCGTACCGTTTGCGCCCAGGCGAGCAGCAAATGGTCGAGCGTCGCGGGATCGGCGGACGTCGAGGAAAGGAACGCGTCGCGCGCAGGCCGTTCGCGGGCGGGCCCGCCCGTCACCGGCGCCGTCACGTCCGCCGGGCGGCGGCGGCCGAAAAGCAGCCATGCCACGACGGTGACCAACCACAGGACGACAGCGGCAAGAAAGAGCCAGCGCCAGGGCGTGGACGGCGTGGACGGCGTCGGCGAGGTCGGGGCCGCCGTCGTGGTCGCGGAAGGCCGCCCCGCGGATCCGCCGGTGGCGGGCAGCGATGTCGCACCCACGCCCGCTGCCACCTCGATGTCGCGCGCCGGCAAGGTAGCGACTTCCGCCTTGTCGGCTATCACGTTCCACCAGTGCAGCGTGGTTTCGGGAATATGCAGCGTCCCGCCACGCGTCGGCACCACGGCGAAACCCTGCTGGCGGCGACCGGTCACCCAGGCTCCGCTCGTACCGCCCCCGGTGACGGCCTTGTCAGGATAGACATCCGCGCCCTCGATTTTCGGTAGTGACAAAGCCGGCAGGGCTTCAAAGGGCATGCCCACGGCGTCCAGGCGCATCGTCAACGTGATCGGCTGACCCACCCGCCCCTTGCCGTCGGCCGGCATGCCTTCCAGGGCGAGCTTCAACTCGCGTGCGGGAAGCCAGGCGGCATCCGGCGCCGACGACGGGCGTTCGCGAACCGTCACGCGGAGCCGATCGGCCACGGCACTGACCGGGGCGCCGGCACCGAAGAACGAGCCGGCATCGGTGGGATCGACAGCCGTGCCCTGGAAGGCCGGCGGCTGAATCTCCAGGCTGCCCGCGCGCTGCGGAAAGATGGCGTAGTGGCGTTCGATGACATTGAAGCGCCGGCCGCCACGCATACTCTGGTAGTTGGCGTCCTGGCCGACTCGGCGCACCTCGGCGCCTTCAGCCGAAGGATCGCCGAGCTGACCGTCGGCGAGATTCACCGCAAAATAAAGGCGTAGCGTGTAGTCGATCTGTTGCCCCACGTAGGCCTGGTTCGGCTCGGCCTTGCCTTCGAGTACCACCGGCCTGTCGGCCGCGGAAGCGTTGGTGTCCGATGAGGCGGCTACCTCGAGCGATACCGGCTGCGTACGCTGACCGCCTACGGCAAGCGCAGGGACGGTGAGGTGTCCCTCGTGGCGCGGGCGCAAGGCCACGCCAAGAATGGTGTGCGCTTCGCGGCGTCCGTTCACGATGCTCAGGGAACGATTGGTCGACGTGCCCAGCACCACGAAGTCCGTCATCAGTGGCGAGAGGTCCGGCGCGTCCTGTGACTCGTCACCGATCTCGATATTCAGCGTGACCGTCTCACCCACACCGACGGTAGAGCGGTCGAGCGATGCAACCGGCGGCGCCGATTGCGCCATGGCCGTGAATGGCATGGCCAGCGCGAGGGCCAGCATCAGGTAACGCATCGTCACTCCTCCGGCTCGGCGCCGTGACGACGCTGGTATTCGAGCATGAATTTTCTTCGCAACAGGCCACCCGGATCGTCCGGCACGCGCATCAGTGCGCGACGCACGTCGGGCGGCAGCTTCGACGAAGCGTCTTCGGCAGAGATCTGACCGAGGTCGTGTCCCTTGTCGTCTGTCGGCTTGCCTTGCTTGCCGGCCAGTGCCGCGTCCATCTGCTGCTTCAATGCGGCCTGCGCCTGTGCCGCCTGCTGGCGTTCGGCAGCCGACTTGGCCTCGGCGTCGCCCTGCGGTGCCTGCGACTTGCCCGGGTCCTTGCCTTTGTCGCCGCCCTCGCCTTCGCCAGTCTTATCCTGCGAGCCCTTCTGGTCGTTCTGTTCGCCCTTGCCATCGGCGCCCGGCTGTTGGCCCTGTTGTCCCTGCTGCCCTTGCTGGCCCTGTTGATCCTTGCCCTGCTCTCCCGACTGGCCCTGCTTCTTGTCCTGCTGGCCCTTGCCGTCTTTCTTGTCGTCCTTCTTGTCCTGATCCTGCTGCTTCTGCTTCTGCAGGAAATCGGCCACCGCCTTCCGGTTGGCCACGGCATCGGCGTTGCCTGGGTTGAATTTCAGCGCGCGATCGTAGGCAGCGATGGCCTCTTCGTAACGCTGCTGTCTGGCGAGGGCGTTACCGAGGTTGTATTGGGAATCGCTGTCCGCGCCGTGGGCGAGCGCGGCCTCCGAGGCCGCGTAGTCGCCGGCCCGGTACGCTGCCGCGCCACGCAGGCTGTCGCTTGTCGCCAGCGATTGCGCACGCTTTGCGTCACCGCCGGCCAACGCCTTCGCCGCTTGCTGATCGCGCGTGCGGAAGACGTCCGTAAGGCCATCGGCATGCGCGGGTGTCATGGGCGTCAACATCAGGGCCAGCACGAGCAACCACCCGCGTCGAAACGCCAGCGCCACGATCGGCAGGAGCGGAAGGAGGAGCCATGGACCGCGGTCCTGCCATTGGCCCGACGTCGCCCCCGCGACGGCCTTGCCCTCGCCGTCGCCATGCAACGCCAAGGCGAGCGAGGTCACATCGGACTGATCGTCCGTGGTGGTGACATAGCGACCGCCGCCGGCGGAGGCCACGGCGATGAGCGATGCGTCGTTACGAGGCGCCATGACGATCGCACCCTGCTCATCCTTGAGGAATCCGCCATCGTCACCGGGAACGGGGCCGCCCCGTGCGGTGCCCAGGCCGAGAACGGATACGCTGTCGCCCTTCGCGCGCGCGCGCGCCGCGGCGGCGGCCGCGGCGGCGTCGGCATGGTCGGTCACCAGCACGATCGAACCACCCCGCACGTCGGCGTGGCGAATCAGGTCGGCGGCCATGTCGATCGCCTTGCCTGGATCGTCGCCGGCCACGGGCATGGTGTCCGGGGCCAGCGCGGTGAGGAGGTCATCCACGCTGTGTGCGTCCGTGGTCAGCGGAGCCACGGTGAACGCTTCGCCGGTATAGGCGATCAGTGCGTTCAGTCCGTCGCGGTTCGCCGCGTACAGTTCGCGCACTTTGTAACGCGCGCGGCTGAGCCGGTCCGGTACGACATCGTGGGCAAGCATGTGCGGTGACATCGACACCACGACGACCTGGGCGGCGCGCTCGGCGAACAGCTGCTGCGATTGACGATCCCACGTGGGTCCGGCCAGGGCGAGTACGGCCAGCGCGGCGGCAGCGACGAAGGCGAGCACGGGCGCGCGCGAACCACCGGGTTTCCCATCGAGCAGATGCGGCAGCAGCAGGGGATCCGCCAGGCGGGCCAGCACACGGATTTCAGCGGAGCGCCTGCTGACCAGCCACGCAAGCACGGGCACGAGCACGAGCAACCAGAGCCAGCGCGGCTCGATGAAATGCAGCTGGCTGAGCCACGCGCTCATGCGAACGACTTCCGACCGAGGTAACGCGGCAGCGCAGCGACCGCGAACAGGGCCAGCGAGACCAGCAAGGGCCAGCGGAACAGCTCGTAACGCGGCCTGAGTGCGGCGCCCTGCTGGGGCACCGGCTCGAGTGCATCGATCGCACGATAGGCCTGGGCGAGTTCATTGCTGTCCGTCGCCCGGAAGAAACGGCCGCCGGTCTGGTTGGCTATATCAGTGAGCATGGACACGTCCAGGTCGGCCGAAGGGTTCACCACGCGACTGCCGAAGAAATCCGGCACGCGCATGGCCGTCGCCCCGATGCCGATCGTATAGACGCGAACGCCCGCCGCCTTGGCAGCACGTGCCGCTTCACGCGGCGCGATGGATCCTGCGTTGTTCACCCCGTCCGTGAGCAGTACGACGACGCGCGCCTGCTCAGGCATATCGGCAAGGCGCTTGACCGCCACGGCCAGCGCGTCGCCGATGGCGGTCTCTCGTCCGGGCAAGCCGACCACGGCGCCATGCAATTGCGCACGCACCGCATCCAGGTCGTAGGTGAGGGGCGTCACCAGGTAGGCCTGCGAACCAAAGAGGATGAGCCCCAGTTCGTCGCCCGCACGGCGATCGATGAAGTCGCCGGCGATCGCCTCGACGGCGGCGAAGCGCGTGACGTTGCGGCCGGCGAGCTCCATGTCGTCGAGCGACATGCTGCCGGAAAGGTCAACGGCGAGCATGGTCGCGCGTCCGCTGCGTTGCTGGGGTTCCGGAGTGCCGAGCCACTGCGGCCTCGCCGCGGCGGTCACCAGGCAGAGCCACGCAAGCGCGAGCAGCAGGGTTGCCGCGAACGGCGCGCGCGTCACGGACGCCGCGACCAGCGACAGACCCGGCTGCGGCAGGTTCATCGCCTGCGGGGGCTTCAAAGGGCGCAACACATGACGCAGCAACCACGGCAGCGGAAGGGCGGCGAACAGCCACGGCCATGCGAACTCAGGCAGCGACATGCGACGACCTCCTTCGCAACGCCACGCGCACCCAGGCTTCGACGTCGCGCGCGGTCGGCAACACGTCGAGGGTAGCCTCGGGACGGTAGATGGCATCTTCGATCGCAGCCAGGCGATGCACGTCCTGCCGGGGCGACAGGGTCGCCAGCGCGTCGTGCCAGGCAGCGCCCTTCAGGACCACGGTGTGCGGATCTCGCGTGCGGGCGACGCGACGGAGCAGCTGATGGGCCGCGGTGGCGAAGGCCGCTACATTTCCGTCCTCAACGTAGCGCGCGGTCGCGACTCGCAGATCGCCAAGCGCGGCGTCGACACGACGATTCCACGCCGCCCGGCGCCGAAGGAAGAACACGCCCGCGACAATCGCCGCGACCAGCAAGGCGAGCAGGACCCACCATCCGGGTGCCAGCGGCCACCACATCGACACCGTCGGCACATGGATGTCACGAAGTTCGGGACCGGCCGTCGGCATCAACGCGCCCTCCCGGTACCGAGCAGCGCGACGACCGCATCGAGTGGATCGGCAGTGGTGTCGACCGTGCGCTGTCGCAGGTTGAGTCCGGTGGCGAGTGTGGATAGCCGGCGCACGCCTTCACCGAGCGTGCGGGCAAAGTCCGCTCGCTGGCGCTCGCCCTGGAGGACGACGTCGTAGTGCACGCCGCCATGGGCCAACGGATAACGACCTGCCGGCGGCGGGGTGAGTTCGAGCGGGTCCGCGACGTTGAGGATGGACACTTCCGCCTTGCCGACCAGACCGAGCATGCGTCCTCGTGCGGCGTCGTCGACGGCAAAGCCGTCGCTGACCAGGAGCACGCGGGAGGCACCGTGCATGAGGCGGCCGGCGCGTTGCAGTGCCGACGAAAGTGTCTCGTCCGCACCGGGTGGCAGGGCATCCCAGGCGGCGATCGCACCAGCCACGGCAAGCGCTCCGCGCGCACCGCCTTGAGGACGAAGGAGCTGACGCTGGCCGCCGAACGCGAGCACACCGACGCGGTCACCGCTACGCACCGCGTACCACGCGGCCATGGCGGCGGCGCGCGCCGCCTGAACCGATTTGAAGCGCGTGCGCGTGCCGAAGCGCATGCTCGCGTTGCTATCCAGAAGGATAAGGAGACGGCCTTCACGCTCTTCCTCGAAGAGCTTCGTATGCGCAACGCCGCTGCGTGCGGTCAGTCGCCAGTCCATGCGGCGCACATCGTCGCCGGCCTGGTAGACGCGGGATTCAGCGTAGTCCATGCCGCGGCCGTGCAGCCGGCCCGGTCGCTGGCCACTGCGCGGTACACGCGACACCACGGGCGGGGTCGGTGCACGCGCCACGCGCGCGCGCAGCGCGATCAGCTCGGGCAACGACACATGGACGCGCCCATCCGGGACGGGGACGACGGCGCTCACGGCAGCGGGACGAGGTCCAGCAGGCGATCGATCACCGAATCGATGCGCACGCCTTCCGCCTCGGCCTCGTAGCTGGGCAACACACGGTGACGAAGCACCTCGTGCGCGATCACATGAATGTCTTCCGGGATGACGTAGTCGCGCCCCGCGAGCCACGCATGCGCGCGAGCGCAGCGATCCAGCGCGATCGTCGCGCGCGGGCTCGCGCCCCAGGCGATCCAGCGGGCAAGTTCCGGCCCGTATTTCGCCGCGTTGCGTGTCGCGACGACCAGCTGGGTGATGTAAAGCTCCAGCGGCTCAGCCATGTGCACGGAAAGCACGGCGTCGCGCGCGGCGAAGACATCGGCCGGCCGTAGCACGTGGGCCGGCGGCGACACCGGATGCATGGCTTCGCGTGCCTGTTCGCGAGCGAGGCGCAGGATCGCCAGTTCGGCGTCGGCGTCGGGATAACCGATGGTGACGTGCATGAGGAAGCGATCGAGCTGGGCTTCGGGCAAGGCGAA
>Ga0247742_10000540_pt1 | contig 29959 bp, 25 predicted proteins | sample UWRJL208509C2_FD_180944 | JGI IMG/M metagenome (GOLD analysis project Ga0247742, IMG submission 180944) | Plant litter microbial communities from Arlington Agricultural Research Station in Wisconsin, United States - UWRJ-L208-509C-2 | ecosystem: Environmental > Terrestrial > Plant litter >...
CCCGGCAGCTACGTGGTACACGACCACGGCATCTATAAAGACGCGCAGTGCTGCGTGCTTGACCGTCGTGACGATCTGACCGAAGGCCTGCAACCGGCGATGGAAGTCTGGGCTCATGTGCAATCGATGCCGGAGCCCGGTTTTGCCGTGATTGCCCTCGGCAAGCGGGACGTGGCGTTCGACGCCGGAATGCCCAGCCCGTTGCTGCGTTACCAGGCAGGGGTGGTACCGGCCACCGGTGATGATGTCAGCGCCTGCAAAGTCACCGCCGTCATGGACCAGCACGCGTTCATGACTGTTGCGCCGGGGGTTGATTTAAAGATCGGCGACATCATCTCCTTCGGCACCTCGCACCCGTGCCTGACCTTCGACAAATGGCGCACCTGCTGCCTGGTGGGCGACGACCTGAGCGTCATCGAGACTCTGGACACCTGTTTCTGATGGCTGCAAGCCAAGGGAGTTTTTGACGCCATGAGCGAATTAATCAGCCACAGCCACCCGAAGGTCGCGCTGATCGGCGAATGCATGATCGAGTTGCAGCAGCATGCCAACGGCAGTCTCCATCAGAGTTTTGGTGGTGACACGCTCAATGCCGCGGTGTATCTGTCACGCCTGTTGGGCTCGGCGGCGCAGGTGGATTACGTCACGGCACTGGGGGACGACAGTTTCAGCGACGCGATGTGCAAGGTCTGGTCCGACGAGGGTATCGGCTTGAGCAAGGTTCAGCGCCTGCCGGGCCGATTGCCGGGGCTGTACTGCATTCAGACCGATGCCAATGGCGAACGACGCTTTCTGTACTGGCGTAACGAGGCCGCGGTGCGTGAGTGTTTCACCACGCCTGCGGCGGAACCGATTCTGGCGGCGCTGCCGGAGTACGACGTGCTGTATTTCAGCGGCATCACCCTGGCGGTGCTGGGCGAAGTGGGCAGGGCGCGGCTGCTGTCGGCGCTGGGCGAGGCCCGCGACCGTGGGGTTCGTGTGGCGTTCGACAACAACTATCGCCCGCGTTTGTGGCGCAGCGTGGAGCAGGCGCAACAGGCCTATCGTGCGGTGATGCATGAAGTGGATCTGGCTTTGCTCACCGAAGACGATGAACAGGCGCTGTTCGGCTTTACCGACACCGAACAGTTGCTCGCGACCTATCGTGGGATGGGCGTGAGCGAAGTCGTGGTCAAGCGTGGCGCCCAGAGTTGTCTGGTGGAATCGATGGGGGCGCGCTTCGAGATTGCCGCGCATTCGGTGCAGAAAGTGATCGACACCACGGCGGCGGGGGATTCCTTCAGCGCCGCGTATCTGGCGCGGCGTCTGCGCGGCGGCAGTCCGGTTGATGCCGCTGAATCAGGGCACCGGTTGGCGAGTCTTGTGATCCAGCATCCGGGGGCGCTGATTCCCAGGAGTGTGATGCCGGCGCAGTAAACACTCTCGCTTAATGGTTAATGGTTAATGGTTAATGGTGGGAGGGAGCTTGCTCGCGATAGCGGTATGTCAGTCGACGAATACGTTGGCGTTGACACCGTTATCGCGAGCAAGCTCCCTCGCACATTGTCCGAGCGGGATTCGTTGTCGCTCTTCAAGCCTCAATCCCGATAAAAAACCTGCACCAGGTGATACCCGAACTTGCTCTTCACCGGGCCATGCACCACCCGCAGCGGCTTTTTGAAAATGATCTGATCAATCGCGCCGACCATCTGGCCGGGCCGCACTTCGCCCAGGTCGCCGCCACGTTTGCCGGAGGGGCAGGTGGAGTACTTTTTGGCCAGTACATCGAAGGCTTCGCCTTTGGCGATACGCTGTTTCAGTTGTTCGGCTTCTTCGGCCGTCTTGACCAGAATGTGCCGTGCTTGAGCTTTCATGGAAATCATCGTCTCGAGAAAAACGCCGCGCATTATGCCTTTCCCGTGCGCTTTCAGGTAATTTCCCTATCCTTGGCCGGACGAGCGAACGCTGTCCGGCGTACAAGGTCGCCTGATGTGGCGACCTGCCGTCTTCTTACCTTACTTGTGCGGTGCAGTTATGGATTTTCCGGCGTTGTTGAAGATTCTGGCCAGCCAGGATGGATCGGACCTTTATCTGTCCACCGGCGCGCCACCTTGCGCCAAATTCAACGGCGTACTCAAGCCGTTGAGTGCTGAGGGACTGAAGCCCGGCGACATCGCGAAGATCGCCGACAGCATCATGGACAGCGAGCAACGCCAGGATTTCGAGCGCGATCTTGAAATGAATCTGGCCTACTCCCTGGGCGGGGTTGGGCGCTTTCGTATCAACATCTTCAAGCAGCGCAACGAAGTGTCCATCGTGGCGCGCAACATTAAGTTAGACATCCCCAAATTCGAAGACCTGCACCTGCCTGACGTGCTGCTCGACGTGATCATGGAAAAAAACGGTCTGGTGCTGTTCGTCGGTGCTACCGGTTCGGGTAAGTCCACGTCTCTGGCGGCGCTGATCGACCACCGTAACCGCCACGCCAGCGGCCACATCATCACCATCGAAGACCCGGTGGAGTTCATTCACAAGCACAAGAAATCGATCATCAATCAGCGTGAAGTTGGCGTCGATACACGCAGTTTTCACGCCGCATTAAAAAACACCCTGCGTCAGGCGCCGGACGTGATTTTGATCGGTGAAATCCGTGACCGGGAAACCATGGAGCACGCGCTGGCGTTTGCCGACACCGGGCACCTGGCGATTTCTACGCTGCATGCCAACAACGCCAACCAGGCCCTGGACCGGATCATCAATTTCTTCCCGGAAGATCGCCGCGCGCAGCTGCTGCACGATCTAGGCAATAACCTCAAGGCGTTCGTGTCCCAACGTCTGGTCAAGACCAAGGACGGCAAGCGCAGGGCGGCCGTTGAAGTGATGCTGGGGACGTCCACCGTTCGCGATTTGATTCATCGCAACGAGCTGAGCGAGCTAAAGGGCATCATGGAGAAGTCCACCCACGTGGGCATGCAGACCTTCGACAATGCGCTTTACGACCTGGCCGTCGAAGGCGTCATCAGCGAAGACGAAGCGTTGAAAAACGCCGATTCCATGAACAACGTCCGCCTGAGATTGAAGCTGCACAGTGAAAGCGGCGTCAACGAAATCACCACACCCCCTCCGGCGCCGCAAGCGGCACCCCAGGCCAACGTCGCCGACTGGGGCCTGGTCGAGGAAAAAGACGAGCCCGGCACCCCGCGTTTTTGACGTTGATCACAAACCCGTGGGGCGGACCTGTCCGTGAATGCTATTCATCAGGCGCCATAGTTGGGTTGGCTATGCCGCCCCTTCGCGGAGAGGTCCCTCCCTTGGGTTATTGGTCAATCCAAAATAGGCGGCGTACACAAATCCCCTGTAGGAGCTGCCGAGCCGCCGAAGGCTGCGATGCAAAGCACCTGACACACCGCAATCGCAGCCATCGTGCCTCGGCAGCTCCTACAATTGACGGACAGATTTCCGATCATCGAAGCCCTGTAGGAGCGAATTCATTCGCGAGGCGGTCCTGCATGCCCACTGCGCGGGCGGCTTCGCCAGCAGGTTGTCTCCTACAGAGTTATCGCACGCCCGGTCTTGATCGATTCAATCGCGCAGTTGGCCAGATGCAGGGCTTTGAGGCCGTCGCGGGCGGTGCTGGGGAGGTTGTCTCCGGCGACCACGGCATTGATGAAGTGCTCAAGTTCGATACGGTAGGAATCAGCGTAACGCTCCAGGAAGAAATTCATCAGCGGCTCGCGGACTTCGGTCTGGCTGGCGGTCCAGCTGCGCACGGTGCTGGGACGATGGTTCTCGTTGAGCAGCATGCCTTTTGAACCGAACACTTCCAGGCGCTGATCGTAGCCATACACCGCCTCACGGCAACAGTTGATGTGGCATTGCTTGCCGGAGGGAGTGCGCAGCAGCACCATGACGCTGTCGAAATCATCGATCTGCGCCAGAGCAGGCTCCACCAGGCGGCTGGCGATGGCCATGACCTCCACCGGCTCCTCCCCCAGCAACGTACGCGCGGTGTCAAAGTCGTGAATGGTCATGTCACGGAAGATTCCGCCTGAGTGCTTGAGGTACTCCACCGGCGCCAGACCCGGGTCGCGGCTGGTGATGATCACCTGACGCACATCACCGATGGTCCCTGCGGCAATGGCTTTGCGCATCGCCAGGGTGTCGGGGTCGAAGCGGCGATTGAACCCCAGCATCACTTTGCCGTTCTGCCGTTCAATCTCCTCCACGGCCCGCGCCGCTTTGGCGAAATCCAGATCAATGGGCTTCTCGCACAGCACCGGTTTGCCCAGCTTCACGGCGCGCAGTATCAGGTCGATGTGGGTGTCGGTGGGCGTGCCAATCACGATAGCGTCCACGTCGTCGCGCTCGATGGCCGCTGCGCATTCATAGGCCGTTGCGCAGCCCAGTTTGGCGCAAAGCCTGTCAACGCCTTCACGCCAAGGGTCGGCAATCACCGACAGAATCACATCGGGGTTTGCGGCCACATTGGCAGCATGGATGTTAGCGATACGGCCTGCGCCGAGGACTGCGATGCGAAGCATGGGTGGATCTCCTGAGATTGTTATTGTCGGGGTAGATCGGGTTTGTTGAACGCGCGCTGCTCGTAGAACGGTCAGTGGGCCAGATTGAATGGCGTGACGATCTGCACCTGAGACGAAGGAATCGGGTCGGCTTTCCACAAGCGGTGGTACTGCAATATGTGCAGAAACCCGTGGCGGGCATCCACCTGCAGGTTGTGATCGATGATCGCGGCAATTTTCTCTTCCGCCAGCAACTGGCGATTTTCCTGATCCAGGTCATGGCCGATGAACACCGACAACGGCTGACCTTGCGCGGCGAAGGCATCGACGATGGCGCGGTTGCCGCCACCGACGCTGTACACAGCACGCAGTGAGGGGTTGCCGAGCAGCGCCTGACTCACACGCTCGAACGTGGGGCCATACACGCCGTAGCCGCCGCTGATGTCCACCACTTTCAAGTGCGGCGCCCGGTTACGCAGCCAGACCCGAAAACCCATCTCGCGTTCTTCTTCGCCGCGAAACAGTTCACTGCTGATCACCACCGCAACGTCCTGCGTCGTCTGGTCCAGCCAGCGCGACATCAGGTACGCCGCCGTTTGCCCGGCCGTGCGGTTATCCATGCCAACGTAACCTACGCGCTCGCTCTGGGGTAAATCCGACACCAGCGTCACCACCGGAATGCCCGCTGCGGTCACCCGGTTCACCGCTTCGTTGATCTGCGGCTCATCGGCGGCCTTGAGGATTAGCCCCTGGGAGCCTTTGTCGGCGCAGCGCAGAATCAAATCGTGCATGCGCTGGGTGTCGATCTCTTGATAGAGATGAAAACGCGGAAAGATGCGAAACGGCGCCAGGCTGCCCAGTTGCGCGTGAATGGCTTGCTGCACGGCGTCGCTGAACCGGGTCGGGGTATGCAGGATGATGTCGATGTGAAAGGTACGACCCACCACCGGCCCGGACTTTTCCTGGGCATCAAGCTCCTGAAGCGCTTGCTGAATACGCCGGTCAGTCTGGTAATGCACGCTGCCACGCTGATGCAACACGCGGTCGACCGTGGCTTTACTGACACCGGCCTGGGCGGCGATCTGCTTGATAGAGAAGCGGCGGGCTTGGTCGAGCATGATTTCCCCTGGCCATTTTGTTGTTATCGGCAAGTGAGGTTTTGTTGAGGTCGTTTCGGGCCTCTGTGAGGTAAGCGACAGGCTAGTCTCTGTTCTGTTTCTTGTACAGATGGAATTTAAATTCCATTCGCGTCAAGAGTGCCTCATTGCCAAAACCCTTCAAAAACAAAAACCGCAGGAGACACGCATGTCATCAGCGCTGGATCTTTCGTCATCCTTCACCGGCCGTTACTACATCGTCACCGGCAGCACTCAAGGCCTGGGCGCTGCGGTTGCGCTGACCTTGGCGCAGCGGGGTGCGGCGGGTCTGATCATCTGCGGGCGCAGCCGCGACAAGGGCGAGCAGCAGGCCCGGCAATTGAGCGAGCTGGGCTGCCAGGTGCACTTCGTCCAGGCCGACATGGAAAACGTGGACGATTGCCGGCGGGTAGTGGCTGGCGCCGAGCAACACTTCGGCACCGTGCACGGACTGGTCAACTGCGCCGGGATGTCCGATCGCGGCAGCATCCTGGACACCTCGCCTGAATTGTTCGATCGCATCTTCGCAGTCAACGTCCGTGCGCCTTTTTTCCTGATGCAGCACACCCTCAAGCTGATGATCGCAGGCGGGGTCGAGGGCGCCATCGTCAACATCCAAAGCGTCAGCGGCCATGGCGGTCAGTCGTTTCTTTCGGCATATGCCTCGTCCAAGGGCGCGCTGGCGATCCTGACCAAAAACGTGGCGTTCAGCGCCTTGCACAATCGCATCCGCGTCAACGGCCTGAACATCGGCTGGATGGACACCCCCCACGAAGACGAAATCCAGCGCACATACCACGGCGCTGGCGACGACTGGCTGTCCACAGCCGAAGCGAAGTCACCGTTCGGACGCCTGCTCAAGCCTCAGGAAGTCGCCGATAGCGTGGCGTTTTTGCTCTCGGATCAGTCGGGGATGATGACCGGCTCGGTGATTGACCTGGAGCAGGGTGTGTTCGGTTGCGGCGACGGTTCGACCCCACGACCCGATGCGCCGCTGACCTTGAAAGCCGCGGACGGAGCAGGGCAGTGAGCCAGTTTGGTAGCGCCGCAGCGCTAGACATCGAGGCCTTCGCGGCGCTGTGCGAGCAGAGCGTCACGACGGCGGATTATCCGAGCAGCCGCGAAGTCACCAAGCGCGTGGTGATCTACGACGCCGATGCCTTGCGCGAGGCAGCGGTGGCGAACCGGCTGGCAATTCTCAGCGAGTTGCACCAAGTGTTTCGTCATGGCCCAGGGGTACTGGTGGTGCGTAGCGCTTATCCTGATACCGCCGTGATCAACCGCCACAGCGCAGTGTTCGAGCAGATACTGGCGCAGGAGGCGGAACGTGGGGCCGCTGCCGATCACTTCGCCAAGGCCGGGGCCAACGGACGGATCTGGAACTCCCTGCAAAAAGCAGCGCAGGTGTCGCCGCAGTCGTTCATCGAGTACTACGCCAATCCGCTATTGGGGTTGATCGCCGAGAGCTGGCTGGGGCCGTATTTCCAGACCACGGCTCAGGTCAATGTGGTGCGTCCGGGTGGTCAGGCGCAGCAACCTCATCGTGACTATCACCTTGGGTTTCAGACCTCGGAGGTGGCCGCGCAATTCGGGTTGCCGCTGCATGCGCTGTCGCAATACCTGACGCTGCAAGGCGCGATTGCCCACACCGATATGCCGCTGGAGAGCGGCCCAACGTTGTTGCTGCCGTTTTCGCAGCAGTACGAGGCGGGGTATCTGGCGTGGCGGGATCAGCGCTTCATCGATTATTTCGCCGGGCACGCAGTGCAACTGCCGCTGAACAAGGGCGACCTGTTGTTTTTCAATCCAGCGTTGTTTCACGCGGCGGGCAGCAATCGCACGGCGGACTTTCATCGCATGGCCAATCTGCTGCAGATTTCTTCGGCGTTCGGCAAGCCCATGGAGAGCATCGACCGCGACGCGATGATGCTGGCAGTGTATCCGCTGCTGTTGCAGGGCCTGGAGCAGGAAGCGCTGGACAGCGCCAGCGTGGAATCGGTTATTGCCCACACGGCGGATGGCTATTCGTTCCCCACCAACCTGGACACCGACCCGCCGCTCAATGGCCTGGCGCCGCAGACCGGGCAACAGCTGATGGCGCAGGCGCTGGAGCAGCGCTGGCCATTGCGGCGGTTTGCCGAGGCTGTGGCTCAGTTGCGCGCCAAGCGCAGTGCATGAATGCGGCGAGATGATCGTTCTGACTTTTCCCCGTTGGGACGATGAATGCAATGTCTCGGGCAGAATCCCGGCCTCTTGCCAACACGTTCGCGCCCGCAGTGACGGCGCCACAACAGGTTGGCATGCCCTATGCTGTCTCGACTCAGCCAAACCCGCCAACGGGCTCGAACAGCAAGAGGAAATCATCCCATGTACAAAGACTATCCAGCCGCCTATCAGGTCAGTAAAGGCGCGGCGTTGCAGGTCGATACAGCGTTTTACGAACGTCTGCGCGAGCGTCGGGAAGGCCGCGTTCTGGTTGAACAATTCGAGGTGCCGATCCGCACCGGGCGTGCGTGGAAGGTCAAGGCCGGGCAGGTGTTTCGGGTCACCACACCGGTGGGCCCGCAAGTGGGTGATTTCAACGTGTGGAACGCCAATGACCCACGTGAGCGCCTTTGGGCAGCCCGTACCCGGCAATTGCAGGGCGCCCACGTCACGACCCATGATCGCCTGTGGTCGAACCTGCCGTTTCTGCGCCCAATGGTCACTATCACCGATGACAGCCTGGCCAGCTATGGCACCGATGAGCATGGCGGACGGTTGCACGATCTGCTCGGCACGCGCTGCGATCCCTACGTCAACAAGATGCTCACAGGCGAGGATTTCCATCATCACTGCCATTCCAACCTGACCCGTGCGGTGCTGCCCCACGGCCTGACCGAATTTGACGTGCATGATGTGCTGAACATCTTTCAGTGCACCGGGCTGAATCACGACGACATGTACTTCATGAAAGCCTGCCCGGCGCAGAAGGGCGACTACCTCGAGTTTTTTGCCGAAATCGATCTGCTGTGTGCGCTGTCCACGTGTCCCGGTGGAGATTTGTCGCTGCCGATGTGGGGCCCTGATGCGCAGGATCCGCTGAGCGTGTGCCGGCCTCTGGGTGTGGAAATCTACGACGTGGACGCCGCCTTGCTCGAAGGCTGGAAATCCCCCGAGCGGGCGGCATACAACGGATTACATGGGCTCAAGATCGCCAAGGCGCAGTGGGAGAAATGACCTGCTGGTTCGCCAGGCATCCTGCCTGACACACCGCATGCGCCGCCTCGCCAAGTCGGCTCCTACAGAAGAACACCGTATGCCTCTGTAGGAGCGAACTTGTTCGCGAGGCGTCCTACCTGACACGCCGCATGCGCCGTCTCGCCAACAAGTTGGCTCCTACAGAAGAACACCGCATGCCCCTGTAGGAGCGAACTTGTTCGCGAGGCGGTTTCCCTGACACACCGCAAGCGCCGTCTCGCCAACACGTTGGCTCCTACAGAAGAACGCCGCATGCCTCTGTAGGAGCGAACTTGTTCGCGAGGCGTATTACCTGACACACCGCAAGCGCTGTCTCGCCAACACGTTGGCTCCTACAGAAGAACACCGCATGCCCCTGTAGGCGCGAACTTGTTCGCGAGGCGTCATGCCTGACACACCGCAAGCGCCGTCTCGCCAACACGTTGGCTCCTGCAGAGCGCGGACCATCCGGCCCTTCCACCGGGCTTGATGGCGCTATTTCCTACATGAATTGATCAACCGTCTGACGAACGTCACGCCCCTGTAGTGAACCTGACACCTTTTAAACGGTCTGTTGACCACTGCGCGGCAAGTGGTGTCGGGTTCACGAGCGCCCGGCGGTTGTCACGATTTCTCCGCGCGCCTGTCTTCTCCAGCAGTTGCAGCGTGATGCCCGTCGCTGCAGGCGCAGGCTCCGTCCATCTTCACCGGCCCGACCATCCAGGCCTTGTCTTTTTATTTTTTGAAGATCCTTCCATGTCGCCATTTCAATCCTCATCCCGTATTTCGCCTGCCTCTTCTACGCTGAGCCCGCGACGCCCTGTGCTGGCCGCAGGTCTGCTGGGGGCCTTGCTGACCGTGTGCGTCGGCGCCCAGGCCGAAACCAATGCCAAGGACCGCTGGGTCAGCGATACCTTGAGCACCTATGTACGCAGTGGCCCGACTGACGGCTACCGCATCGTCGGTACGCTCAAATCGGGGCAGAAGGTCGAATTGGTCAACACCCAGGGTGATTACAGCCAGGTGCGTGGCAGTTCCGGCGACCTGGTGTGGATTGCGTCCAACGACCTGCAGCAAGTCCCCGGGCAAACCGAGCGCCTGCCGCAACTGACCCAGCAGGTCACCGACCTCAGCGGCCAGTTAAAGACCATCGACGACGACTGGAAAACCAAAGTGCAGGGCATGCAGGAAACCCTGGACTCGCGCAAGAAACTGGTCGATGAGCTTGAAGCCCGGGCCAAGGATCTGAACGCCCAATTGACTGACGCTCAATCGGAGCTTCGCTCCACCCAGGCGAAACTGGGCGACGAGAACAATCAGGTGCTGATGCGCTACATGGTCTATGGCGGCAGCATTGCCGGCGCCGGTTTGCTGCTGGGCCTGATTCTTCCGGCACTGACCCGTGGTCGCAAACGCAACGATCGGTGGTTTTGATTTAGGCCACGCCCCCGCTGTGCAGTAGCCAACTCGTCGGCGAGGCGGCTGATTCGGTACATCGGGCACGCCCCTCTGTAGGAGCCAACTTGTTGGCGAGAGGGTCGACGCGGCGTGTCAGTCGAAGACCTCGCGAACACGTTCGCCCCTACAGGGTCCGGGCCGCATCAGCCGAAACTTTGTCGTCTCGAGACATCGAAAAGGCCAACCGCCCGCCGCGCAATCGCACCTTCAATTCCTGGTATTTCACCAGATACCGCGCCCACACCAGGGCCGCTGCGACACCCGATGCGCCACCAATGCCCATTGCCCAGCGCGGGCCGAAGGTGTCGGCAACCCACCCGACAATCGGTGCGCCAACCGGGGTACCGCCCAGCGTCGTCGCCAGCAGGATCGCCATGACCCGCCCGCGCATCAAAGGGTCGGTGGACAGCTGCACCATGCTGTTGGACGAGGTGGTGAAGGTCTGCGCCGAGATCCCCAGTACGAACAGCGCCGCACCAAACCACCAGAAATTGGGCATGAATGCGGCCAGTGCAAAGCCGGCGCCGAAGATCGAAATCGCGATCAGCAGCAGTTTCGCGCCAGGTCTGCCGCGTTTGGCCGCGAGCAGGGCGCCGGTTACCGAACCGATCGCCATGATCGACGTCAGCAGGCCGTAATGTCCGGATCCTGCGCCATACACGCTGACCGCCATGGTCGAGATGAAGATCGGAAAATTCAGGCCGAAGGTGCCCACCAGAAACAGCATCAGCAGCAGGGCTTTGAGGTCCGGACGCTTCCACACATAACGAAAGCCCTCCACCAGATTGCCCCTTGCCCGGATGGGCCGGACGCGCACGTGCATGTCGCCGGTGCGCAGGCGCGTCATGGCGTAGATCATCGCGATGAAGGTGATCGCATTGCTCAGCAGCACCCAACCCGTCCCCAGAAATGGAATCAGACCGCCCGCCACGGCCGGTCCGATCATGCGTGCGGCGTTGAATGACAGGGAATTGAGCGCTACCGCGTTCGACAGTTGGTTCTCCTCCACCAGGTCGGAAACGAATGTCTGCCGGGCCGGAGCATCGAACGCGGCCACGCAGCCGGAGAGGTACGCGAACACATAAACCTGCCACAGTGTCACGTGCCCGGTGACCGTCAGCAGCCCCAGACCCAATGCCAGCATACCCATCAACACTTGGGTGACGATCAGTAATTTGCGGCGGTCGAAGTGGTCGGCCGCCGCGCCGCTGAACGGCAGCAGCAACAGCATCGGACCAAATTGCAGTGCCAGCACGATGCCCAATGCAGTGGCGTTCTGTTCGGTGAGTTGGGTCAGCACCAGCCAGTCCTGCGCCGTGCGCTGCATCCAGGTGCCGATATTGGAGATCAGGGCACCAATGGCCCATACGCGGTAGTTGTAGCCCTCAAGAGAGCGGAAAGTGCGGGCCATCGGGTTTCCTGTGAAGTATTACGCCTACGCCCTTTAGGAGCGAACTGAATGCCGGATTTACAACACAGTACCGATCATCGTAATGGCGAGGTTTTCGAGCAAAACCTGTCATTTCTGACAGTAGTCTGGCAAGGAAATCGGGAGGAGAATTCACTCGGTTGTACTTAACCAACGAAAAAAGAGGTGTGCCATGGATAGGGACGAGGTTGCTTCCAAGACTAAGGAGATTATCGCTGACAAGCTTACTATCGATTTAGGGACGGTCTCTGAGACATCGAAGATCGTCGATGAGTTGGGGGCCGACTCACTCGACGCTGTAGAGATAATGATGGCGGTCGAAGAGCAATTCAGCATTTCGTTAGAAGACAACGAAGCTGAAGATATCAAGACAGTTGGTCAGGCAATCGATTTGATTTTCAACAAAACCCGCTGAACAAGCATCCAGCCAGGGTGTGCCGGCAACGATGTCGTGCAGCAAATTGCGGAGTGGATCGCGAGGAAGTCGATCACACGCCACCGATGAAACCAAAACGGGTCGATCATTCGGCCCGTTTCGCAATACCCTTGCAATCGAAGTAAAAAACCAACTGCTACTTATCGCGGTTCACCCACCCAGTTTTTCGCACGCGGCATCACAATGGGTTGTTGAGCGCGCAACCGGACGCTGACCCTTACTCACACGCCCTGCCTTCGCGTGGCTGGACTATCTTTGATTAACCCCCTACGCGGCATCAATGAGGACATCGTCATGAACACCACTGATCTGCTGGAACAACTGTTGCGCGGCGGCCGCGGCACACCCACGCAGCAGCAAGGCAATGCCGCCCCGGCTTCAGGGGGATTGGGCGGGATCGGTGGCGGGCTGGGCGGTTTGCTCGGTGGGCTGCTCGGCGGTTCCGCAGGCGGCGGCAGTGCCGGGGGCCTTGGCGGTTTACTCGGCGGACTATTGGGTGGCGGCTCCGGCGCGGGCATCCCCCGCAGCGGTCAATCCCGGTCCGGCGGTAGCCAATACGCGGCGCTCGCGTCCATCGGCATGATGGCGTTCCAGGCCTACCAAGCCTGGCAGCGCCAGCGGCAACAACAGCCGTCGGCCTCGCCGACACAGAATCTGCGCACTGTGGATTTACTTGCCGGCCCCGAGGTCGAGGATCACAGCCATGCCATCCTGCGGGCTTTGATTGGCGCAGCCAAAGCGGATGGCCGGATCGACGACCAGGAAAAACAACTGATCAGCGCTGAAATCGGCCGTCACACCGACGATCCGGAGCTACAGCAATGGCTGGATGAGGAGGTCGCTCGTCCGCTGGACGCTGCGGACATCGCGCAAGCGGCCAAAGATCCGGCCATGGCTTCGGAAATGTATCTGGCCAGCGTCATGCTGGTGGATGACCAGCAGGACGCCGAACGGGCGTATCTGGATGAGCTGGCCGGGGCGCTCAAGCTTGACCCGGACTTGCAATTGCATCTGGAGCAGCAGGCCAAGGGAGGTGCATCGGCGGTTTAATGCGGCTCAGCCGCGCGCAGCGAGACTACGCTCCATGCGTGACAGGGCTTCTTCGAGCATGTCCCGCGGGCAGCCAAAATTCAGCCGCACAAACTGGCCGCAGTCATCACCGAACTCCAGCCCCTCGCTCATCGCGACTTTGGCCTGTTCGAGGAAGAATCGCTGCGGATGCGCCAGCCCCAGCGCCGAGCAATCGAGCCAGGCCAGGTAGGTGCCTTGCGGCAAGTGCATCTTGATGCCGGGCAGACGGGTGCGAATCGCGTTTGCCAGATAGTCGCGGTTTTCCTGCAGATAAGCATTCGCCTCACGCAGCCAGCCTTCGCCTTCGCTGTACGCCGCTTGCGTCGCCTCCAGTCCCAAGGCATTGACGCTGTCTACCAGCCCCAGGCGGCCGGCGTTGAAGCGCTGCCGCAGTTCAGGGTTCTGAATGACCGCGAACGCGGTTTTCAGCCCGGCGATGTTCCAGGCCTTGCTGGCCGACATCAGGGTCACGCTGCGCGCCGCGATGGCCGGGCTGATGGACGCGACAGGGATATGCTGCCTGCCGTCGAACAGAATGTCGGCGTGGATTTCATCAGAAATCAGCAACACGTCGTGGCGCACACACGCGTCGGCGATCAGCTGCAGTTCCTCGCCACTGAACACTTTGCCCAACGGGTTGTGCGGATTGCTCAGCAGCAGGGCGCCTGCGTCGTTGAGCGCCTGGTCCAGCGCAGGTATGTCGGTGGGGTATTCGCCACGCGCGTCTGCTTTAAGCGGCAAATCGATGCGTGGCAATTGCCAGTTGGCCGGCGCATGCAGCAACGGCGAATAGTTCGGGGTTTGCAGCGCTACGGCGGCACCTTTTGGCAGCAAGGCGTGTAACGCCATGTTCACGCCAGGCTCCACACCTGGTAAAAACACCAGGTCTTCAGGCTGAATGCGCCAGGCGTAGGCGCTCCACAAATGCTTGACCAGCGTCTCGCGCAGGCTGTCCTGGACCACTGCGTAACCGAGCAATGGATGCGCAAGCCGCGTCTGCAGTGCATTCAAAATGGCCGGCGCCACGGGGAAATCCATGTCCGCGACCCACATCGGCAGAACGTCGTCCGCGTACTGGCTCCATTTCTTGCTGCCCGTCGCGCGTCGCTCGATGGCACTGTTGAAGTTGATCGTCATTTCAGTCTCGGTATCGGGCGTGTGGGCCAATTCTGGTGCAGTACGTCTGACTTGAGAAGTGCCGCTTACATCCTGGATCTGTTGGAGCGAGGGTTGCCCGCGAAGCTGCGAATGCGGTGTGTCAGGTAGATCGCGTTATCAGCTTCGCGGGCAAGCCTCGCTCCAACAGGGTTTGTGTCAGATCTTGGGATGACGTTTTCTGTAGGAGACAACGTGTTGGCGAGCGCCTTGACGCGGTTAACCGGATGCACCGCCTCGCGAAAAAGTTCGCTCCTACAGAGGGTGTGTGAGATCCCGGGATGACGTTTTCTGTAGGAGACAACTTGTTGGCGAGTGCTTTGACGCGGTTAACCCGATGCACCGCCTCGCGAACAAGTTCGCTCCTACAGGGTTTGTGTCAGATTTTGGGATGACGTTTTCTGTAGGAGACAACTTGTTGGCGAGTGCTTTGACGCGGTTAACCTGGTACACCGCTCGCGAACAAGTTCGCTCCTACGGGGTGTGTCAGATCTTGGGATGACGTTTTCTGTAGGAGACAACGTGTTGGCGAGCGCTTTGACGCGGTTAACCCGATGCACCGCCTCGCGAACAAGTTCGCTCCTACAGGGGGTGTGTGAGATCCCGGATGACGTTTTCTGTAGGAGACAACTTGTTGGCGAGCGCTTTGACGCGGTTAACCCGATGCACCGCTTCGCGAACAAGTTCGCTCCTATAAGAGGAAAAAAGTAGCCTCTGGAGGCTACATTTTCAAAAGTAGCCTCCAGAGGCTACTTTTTTGCTGATCTGGCCTATAGTGACGTGACGGCGACGGTGATTCAGGATATTTCCATGACGATTAAAGCAGTGCTGACCGGCGATTTGATTCACTCGCGGTCGGTGGGCGACACCCAGGCGTATCTGGCGGGCCTTAAAAAAGTACTGGCGGGCCTCAAGAACATCTACCGCTTCAAGGCCCAGACCTACCGCGGCGATGGTTTTCAAGTGGTGCTCAAAGATGCCAGTCAGGCCCTGCATTGCGCACTGGCGATTCGCGCAGGTCTGATCGGCGCCAGTCCCGATAAAGAGCGCTGGGATGCCCGCGTGGCGGTGGGCATAGGTGCCGCCGAGTCACGGGGTAGCTATGGCGAAGCCTTTGTCTTGTCTGGTCAGGGTCTGGACGGCATGAAGAAGGCTACGCTGGCAGTGTTCTGCAGTGACGCCCGGTTTGCCGAGCGGGCAGAACTGAGCACTGAGTTCGTCGCTGCCACCGTGGATAAATGGACCATCGTGGAGGCGCAAACCTATTGCCTCCATCTGCTTGAAGACTCCGACCAGGAAACCATCGCCCGCGCCTTGGGCAAATCCCGGGTCACGGTCAACAAAACCTTGAACCGCGCCCAGGCCCGATTGCTGGACCGCTACCTGAAAAGCATCAGCCAATGGATCAAGGAGATACCCGATGCGTGACGTGCAGGTACTGCTGCTGTTGTTGATTCTGGCGCACATCGGCCTCGATTATTTGTCGTCAGCGTGGCGCGCCAAGGCAAGACGACCCAGAGGCTTGGGACTGGCCTTGATCACCGTAGTGGCGTTCGCACTGGTCTTTGGTTCGGTGATTCACCTGTTCGGCCATAGCGCCGGATTTTCCTTTGTGGCAGGGCTCGCGGTGGGTACGTGCTGGGCCGTCACCCGCTTGCTGGCCGGCAAGACCACTTGGAAATTCGCGTTCGCGCTGCGCTATGCCATCAATCTGACGGTGATCGGGGTGGTGTGGCTGACGGCTCAGGATGACTGGCCCGCAGCGTGGCTGTTTCTGAAAGGGATGCTCAACCCGCACAACCTTTTGTTGCTGTTGGGCTATGTGTTGGTGCTCAAGCCATCGTCGGTAGTGATCGGTTCGATCCTCAGTCCGTGGCTGGCATCGGTCAACACCCAGGGCACACTCAAGAGCGCCGGCACTTTGATTGGCTACCTGGAGCGATTGTTGATTTTGACCTTCGTCCTGCTCAAGCAATGGGAAGCCATCGGATTTTTGCTCACCGCAAAAAGCATTTTGCGCTTCAACGATATCAAGGGTATCGAGCAGCGTGCGCTGAGCGAATACGTGCTGTTGGGGACGTTGCTGAGTTTCACCACCAGCATTGCGATAGGGTTGCTGGTGTCGAAACTGCTGGTGCTGGCGGTGAGTTAAAGCAAGGAACAAATGCCAAAAGTAGCCTCTACAGGCTACTTTCGCCGAAGTAGCCTGTAGAGGCTACTTTCGGTTGAAAACTCAGGATCACCAGAACGTTGCCTGGCTGACAAGGCACGCACTCAACGCCTCGATCGCTTTGTCCACGTCTGCTGCCTGTGTGTATCGGCCAAGGCTCAAGCGTACGCCGGTCGCCGCTTTCTCCGGGCTCAGACCCAACGCCAGTAACACATGAGAAGCACCACCGGCGGCCGAGTTGCAAGCCGACGTGGAAGACACCGCCAACGCGTGGGACAGGCTCATGGCATTGAAGCCTGGGCTGTCGACGCAGATATTCAGGGTGTGGGGGATGCGTTGCCGTGCGCAGCCATTGAGCGTGACGCCGGGCAGCTTCAGCAGACCGTCGCGCAGTCGTGCCGACAGTGCACTGATGCGCTGGGTTTCTTCCACCATCTCGGCGCTGGACAACGCAAAGGCGGCGCCCATGCCGACAATCTGGTGAGTCGCCAGGGTGCCGGAACGAAAACCCTGCTCATGGCCCCCTCCGTGCATTTGCGCATCCAGCAACGGCCATGCCCGTTCGCCGATATACAAGGCGCCGATGCCTTTGGGGCCGTAGGTTTTGTGCGCGGAGAAGGACATCAGGTCGACGTCCAGAGTGCTCAGGTCAATGGCAACTTTGCCGGTGCCCTGGGCAGCGTCCACATGGAAAATCGCCCCGTGTTCGCGAACGATGCGGCCGATGCTGGCGATGTCGGTCAAGGTACCCAGTTCGTTGTTCACCAGCATCAGCGACACCAGCTGCGTATCGGGGCGCAAAGCCTGGCGTACTGCCTCAGGCTGGATCAGGCCCTGGCTGTCCGGTTCAAGCCAGGTCACCGGGTGACCGGCCTGCTCCAGTTGGCGAACGGTATCGATAACAGCTTTGTGCTCGATGCGGCTGGTGATGAGGTGGCGGCGGTTGGGTTCGCCGCCCGAGGCAACGCCCTTGATCGCCAGATTGTTGGATTCTGTCGCGCCGGAGGTCCAGACCAGTGCTTGCGCCTGGGTGCCGACCAGTTCGGCGACTTGCCGGCGGGCCAGCTCAACGGCCTGACGGGCCTGGTTGCCATACGTGTGAGAAGTGGAAGCGGGGTTGCCGAAAGTGCCTTCTCTGCCAAGGCAGGTGACCATGTGCTGGATGACGCGGTCGTCGACAGGCGTGGTGGCTGCGTAATCGAAATAAAGGGGGAGACTGGACATGTGCGGCCTGCGCTGTTTGAAGATGTAAAAAGGTTACTAGCGTCAAACCGAAAAAAAATTGATAAGTAGTTGTCCTTGGGCAGGTAAATGCGAATATATTTCGCTTCTCAAGCCGTTTTTCGGAATCTCAATCCAGCGACTGTTCATTCTGAATTATCCTTGTGCGCAATTGGCATAAACCGGCCGTTTTAAACCTGTGGGAGCAAGCTTCTTGGATAAGTTCGATCAGGCCATTCTGAGCATCCTGCAGACCGACTGCACGCGACCCATCGCCGAGATCGCCGACGCCATTGGCCTGGGCAGCACAGCGTGCTGGCGACGGGTTCAAAAGCTGGAAGAGCAGGGCATCATCCGCCAGCGCGTGGCGCTGCTCGATCCAAAGCAACTGAACGTCACGGTGACGGTGTTCGCGGCGATCCGCACCAATCAGCACAACGCCGACTGGCTGGAGCGCTTTCACGCGCTGATGGCGACGCTGCCGGAAGTGGTGGAGTGTTACCGCATGGCCGGCGACACCGATTACATGCTGCGAATGGTGGTGCCGGATATTGCAGGCTACGACGCGGTGTACAAGCGATTGATTCGCCTGCCCGGCATCACCGACATCAGTTCGAGCTTCGCCATGGAGCAGATCAAATCGACCACCGAACTGCCGCTGAGCTATTTAAGCTCCTGATCGGCGGCCTATCAAAAAATCATAATCTGGTCAGGCCAATTACTTTTCAGTTTGATTGGTCTTGCCAATATCGTTCTGCCTGTGTAGCTTTTTTCCGACGGCGCCTGGACCTGTTGCCCTGCCTCAGGCCGCGCCCCCAGGATCACAACAACAAAAGATCACTCCCGCAAGCAGATGGCCCGCGCCATCAACGCTCACGGCGTGCCTGGTCTGGAGAAAAGCCATGCTTACAGTCGTCTGCGAAAAACCCGGTTCCCTGTTGGCGCAGGATCGCCCCAAGCCAGAACGCGCTTCGGGGGAAACCCTGGTCAGAATCAAGCGCGTCGGCGTCTGCGGCACCGACCTGCACATCTTCAACGGCAATCAGCCGTTTCTTGAATACCCCCGGGTCATGGGCCACGAGTTCTCCGGCATTGTCGAGGAAAGCGAGGCGGGCAGCGGGCTTGAGCCGGGGGATCTGGTGTACGTCATGCCGTACCTGTCCTGCGGCAATTGCATCGCCTGCCGTCAGGGCAAAACCAACTGCTGCGTGCGCATTCAGGTATTGGGCGTGCATCGCGACGGCGCCTTCACCGAATACCTGAGCCTGCCCCATGGCTTCGTGCTCAAGGCCAACGGCGTATCGCTGGATCAGGCGGCGATGATCGAATTTTTGTCCATCGGTGCCCATGCGGTACGACGCTCGGACATTCAGAAAGGCCAGCGCGCTTTGGTGGTCGGCACCGGACCGATCGGCATGGCGGCGGCGATTTTCTCCCGGCTGCGCGGCGCCGACGTCACCGTGCTCGATACTCGCGAAGATCGGCTGGCGTTCTGCAAGCAATATCTGCACGTGGACAATGCCGTATTGATTGGCGACACCGACAAGCAGCAACTCGAAGACCTGACCCACGGCGAGTTCTTCGACGTGGTGTTCGACGCCACCGGCAATGCCAAGGCCATGGAGCGAGGCTTCGAGTTCATCGCCCACGGCGGCAAATACGTGCTGGTGTCCATCGTGCGCGACACCATCAGCTTTTCCGACCCCGAATTCCACAAGCGCGAAGCCACATTGATGGGCAGCCGCAACGCCACTGTCGAAGACTTTCGCTACGTCGAGCAATGCCTGCGCGACGGTCTGATCCCGGATGCGGCGCTCAACACCCATCGCATGAGCCTGGACCAGGTGACCGCGCAGTTCACCACGCTGCTGGACCCGTCCCAGGGCGTGGTCAAGGCCATTATCGAATGCTGAGGGCCGGGCGATGAGCGATTCAAGTATTGCGCCGATCCTGCAGTTCGGCACCAGCCGTTTTTTGCAGGCCCATGCCGACCTGTTCATTTCCCAAGCACTGGCGCGGGGCGAGGCGCTTGGCCAAGTTACCGTGGTGCAGACCACTGACAACCCGGCCAGCACCGAGCGCACCAGGGCGTTGGCATCCGGCGCGGGCTATCCGGTACGGATTCAGGGCGTGGACAACGGCCAGGTGATCGATGAACAACGCTGGTCTTGCTCGATCGCTGGAGCGCTGAACGCAGGCCAGGACTGGCCGCTGATCCGGCAGGCCATGCTGCGCGATGTGCAGGTGGTCATCTCCAACACCGGGGATCGCGGTTACGTATTGAGCGATGCCGACACGTCCGCGCTGCTGGCGGATGCTGCTGCGGCGCCGATCAGCTTTCCGGTCAAATTGCTGGTGTTGCTGCACGGCCGCTGGCAAGCCAATCCTGATGCGCCGCTGTCGTTGTTCCCGTGTGAATTGGTGTCGCGAAATGGTGATGTGCTGCGTGATCTGATCATCAGCATTGCGCGGGAGTGGGGGTTGGATGCCGTATTTATTGCCTGGCTGCATGACCACTGCCGCTGGGCCAATTCGCTGGTGGACCGCATCGTTTCGCAACCCATCGAGCCGGTCGGTGCCATTGCCGAGCCCTACGCGTTGTGGGCTATCGAGGAGCAGGCGGGTCTTGTTTTGCCTTGCACCCACCCGGCAATCGTCGTGACCGATCAACTGGATCACTACGAGCACTTCAAGCTGTTCATGCTCAACCTGGGGCATACCTGGCTGGCCGAGCGCTGGCGCGAAGATGCGCGCCCGGCGGACGAAACGGTGCATCAGGCGATGAATGATCCAACGCTGCGCGAAGGGCTGGAAAATCTCTGGGAACAGGAAGTACTGCCAGTGTTCGCGGCGCAGGGCCATGAGGCGCAGGCACGGGATTACCTGGCCTCGGTGCGCGACCGTTTCCTAAATCCGTTCTTGCAGCACTGGATCGCCGACATCGCGCAAAACCACGAAGAAAAAAAACGTCGCCGCTTTCTCCCGGTTGTGCAGCTGGCCAGCCGGCTGACGCCTGATCTGGCGCAACCTCGACTCAAAGCCGCGCTGGCTGAAACGGTGAACGCACATGACTGAACAAACGGCGTCTTTAATCGTGCTGTCGGCGGGTGACGATGTAGCGGTCGCGCGGCAGGATATTGCGGCAGGGCAGACCGTCAGCGCCGACGGTGTGACGGTCATCGCCCAGGCCGACATTCCGTCGGGGCACAAAATTGCCCTGCGCGGCGTGGCGGCGGGCAACGTCGTGCGCAAATACGGCCAGGTGATCGGCGTTGCGAGCCTCGCCATCCGTCCCGGTGATCACGTCCATGTGCACAACCTGGAAATGGCCAGCGGCGCCTGCGCGCATGAATCCGGCACGCTGTATGTGCCGACGTCACCTGCGCCAGAGGCGCTGACATTCGATGGTTATTGGCGCGATGACGGTCGCGTCGGCACGCGCAATTTCATCGGTGTGATCGCCAGCGTCAATTGCTCGGCCACCGTGTGCAAAGCCATCGCCGAGGCCTTCAAGGGCAACGCATTGGCGGACCGGCCCAACGTAGACGGTGTGGTGGCAATCACCCACGGCAGCGGTTGCGGGATGGGAGCCAGAGGCGAGGGGATCGACATCCTCAAGCGCACGCTGCGCGGCTACGCCAATCACCCCAACTTCGCCGGTGTGCTGATGATCGGTCTGGGCTGCGAGGTCAATCAGATCACGCCGTTGATGGAAGAGCTGAGCCCGCGCGCGCCGCAGTTGCTGGCCAGCCTGATCATTCAGGAATCCGGCGGCACGCGGGAAACCGTGCGCGACGGCATTGCTCTGATCGAGCGCATGCTGCCCATCGTCAACGTCGCGCAACGCAGGCCTGCGCCGTTGAGCCATCTCACAGTCGGTTTGCAATGTGGCGGCTCGGACGGCTATTCCGGGATCAGCGCCAACCCGGTATTGGGCGCGGCGGTGGATCAGGTGGTGCGTCATGGCGGTACGGCAATCCTCTCGGAAACCCCGGAGATCTATGGTGCGGAGCACTTGCTCACCGCTCGCGCTGCATCGGCGCAGATCGCGGATCGCCTGATGTCGCGCATCCATTGGTGGGAGGATTACGTGCGCCAGCACGACGGCGACATGAACAACAATCCTTCACCGGGGAACAAGGTGGGCGGCATCACGACCATTCTCGAGAAATCCCTCGGTGCCGTGGCCAAAGCCGGCTCGACCGGGCTGATGGGCGTGTACGTGTACGCAGAATCCGTCGATGCCCAAGGCCTGGTGTTCATGGACACGCCGGGTTATGACCCGGTGTCGGCAACCGGTCAGGTAGCAGGCGGCGCCAATCTGATCTGCTTCACCACAGGCCGAGGCTCGACCTATGGCTGCAAACCGGTGCCGTCGTTGAAGCTGGCCACCAACACCAAACTGTTCGAGCACATGACCCTGGACATGGATTTCAATGCGGGAACGGTGGTGGATGGCTCCGAATCGGTAGCAGCGGCAGGGGAACGGTTGTTCCGCTTGATGATTGATACGGCCTCGGGACGGCAGAGTTGCAGTGAGGAAAACGGCCTGGGGGACAACGAGTTCGTGCCTTGGCAATTGGGCGCGGTGATGTAGTCCGCTGGGTCGATTTGCCGTGGGATTTTGCTGGGGGAATCGTCGGCAGAAGCTCCTCGCAGCGGGTGCGGGGAGCTGTGATATGCTCCGGCGCAGTCCCTCGGAACCCGATTCATGACCGCGCCAAGCCTGCCTACCGAACGCCGCCTTTACCAGATCACCGCCGACCGTTTGCGCGAACACATCCGCAAGCACGACATCAAACCCGGTTCGCGCCTGGCGCCTGAGCGCGATCTGGCGCAACTGCTGGGCGTGTCGCGGCCATCGCTGCGTGAAGCGCTGATAGCCCTGGAAATCGAAGGCAGTGTGGAGATCCGCATGGGCTCGGGCATTTACGTCTGCGAGCACTTGCTGGGCGTCAAGGGCAAAACCCTGACCCTGGGCGAAAGCCCGTCTGAACTGATGCAGGCCCGTGCGCTGATCGAAGGTGAATGCGTGATGCTGGCCTGTCTGCATGGCAGCAAGGCCGATTACCGCTATTTGCAGACGTGCATCGACAAGATGCGCGAGGGCGTTGAGAAGGGCGTACCGGCCCTGGAGGACGACCGCAAATTCCACCAGCGTCTGGCTAAGATGAGCGGCAATTCCACCCTGGTGCGGATCATCACCTCTTTGTTCGAGGAGCGCTACAGCCCCCTGTCTGCGCACATCAGCGAACACTCGGAAAACCGCCAGACCTGGGCCACCGCCGTTACAGAGCACGAAGCCATTCTGCGCGCAGTGCAAGCCCGCGACCTGATCGGCGCCCAGACCGCCATGCGCCAGCACCTGCGAAAATCCGAAGAGCGCTGGCTGGAAGGGATGGACGCCGAGGTCAACTCGGCGGGGGAATGACTTCCCGGCAGAGCGTCTGATTCTGACCGCAGGCCGTACGAGTTCGGCTTGCCGACAATCTGGCGCGCAGCGGCAGTAACCCGGTGGACGCGGTGTGTCAGGTGTAAACGATGTCTGCGGTTTGAGGGCCGCTGCGCGCCCCATCGCTGACGTCGTAACCTCCGTGAGCTCCTACGCCTTCGGCAGAAGCCGGTCTCCTGGGATCCTGAATTCTGATCGTTCCCACGCTCTGAACTGCCCCCATCTGATCGTTCCCACGCTCCGCGTGGTAACGGCACTTCGGACGCTCTGCGTCTTGGTGGTGACGCGGAGCGTCACGCGATGCATTCCCACGCGGAGCGTGGGGACGATCACCAGAAACCTGTCACCGTTGATTGTTGGAGCGAGTGGACTGGCCCGCGACCCTTTTGATTCTGGCCGCAGGCCGTAGGAGTCCGGCTTGCCGACGATCTGGCGCGCAGCGGCAGTAACCCGGTGGACGCGGTGTGTCAGGTGCAAACGATGTATGCGGTTTCAGGGCCGCTGCGCGCCCCATCGCTGACGTCGTAACCTCCGTGAGCTCCTACGCCTTCGGCAGAAGCCGGTCTCCCTTGATTGTTGAGTGGGGTCCTGAATTCTGATCGTTCCCACGCGGAGCGTGGGAACGATCACTATGATCACCAGAAACCTGTCACCGTTGATTGTTGGAGCGAGTGGACTGGCCCGCGACGCTTTTGATTCTGGCCGCAGGCCGTAGGAGTCCGGCTTGCCGACGATCTGGCGCGCAGCGGCAGTAACCCGGTGGACGCGGTGTGTCAGGTGTAAACGATGTCTGCGGTTTCAGGGCCGCTGCGCGCCCCATCGCTGACGTCGTAACCTCCGTGAGCTCCTACGCCTTCGGCAGAAGCCGGTCCCCGTTGATTGTTGAGTGGGAACGATCACCAGAAACCTGTCCCCGTTGATTGTTGAGTGGGATCCTGAATTCTGATCGTTCCCACGCTCCGCGTGGTAACGCCATTCCGGACGCTCTGCGTCTTGGTGGTGACGCGGAGCGTCAGGCGATGCATTCCCACGCGGAGCGTGGGGACGATCACCAGAAACCTGTCACCGTTGATTGTTGGAGCGAGTGGACTGGCCCGCGACGCTTTTGATTCTGGCCGCAGGCCGTAGGAGTCCGGCTTGCCGACGATCTGGCGCGCAGCGGCAGTAACCCGGTGGACGCGGTGTGTCAGGTGTAAACGATGTCTGCGGTTTCAGGGCCGCTGCGCGCCCCATCGCTGACGTCGTAACCTCCGTGAGCTCCTACGCCTTCGGCAGAAGCCGGTCCCCCGTTGATTGTTGAGTGGGAACGATCACCAGAAACCTGTCCCCTTTGATTGTTGAGTGGGGTCCTGAATTCTGATCGTTCCCACGCTCTGCGTGGTAACGCCATTCCGGACACTCTGCGTCTTGGTGGTGACGCGGAGCGTCACGCGATGCATTCCCACGCGGAGCGTGGGAATGATCGCCTTGTGGAATTATCTCGCCACAGGCATCGCCTTTCTGATCCCTTCCCACAATCCGTTCAGATACACCGCGCCCAACGCGCGGTCGTACAGGCCGTAACCGGGTTTGCCGGTTTCGCCCCAGATCATGCGGCCGTGGTCGGGGCGGTAGTAGCCTTCAAAGCCCGTCTCCACATAGGCCTTGACGATCTCGGCCATGTCCAGCGAGCCGTCTTCGGAGCGGTGGGCGGTTTCATAAAAATCCCCGGCTTCGGTGACTTTCACGTTGCGCAGATGAGCAAAATGGATACGCCCCTGACCGCCGAATTCGCGCACCAGCGAAGGGATGTCATTACCCAGATCAGCGCCGAGCGAACCCGAGCACAGCGTCAGGCCATTGGCCGGATCGTCGACCATCGCCATCACACGCTCGAGGTCTTCGCGATTTTTCACCACCCGGGGTAAACCGAAAATCGGACGCGGCGGATCGTCCGGATGCAGGGCCATGTTGATCCCCACTTCACTGGCCACGGGTATGACTCGCTCCAGAAAATACGCTAACCGCTGGCGCAGGGTTTGCTCGTCCACTTCAGCGTATTCGGCCAGCAAAGCCTTGAGCGCAGCGGGTTCATAGCTGACGTCCCAGCCGGGCAGGGTGAGGCCGTTATCCAAATTGATCTGGTCGATTACCGACACGTCGAACGCCAGCGTAGTCGAGCCATCCGGCAGCAGCTTTTCCAGGGTGGAGCGGGTCCAGTCAAACACCGGCATGAAGTTGTAGCAGACCACCTTGATCCCGCAGGCGGCAAGATTGCGCAGGGTCTGGCAGTAATTTTCGATCAATTGATCGCGAGTGGGCAGGCCGCGCTTGATGTCTTCGTGAACGGGGACGCTCTCGATCACGTCCAGGTCCAGGCCATGGGCGTTGACCTTGGCCTTGAGCGCGGCGATGCGCTCCACCGGCCAGACGTCGCCCACCGGCACGTCGTAAATGGCCGACACCACCCCGGTCATGCCGGGGATCTGCCGGATGTATTGCAGGGTGACCGGGTCGCTGTCGCCGTACCAGCGGAACGTCATTTTCATGGGCAATTCCTTATTGTTCTGATGGCCTGTGCTGCGCAAGCCGACGAGACGGACGATCTTTCATCGTGGCAAACGGCTCGGTGGAAGGCAGCGAAAACGAGTATAGATTGGTCAGGCCAAAATAGGAAAGTCACGACCGCCGGAGAAAAAAGCGCAGATAAAACCGCTTTCAGGCTTTCCAAGTAGCGGTTTTGCGGTCTAGTATCGGCCGGTATCAGCGATTTGGTCAGGCCAATTGAGGGTTTTCGTCGATGGCCTGCCCCGCGCGCTGAAGCTTGAAAAGCAGTCTTACTCATAAAAATAATTACGGAGGACTCGCCATGCAGAAAGGGCGCTGGTTGGTAATATTTCTGTGCTTCCTCGCGGTCGCAATCAACTACATAGACAGGGCCAACCTCGCGGTGGCCGCCCCCTATATCCAGAAAGAACTGGGCCTGGGCCCCGGACAAATGGGCTTGCTGCTCAGTGGCTTCTTCTGGACCTACGCACTGATGCAAATGCCGTTCGGCTGGTTCGTCGACAAAGTGGGCGCCAGGATCGCGCTGCCACTGGCGGTGGCCTGGTGGTCACTGTTTACCGCCGCAACGGCTGGTGCCAACAGTCTGGCCTCGATGTTCGGCTGCCGGCTGATGCTCGGCGTGGGTGAGGCGGGGGCTTATCCGTCATGCGCGAAAATCGTCAGCCAGTGGTTCGAGGTCAAAGAACGCGGCTTCGCTACCAGCATCTTCGACAGCGGCTCGCGGGTGGGCTCGGCGCTGTCGATTCCGGTGGTCGCGCTGATCATCGAACTCTGGGGCTGGCGCGCCTCGTTCATCATCACCGGTGCAGTGGGCATCATCTGGGTGGTGGGCTGGTTCCTGATCTACAAGGAGCCCAGTGCGGTCGCGGCCATCGAGCAGAACGACGCCAACAAGGCTGCCACGCTGGCAGCACAACCCAAAGTGAAGTGGGCCTCGCTGTTCCGTCATCGCACGCTGTGGGGGATGATGCTCGGCTTTTTCTGCCTGAACTTCGTGATCTATTTCTTCATCACCTGGTTTCCGACCTATCTGGTGCAGGAGCGCGGCTTTTCTCTAAAATCGCTCGGTACGCTGGGGACGATTCCGGCGGTGGCTTCCATTGTCGGCGGCTGGATTGGCGGCTTGACCTCCGACGCGTTGTATCGCCGGGGCTGGAGCCTGACGGCGGCGCGCAAAACCTGCATCGTCGGCGGGATGCTGATGTCGTCGAGTATTTCCCTGTCGGTCTTCACTGAAAGCACCTACGCGATGCTTGGCTTTTTCAGCCTGGCCTATGCCAGTCTGGCTTTTGCCGGCGCCAGCATCTGGTGTCTGCCAGCGGACGTCGCACCCACCCCCTCCCATGTGGCGTCGATTGGTGGCATCCAGAACTTCGCCTCAAACACGGCCGGTATCTTTATCACCACTTTTACCGGTTTCATGCTGGTCATCGGCAACGGATCGTTTACCGCGCCACTGCTGACCGCCGGTGCGTTCGCGCTGTTGGGCGCCTTCAGCTACCTGTTCATTGTCGGCAAGATTGAGCCGCTGCCCGCCATTCCCGGCGAAAGGCTTGCAGACCAAGCGGGTACCGTCGCGCAACGTCTGTAAGGCCACAACGCAAAACGCTCACGACCCTGTGGTGGGGTGGTGAGCGTTTTGCTTTGCATGGGGCGGGAGCATTGGCCCGCGCCTCAGGTCGACGGCATCAAGTGCGGTACTGCAGTGAGGATTTTTGATTCATGTCTTCGAGCCGGTCGGCCAGTTCATCCACCCGATCCCTGACTTTCGGGGTGGTGGACAGGGTGACCGTGTGCTTCTCGACGTCGATATCGACGAAGAACAGTGTCGAGCCTACATCGACACCCAATTCCTGGAGCACGGCATCTGGAATTCTGATGGCGCCGTCGCCATCCCAGTCTTCTATCGTGACTTGTATCCCGGTCATCAGGCGTTTCCTTATTGATTCGCTATCGGCGATTGGCTGCAGTGACGCTTTCTCGGCGTCGTTCAAGCCCGCCGTCTATCTATGACCTGCGCATGGCGTGGCGAATTCAATTCAAGCCCAAATCCGGTAGGAGCCGCCGAGCAACGCGAGGCTGCGATGCGGTGGGCCGGTTGTACTGGGAGCGATCAGGATCTCGCTTTTGATTGATCGTTCCTCTGCGCGTGGGAGTGCAGCCCCGAACGCTTCGCGTCCTTATGACGCGGAGCGTCCGGACAAGGGCAACCACGGGTTGTGTAGCGTGGGCCTCAGCCGGAAAGTTTCGCGCGAAGGGCATCAAAGGTTCTGATGCTGCGTTCGACGGCGTCGATGACGGTGTCTTTGCTTCGCCACAGCGAATCCGGTACCGATTCGGAAAATATCTCCAGCACGCAATCGCCGGTATAGCCGGCGTCAGCAATATTTTGCAGCAGGCTTTGCAGCGCGATCTCGCCGTCGCCCAGCGCTCTGCGGTCGTGGAGGGAACGTGGTCTGCGCCAATCGGCCAGTTGCACGATGAACAGTTTTTTGCAGTGTTCGATGGCGGCGGCAAGCGCGGGGTCTTGCCAGCTGTTGTAGAGGTCCAGGCACAGGCCGAAGTCGTCATGGTCGACGTCTTTGACCATTTCCTGAGCCTGGCTGAACGCGAACAAAATGGAATTTCTGTTCATCAGCGAGGGCCCCAGCGCCTCGAGCGCAATGCGCATCCCGTGATCGTGGGCGTGTGCTGCTAGGGTTCGATAGTGCTCGATGCAACCTTCCCATACTCGCGCTTCGTTGCCGCCGGCATCGGCGCCGGTGTTGGTTACCAGTGGCAACCCCGGCCAGAACTGGCTGAACAGCTCCACCGAGGCCATCAGCTGAGCAAGCCGAGTCTCAGGAGAGGACGGCTGCGGGGCGGACGCCGAAGGAAATATCGTCAGCGTGCGCGGCTGGATGGATGTGATCCGTACGCCGCTGTCCTTGATCCTTGCCAGCTGGTCCCTTGCTTGTGTGGGCTCAGCCGAGAGTTTTTTCTCGGCAATCTCCATCGCGCAGCCAAGACGTTGGCACAAGGCCAGATCGTCGTCGATCGACAGCGGCGAGGTGGTAATTTGACTGATGGCCAGTGCTTGCATGTAGACCTCTCGTCTAGTCATGGATTGAACGTCCCCACAGGGTGGGAACGCAGCCCCGGACGCTGTACGCCCTAGGCCCTCAAAGCTCTTTCTTCATGTGTTTTTCGATTTCTTCCAGGGATTTACCCTTGGTTTCCGGCAGGCAGAAGAACACGAACAACAGCGAACCAACGTTGATTACGGCAAAGGCAAAAAACGTTGGATTACCCAGAAATTCCAAGGCAATCGGGAAGGTGAACGCCACCGTGGCGTTGAAGATCCATTGCATCGACACCGCCGTACCGGTCAGCAATCCACGGACCTGCATCGGGAACAGTTCGGACATCAGCAGCCAGTACACCGGCGAGATGCACATCTGCATGAACAGCAAAAACAGCAGAATGCAGGCCAGGGCAGCGTAGCTCTGGGTCAGGTTCTGCGGCATGAATTGCAGCACGCAGCCCAGGGCCAATTGCGCCAGAATCACAGCCACCAGGCCAGTCATCAGCAGGTGACGCCGACCGTAGCGGCCAATCGCCCAGATCCCCAGCAGCGTCGCGATCACTGAAACCACGCCGTTGCCGATGGTGGCGGTCAACGCGGCGTTGGTGCCCATGCCGGTGTTTTTGAGAATGATGGGGGTGTAATACATGAACGCATTGACCCCGGTGAACTGCGCCGTAAAGCCCAGACCAATGCCAATCAACAGCAGTTTGAGCACCCAGCTCTGACGCAGCAGTTCCTTGATTGCCGGACGCTTGCGAGCCTGTTTGTCCTGAGCTTTCATCTCCTCGATTTCACGCTGGGCATCGGCCTTGGTGTCACGCAGTTGTTCGAGCACTTGCTCGGCTTCATCGAAGCGGCCCTTGGACGCCAGCCAGCGCGGCGATGCAGGGACAAAGAACGTACCGACCAGCAGTAACAGGCCCGGCACCATGGCAATCGCCAGCATGTAACGCCAGATGCCCGGGGTGTGCAGCAATGCCGCCATCAGGGCGCTCAGCACGTAAGCCAGCAATTGCCCGCTGACGATCATCAGCTCGTTGCGGCTGACCAGGCGTGCCCTGCGTGAGGGCCCGGCGATTTCAGCGATGAACACCGGAAC
>Ga0247742_10000541_pt1 | contig 29950 bp, 30 predicted proteins | sample UWRJL208509C2_FD_180944 | JGI IMG/M metagenome (GOLD analysis project Ga0247742, IMG submission 180944) | Plant litter microbial communities from Arlington Agricultural Research Station in Wisconsin, United States - UWRJ-L208-509C-2 | ecosystem: Environmental > Terrestrial > Plant litter >...
GGCGTTCATCGCGCCCGATTCCACGCTGGGCCAGTGCGACATCTACGAGCAGGCCGACCAGGCGCTGTACCGCGCCAAACGTAGCGGGCGCAACACTGTGGCCAGATAGATTATCGTAAGCGTACTTTTACGGAGACCGCCCATGCTCACGCTCTACACCTGGACCACGCCGAACGGCCGCAAGATTCCCATCATGCTCGAAGAGCTGGGCATTCCGTACACCATAGAGACCGTCAACCTCGGCAAGGATGCGCAGTTCGAGCCGGCCTTCCTCGCCATCTCGCCCAACAACAAGATTCCCGCCATCGTCGACACCGACGCGGACGGCAAGACGGTGAGCATTTTCGAGAGCGGCGCCATCCTCACCTACCTGGCCGAGAAGACCGGCAAGCTGCTGCCGGCCTCCGGCCCGGAGCGCTACAAGGTGCTGGAATGGCTGCACTGGCAGATCGGCGGCCTGGGGCCGATGCTGGGCCAGGTCGGCTTCTTCGAGCTGCGCTCCAAGGAAAAATCCGCGCTGGCCAGCAAGCGTTTCCTCGATGAGGCGGAGCGCCTGTTCGGCGTGATGGACCGCCAGCTGGCGCAGCACGCCTGGCTGGCCGGCGACGAATACAGCATCGCCGACATCGCCGCCTATCCGTGGATGGCGGCGACGGTCGAGAAAATGCAGGCGGTGCTGGGCGAGCAACTGGCGGCCAGCCACAACATCCAGCGCTGGATGGCGGCGATGGCGGCGCGTCCGGCGGTGCAGCGCGGCATGGCTTTGCCGAAGGTCGGCTAACTTATTTTGGTGTATGCTTTGCCTATGAACAAAGACACCGACATCCAACTCAGCGGCCCCTTCAAGGCCTCCGACGGCTCCGGCCGGGCCCACGACGCCAAGGCGATCCGTATCTTCGACGAAGGTTACGGCGCGATCGACGTGTATGTGGACTTTTCCAGCTCGATCAGCGGCCTGCACAAGGACAAATCGCTGATCGACGCCGTGGTGGCGCAACTGCGCACCGTCGGCTACAAGGGCCCGGCGCTGACGGCCGGCGACTCCGTGCTGCAGGAAAGCAAACTGCTGGTGCTGGAAGCGCCGGACGAATTCAACACCTTCGCCGCCGGCAAGGGCTGGAAAGACCTGGCCGAAGAATTCGACGACGAATGACGCCTTGTCGTTCCCGCGCAGGCGGGAACCCATAGAACCGAGCCGGTCCCAGCTCAGCATGGATTCCCGCCTGCGCGGGAATGACGACGCTAGAACACGTAGCGGCCGGCCCAGGCCGCTATCAGATTCGCCACGTAGACGGCGTCCTCGCGTTTGGTCAGCAGGTGGTCGGCGCTGTCGAGCGAGACGAAGCTCTTCGGATGCTTGGCCGCCGTAAAGATCTCCATCGCGTTGCTGATGCCCACGGTATCATCGCCCGGCGCGTGCATCACCATCAAGGCCCGCTTCAGGGCCGCGATCTTCACCTTCAAATTATGCTCGCCCGCGTCATCGACAAACTGTTGCTTGATGCGGAAAGGCCTGCCCGCCAGCTGCACATGGGCCTCGCCGTCGCGCGCGATCTGGTCCAGGTGCGCGCTGAACAGTCCGGTGACATGCGACGGATCGCTGGGCGCGGCCACCGTCACCACCGCCTTCACCTCCGGCATTTGCGACGCCGCCGCCAGCACGGCCGCGCCGCCCAGGCTATGGCCGATCAGCAAGCGTGGCGCCTGATATGAACCACGCAGGAAATCCGCCGCCGCCACCAGGTCGGCCAGGTTGGACGAGAAATTCGTGTTGGCGAATTCGCCCTCGCTCGCGCCCAGACCGGTGAAGTCGAAGCGCAGCACGGCGATGCCATGCTCGGTCAGCGCCTGCGCGATGCGGCTGGCGGCGAACACGTCCTTACCGCAAGTAAAGCAATGCGCGAACAAGGCATACGCCTTCGCCTCGCCATCCGGCGCATCAAGCCGCGCCGCCAGCTTATGCCCGTCGGCCCCGATAAATTCCTGTCGTTGTGATTGCATGGCATGTCCTGGTTGAAAGCCCAGATGCTATTTAACCAAACAATCCTTGCAGATACCAGCGCGGCGTTGGTTCGGTATCGTTAGGGTTGCGTTCGCGGTAGAGCCAGTAGTGGGCGCGGTCGGCGCCTTCGGCGATGAAGTAGTCGCGGGTTTGCATCTGGCCCCACCAGCCGGCCTCGATGCGCTCGCCGGTGGACATGATGCGCAGCGGCGAGCCGTAGTACGGACGATGGTCGCGCATCAGCAAGGCGATCGGCTTGGCCAGCAGCCATGCCGGACGCGGCAGGCTCGGCATGTCCGGCGGCAGCTGCGCGCGCGCGTCGGCGGGACGGATTTTTTCCTGCACGCTGACCCAGGCGTTGGCGTGCTCCGGCCGGTAGTCGGCGCGCGGCGCGGCCTGCAATACGTTGTCCGGCCCCAGCCGCGCCGTCAGCAATTCCAGCAGGCGCTGCCAGTCTTCCTTGCTGCCGCCCGGCTCCGGGAACAGCGAGTCGCTCGGCGCCGCCATCGGCTGCACCTGCGGCGCTTCCAGGCACAGGCCGATCACCGGCGCGTCCAATACCTGCTTGGCCAGGCGCTCCTTGAGCAGCCTCACCAGATGCGCGTCGCGCCAGGTCGGCTCGGCCAGCACGATCTCGATCAACGTCGGCGGACGCGCCACCTTGCCGCGCTCGTGCTCCAGCAGCAGGTGGATGCGCTCGACCGCGAGCTGGCGCGCGCTTAGCCATCCCGTCAGTTGCAGCAGCAGCCGGTGCGCGCCGAACAGCAAGGCCTCCGCGTTCTCGACGCGGTCGAACAGCTCCAGCTTGGCGCGGAAGCTGGCAGGCGCTTCCAGCCATTGATGCAGCTCCGGCCGTTCGCCGTGCGCGTCGTCCAGCATGTCCAGCAAGGCCCGGCCGCAGCGCCGCTGCAAGCCGGGACGCGGTAGGCGGCGCATCTCACCCAGCGTCATGCACCCGATCCCCTCGAACCAGCTCAGGTAGGGCCGAGCCGGGGGCAACAGGCTGCCGGGCAAGCGGTCCATGCGCCGCACTAACGCCTCCATCGTCAAGGCCCGCCCTGCGTTGCAGCGGGCCAGCAGCCACGCGCCGCGCGCGGTCGGCGCGCAGCTGAGCATGGCCGTAAATCCCAGTGCGCGCAGGCTGGCCGCTACCTGCCTGCACAGCGCGCGGATGCCGCCGAACAGACGCAGGCTGGCGCCCACGTCGAGCAGCAGCGTGGCCTCCTCGGCCTGCGCCAGCTGCGGTGTAAATTGCAGCAGCGCCATCGCCACCGCGTGCAGCGCTTCCGCCTCCAGCTGCGGCGCGCGCTGCTGGAACTGCGACTGTGGCGCCAACATCAACGCGCCGCCGCGCCGCATGCCCAGCTCGACGCCGGCCTGCTGCGCCAGGGCCGACATCGCCGCTACCCGTTCCTGTTCCAGCACCACCGTGCAGTGGTCATCCGACCAGCGCGGGCTGAATACTTCGAGCGGGAGCAGTGGCAGGTGTATTGCTATCCAGAGGCGCATATCGTTGAATAAGTGAGGGGCTCATCGGCAGGAATAACGGCAAGTCGCGCTGCGGCCCTCGTCGCTTGTGTGGCGGAACAATAAATCCGTCCCCGGTAGAATAAATCCGTCCCCGGTAGAATAAATTCATCCCCGGTAGAATAAATCCGTCCCCGGTAGAATAAATTCATCCCCCATGGACGAGTTGTAAAGTCCGAGTGCGTCAGTTCATTCCCTTAGAGCGGTTCTCTCTCCAGGAAGTAGCGGATTGTTTAGTCCACTCAAGATGCTCGGCCGCTAACAGCTGCTAGGCGGCAAGCGACCGAGCATCCAAGTGCGACTGCAAGGAATTTTAGAATCGGGGGATTTGTAAAGGCTCTATCGCGAGGGGCTATGTCAGCTACAGCGGTCCGAACACATCTGTTAAGCACAACTCGATGAGCTCTTCATCGTCAATTTGCAGAAACTCACATAGTTGCTGTACCTGGTCGAGCGCAGTCGTGTGCTCTGCTCGCTCAATCCGGCCAACGAACTTAGTATCGAAGCCTGCCAGTGGGCCAAGCTTTTCCTGCGTAAATCCTAGTTGCATGCGGATTTCTCTCAGCCGCTGGCCAAGAGCCACCCTCAATGCATGCGGCGCAGCGCCTACCTTCCTGTTGCTGGCCGCATTGGATAACGGGGACAGCGTGCTGTCGCCTATCACGCGCCAAAAAACTTCTATGAGGTCTATTGTGAGATTGCGCTTACCTAGCTCGACTTGACTGACTGTAGTTCGGTCTACTTCAAGCATCCGTGCCAGCTCAACTTGACTCAGTCCAGCGGCATTTCGAAAGAGCCACAGCCTGGCTGCGTAGCTCTCTCTAAGTCGTGTCGGGTTCTGGAGTTTCGTCATACTCGCGAGGTTCGCCGAAGGCCATGAATCTGACCAGCCCACAAAAATCCACCCCATTTGCATACACCCCATTTACATCCCGCCAAATAGTCACTAAAATTCATTTCCATTACGAAACTGAAAATCTATTAACGCAAAAACTCGCATCGACGCAGCTTCGGTCGAGCGTATTTTGCGGCGCACCAGTTCGCAAATCGATTTGAAGACATGTGACACCGTGTGCTGCACGGTGCCAGAATACTTAACAATTACGGAGCATCATGAGCACTCGTGCATTACTTGCTGTACCTCTTCTTGCTGTTTTCGCGGGATGTGCAAACGTAGATATGAGCCGTTATATTCATGCACCAGACGTCAACGTTCCATCTCGGTCCACGGAAACATCGTCTCAGTCCACTACGTCGACGATTCAGAAAAGCAAATTTGACCCGCTGCCAGCTGCTATCGGCGTTGGCCCAAATTGCTTCACCACGCCACACAACAATTTCGGGGGCTTGCTCGTCTACGGTGGCAAGGACTCACAAGATAGGTACTACTCTTGCAAGGCCGGCGCGCCGTTGCGCATGGCTCCTTTGTTCACGAATTTAAACACACAGCTGATTCAGCACTTATGTGACATCAGCAAGCCCGTGATTCAGTCGAAAAGCAACGGCGATTTGCTTGTCACATGTACATACCGGGGACCCGAGTTCATTCCAGCGTCAGTGGATGGCGTTCGTATTCTCGTGGTGAAATGATGATGAAAGCTCGCATTAGTGTTGTGGCTGCCGCCGCCGCCTTCCTCGCTGGCTGCGGCGGCGGTGGCGCTTCGTTAACAGCGGCGGGTGGCAACCAACCAGCTCCTGACATGCCCGCCAAATTCGGCGGTGCGTTGCAAATGCTCACTAGCCCAAAGCAGTGCTTCACTCAAGCATTCGTGGTTGACCCCAAAACTGGTCTTACGACAGGCGTGAAGGACGTCGCGGGCTACGATGAGTTACTGTTTGATGAAGTGGGTAATGGGTATCGAATTTGCGGCGACCAAGTGTGGCTTGCAAAAGTCAAAGGCACGATAAATGCACCGAATGCCGGCATCGGCACGGCGACGGTCAGCATTTACAACATCGGTAGAGGCTCACTCGTAAACGCCGCCACTTTATCTGGCGTCGTGTTTGACGCGGGTGCAAACGTAACGCAAATCGATTTATACGATGCAGCTGTATCCCCTGAAACGCGCATGCAGTCTGCATACACGAACTACTCGTATTCGAACGACGTCACAGGTAGCTACGCAACTCTCGCTGGTAACTATGTCAGCAATCGCCAAAACACGAGTCTTATTATTGCAGCTGACGGCACACTGACCGGCACGTCTTCGGCGGGAACAATCACAGGAAAAATTACGAAATTTAACGCTGACACGCACGTCCATTCTGTGAGCATTACCTTCAATGCGAACACCAGCGCGCCGACCACAGCTACGGGAGTTATTGGCCCGTACAGCGATTCTCAATATGCATGGTCAATCACGCCAGGAGGTAAAGGTTCGAGCTCAATAATGCTCGCCGTTATCGGCCCAAGTGTTAGTTACGCCGACGTGCTTTCACACAAATGACGACCGGGGCGCGAGGAAAGACATGCTGAGCCTACTGACAAACACTGCAGCTAACGCAGCGATGAACGCGATGAACCAGACCTCGCGCGCCTTGAACACATCAATGACGCGACTATCGACGGGCTATCGCGTCAACTCAGCGATGGATGATGCTGCAGGGCTTCAGATAGCCACACGTCTTACGGCTCAAGCATCCGGTACTAAGGTCGCGCTGCGCAACATCCAAAACGGCATATCCTTGCTCCAAACGGCAGAAGGTGTCGCCCAGGGCATAGAAGACTTGTTCATGCGGATGAAAGATTTGGCCACGCAAGCTGCTGATGGCTCGTACACCGACCAAGACGTCGAGGCGATGCAGACTGAATTTGACGCCCTATATAAGCAGCACTGGACGCTCCTCGATACCGAGTACGCCGGGGAAAGCCTCTTCGTGTACACGGGCACACAAAAAGCCAAGCTGTTTGAGCCATTGTCTTTCCAAATCGGCGCGTCTTCGTCGGAGGCCCTCAACGTGAATTTCAACAGCGCGTTCTACAATGCCTTGGGAGTGACAGGTTGGGGTGACGCTGGCCTCGTGAATTTACTAAAAGACCGGCCTGACGAAGCAATCGAAGTGCTTACCTCCAGCATCGACGGCTGGGCGGAGGTAAGGTCGGCCTTTGGCGCTGTGTCTAACCGCCTAGAGCATGCGTCGAACAATCAAGCGAACATGCTGCAAAACACTAAGGCCTCGGCAGGTCGAATTCTTGATACTGACTACGCCAGCGAGTCCGCACAATCGACGAGCGAGCAGATGCTAATGCAAGCGGGCACCGCAATGCTCAAGCAATCGAACAGCACGTCGAAACTCATAGCTTCACTCATTCAAAACTAACCCCGCCCTCTAGCGGCTTGCCCGCCGGTAGCGCCCTCAAGGAGCTTCAGATGTCTCAAGCACCACGTGAATACAAGCGAGCAATCCACCCGGACTTCCCACACGAGACCATAGTGGGCACTGTAAGTGGCGTTCAACCAAAAGTCCTCGTACGTAAAGATGATGACGGAAATTACGTCAGCGGCGGCCCTACAGTTGCGGAGGTGTTGGAACGCTTCGACGTGTGTGACGACCTTGCTGAGCAGCTCAGCATTTATGCGATGCGTAAGAAACGCGAGAACCCGGAATGGACTACTGAGTTCAATGTCGAACGCACTCGTAAGGCGATTGCTGACAAAGTCGCCGCTGGTAAGTGGAGCTTATCAGCAGCAGAGCAATCATGGATTATTGACCGAGTACGCGAGGGGTTATGAGCGATGCCGGCTGGGATTTATTGTTAGAAAATATACCGATTTGCGTGCTGGACTATGACGGCGTCGTTCACCACGATGCGGTTTATTACAAACCGGGCGTCGGTGTTTTGATGAACGAGCCTGGTCATGTACTTTTTGAATGGTCCGCCATTTTGGCGGAGTTGTTAGAGCCGTATCCTGAGGTGAAAATTGTCCTGTCAACGTCGTGGGCTCGTATGCTGGGTTACGAATTTGCGAAAGCCGCACTGCCGGAACCACTTCGCTCACGAGTCGTCGGTGCGACGTTCAACAATCGCGACATACAAAAAGTTGACTTCGATTTCATGCCACGGAGCGCACAAGTTCTCTGGTATACAAGACGCAAAGGTCTGCAGCGGTGGTTTGCAATTGACGATGATGGCGATGGCTGGCCCGTATCGTGCGAGCAGCAATTCATACAGACTCAGAGCCATTTAGGTCTGAGCGAAGAAAGCGTTCAAGAACGCGTTCGAGCTGCTCTTGCACGGCTCTGACCGCAACCTGATACACCCCATCTGGGTACAGCTATGGAGAATCGCATGCGTCAGCTAGACCCAAAAAATGTAGCGCGAGTTGTTGATATCCTACGAATCCTAGGCCTTGTCGTGGGCATTATCGCTGTCGCAATGGTGTCTCTGTTGCCGCATCTATAGTGTCTTCTTTTCGAGAATGCTGAAATGGTAAACGTACAAATTGAATTAAAACGACCCGTTGTCTTTCTAGACATCGACGATGTCCTGTGCGTTCATCGCACGCTTAATACTCGTCAAGTGCTCGCGGCGCTCGGCAGCGATGAGACCATCGATGCCGCCCAGGTTTGGCAGCAAATTTTCCATGCGGCCGCGCGTGACAATCTGCGGCAGCTCCACGAGGAATTTTACCCTTGGTATGTCATCAGTTCTTCGTGGACACTGCACTTGAATCGCGAGCAGCTGTGCGAGACATTCCGACGCACAGAGCTCCAGTTTGTGGCGGAGAATTTGCACGAATCCTGGTCTACGCCACGAGGCGATGATAGCTATAGGCTGGTGGAAATTGAGGCGTGGCTCGACACCCATGCGTTGTTGACGCCGGTACCGTCTCTTATTCTTGATGATGAGCTTAGCGGCCAATCAATAGTCGGCTCCCACCTTGAGGACAGCGCTGTACTGTGTAGGGCCGGGGCCGGATTCATGTATCCCAATCTCGTGCAAGCTCAGAAAATTCTACGCCATCAGCTCGTGGAAATTTAACCTCTACCCGGGGTAATAATCGACACCCTCAGGAGTACCGCGACTCCGTCCAGTAATTGAGGAAGCTGCACCTCAGCGACCGGCTGGGTTACGCCTAACGCCAAAGGGGCAGCGATGGACTGTTTTCGCCCCATAGCAGAACTTGGCAATGTCAGTTCACATATAAGCATTATGCAATGTTCAAAGTCCTGCCCTTACCTAATCGTCGGTCTGAGTAAGGTCGTCAAAATCAAGCGCGATTTCGGCCATTATCCTTGCCTCCTCCTCTTCCATCTCTCTAGTAACAGCAGCATGGACCGTTTTTAATCCGACTGAAAGTTTATCGGTTAATATGATTTTTCTCTGCTGACTCACACGTTGACTAAATTCTTGTCGGAGATAATCATTCAAGTAACTTTTCCCATTAAATATCACGCCATAATCCGTATCGCGGGTAACTATCACGATATGCTTTCCACTTTGTTTCGCGCAATATACAATCCACTCCCAATTTAATGCATCGCCGATTGAGGTATCACCTTTCTTTCTCGGCGGATATCCAAGAAAAAACCTCTTACGTGCCAAAGAACGAATTGCGAAGCGCTCTTTCATAGGGCGAACCAGATTGTACGGGGATTCGGACTTGAATAGCCTTTGCAGGCACTGATATACCGGGTCGTGATGCGTGGGGTCCGCAAGTATTTTTTCAATCTTGTTGGATATAATATTTTTTTGCGAAATTATTTCTTTTTTCTTTTTCTCTATCATTCTCACCGCTTGCAACTCAGAAACAAGCGCAGGCGCGGTCAATTTTGACCAATCTGGCGCGGTGAAATTGGAGTTGGCTTCAAGAATTACATTCTGCCGATTTTTTTTGTACTCCATCTCAACTTGTGCGCCCAATATAAGCCTGTCTTTACAAGCTTCTAATTGCTCTAAATATTTAGTTCCGATATCAGTCTTCCTAATGCGGTAAAAATCTAAAAGGATATTGGTATCTACAAAAAGAAGTGTGTCTAAGACTGCTTTCTTAGTCATGCCTATCCTATAATTTTAAACTATTCCAAGAAACGTGTCTTTCCAGAAGCTCGTCGAGCAATCCCTGTCACATCTGCTTCCGCCTCTCCGCTTTCGATGATTTCATGGAGAACTTGGCGGAAATTGTGCGGAGTGCGATTAAACCGTGCACCAAAAAAAGTGCCGTTCATGGCGTATCCTTCATGGGAAGCGATTGACTCTGTCCCAACAATTCGCGCCGCGCCAGAACCTAAGCAAAACCACCCGAAATTTTTCCCCAATTCTGACAGCACAAATAATCCAAAGCCAGAATTATCATAAATATTCTCATTGTCTTTGAAGCCATTCGTTCGACTTACCCCCGGTCGAATTGCCATCAATAGTGCTTCCGAGTCACTGTTCAGTTGGTATTGCGTCGACAGCGTAGAGCAAATGCCAACTCCAGCATCGATAATCGCAAATTCTACTCGACCACTTTGCCATCGCTGGCCGCAAACATAGCACTCCTCAGCCTGAGAGTGTTCAAAGACATTTCTTATTAATTCTCGGATACTGTATTGATAGGTACGCAATGTCTCAGAATCATCAAACGAGCCCGATATGACTCCCGCTAATTTACGAGCCTCTTCATTAATCGAGTCGAAGAGTTTTTCCACGTCTAAATCAGTTCGGCATATCCGCCGGATTGGCAGATAGCTGCTAGAGCCGGAGCCAGCATTGACCTCATTGCCTCTAGGAATTCCAATAAAATCGAAAAAACCTAAATGCATTAAATACGATTGAACTGTCTTCTGCGCAGTTACATTTCTGTGATATGTTGATAATCCTAGGATTTTTCTCCGAGAAATCCATTGCCGCAACTTCATGCCAAATACCAACATTCCGGTCGGCCACGAATAAGTTAAGGTTGAAAAATCTAAGGTAACGTCATTAATCTGCGCGCAGGCATCTATTTGCGAAAAAAAGCCTGACAAATTGTCTATATCAAAATTCGGCGGGAGATAAATATCCAAGTCGATGCACCATATATTGTTAATTTTTTCGAGTGTAAAATTTACCAAAGTGTTTTAAGGCAGCTAGGTCGAAAGAATTCCCAACCAATTTGTCACGCGCTTTGTCATCCATTCCACTTAGATTGTAGGCGTCCGCTCTTGGCCGTTAGCGCCCGGAGGCTTCTATAGGGCGCGGCGCAGTCGCTGTCTTAGTCCACCCTTGAGCCGAGAGCTGAAATTCAAGTTGTTCTATCCAATAACCTCGACCGCCACGCTCTATAGTAAGCCAGATACAAGTATCGCTCATCAAGCCTTTCATTAGCCGACGCATAGGGACTGACGTATCTTGGATTAAGTCAGTTCTGTTGAACTTATCACCGATATCCGCTATCCCCGAGACTCCGGCGTTGGCGCGCCCAAGCAGAACCTGGACTTGCTCGGGAAGCACATTGAGCGAACTTATATTTCGCGCTGACGCTGTATTGCAAGATTCACCTCGTGCTCGTGCTTGAGCTTGAGCTTGAGCGGAGCCAAAGAAAATCAAGCCAACCGCAACGGTCGTGCAAAATAACCTAAGCATCACATCTCCTTTATTGACAGTCTGCTGTTGGCCGATATCGCCCGTTCAACAGCGTGCTCAAACATCAGGAATTTCTCTGATTGCACGCTTAATATCACGCTCGGCATCATCAAGTTCGTTAAGTGCTCTGCGAATTTGGGACTCAACATCTGGATTTGCATCGTTGCGTGCTCTCCTCAATGCAGTCGCCGCATCATCAATTGCACTGAGAGCCTTCTTGAGTTTCGTCTTCGCTGACATTGATTTCCTTAGTGGATTGAATTTTCATTTTTCAAACCTCAACAACTATCGCATTGACTGCTTGTGGCCGATAGGGGCATTCATCAGTCTTTTTTTAATGCGGTTAGAATGTTCGTACAAGATGCCAAATGTGTGGTATTTTCGCTATCATCCACCTCGTTGCCGCACTCGAAGTATATAAGCAAATGCCACTTATAACTAATGCGCCCGCTATCGATTGGGAACCTGTGATGAACGCCATAATGCCTATCAGGGAAAGAAAGTCTCCCAAGACCATTCCTGCTCTACGCTTTCTGCGATTAGCATCAGAGATAAATACGGACATGATTCCCTCCAGTTTGTCTTTTGTTCAAAATTCTTCTTTTGGCCGTCTGCTGCTGAAAGACTAATCGCGCCTTTTCCGAAGCTCGCTTAAAAAATACGAAGCAAGCAATCCGAACGGCCAGCAGAGGAAAAGGAATTTTTCCCAGCTTCTCCATTCTTCATATGCCGGGTACGTATAATGTATCCCTGTTTTCCCACAGTAATCACCTCCCGCGCAAAGTCTATATGGAGCATCTGAATACTTTAAAAGTCCATAAATAAAGACGGTCAGGCTAAAGGCAACAATCGCAAATAGCAGCCCTTGCAGCTTGAAATGCTGCCCCACGAAAACTCGTTTCCGTATGTTCATCACACTCTTCCTTCACCTGCGTTGGCTCCTCACCTAACTCGGCATGTGTCGATAGAGGATAACATTTTAGCCATCTTGGAAATACGCGAAATCTCACAAGTCGCAGTGTTGGAAATGCATGCGAACGAGCGCCGGCGGTTGGCGAGAAAAGGGGCAATCGCCACTGTAGGGGGGCCTCGCCCTTCGGATTAGTCGGAGAGTTTGGCGTCGTGATGACGATGTACTCGCGCAGTGATGCTCGCTCGACTCGCTACAAAGAATCCTTTGACGCGAGGGCGAATTCTGGAAGCGATACGTTAAACCGAGACTGTTCGTGTGAGAGCTAACTGAATTCAGCCATCCCTGGTGCTACCGTAGAACTTTGCATTTTTGGAGACCTAAAATGTCCGACGACCTTAAGAACCGAGGCCGGCCCGACCGCATCCGCATCAACGTCCATGAAGAGCATGAAGTCCGATACTGGACCCAAGAGCTAGGAGTGAGCCGGGAAGAGCTCGAGCGCGCTGTGAAAGCTATTGGAGTTGCGGCGGCGGACGTACGGATGCATCTGGGTAAATGATGAGGATGCATGCGAATCTATATCGCCGCACGCCCATCGACCAACTCATGCCTGCCCCATCAAAGTACCCAAGCACTCCAGACGGTAGATATTTCGTAGTCCTTGGCAGGCTGTGGCGACTGAGCAATCCGAATCTATCCGTCGAGACTCGCCAGCTTTTGGTAAACAGACTGATGGACGCCAGGCGGCAAGTCGGAGCGGCTAAGAAAGCGAAAGACTCCGATGCCTGGCGAAACGCACGAGCGGCCGTTGATGCCGCCAAAAATGCGCTCAGTAAGCTTGGGCCACCGTGGTGGACTGATGGCGCTTCAGACTTCAACCGACACCTTGTGAAAAACACTCCATACGCAGATTGGTATACGGAAACTTTCCTGAAAAGGCCAGTTCCCTAGGGCCAAAGGGTAGGTAGCAAACCGGAGAAAATTAAATTTCTTTCGCGTATCCCATCGAGCATTTACGCTCTTTTCAATGCTGTTTCTTGCTAGAATTAGCTATCTTTACTCATCCCTAATTTTTGATGAAAAGTTTGGCATCAGTCTCCCCATCTCCCGAACAACTCCTGATTGTGCGGAGGATGCGGGCTGGTGTCGAAATCATTCGCGGCGCTGCAGGTAGTGGTAAGACAACCAGTGCGCTGCTCAAGCTAAAGTTGCTCGTAATGTGGTTCCAAGCGCATAGACGTCGTGACGACAATCCCGCGCCGGTCAGGGCGTTGGTGCTTACTTTCAATAAAACTCTTCGCGGATACATTAATGACTTAGTGCTTAATAATATTCCAGAAGGCAACGCTGAGGTCACCGTAGAGACTTTCGGACGCTGGGCAGTTCGAACCCTCGGGAGGCAACAGATTTGCGAGGAATCCAGCTTGTTATCGTTTGCTCGAGGTGCGGCACAAGATATTGGACTCTCTCCCGAATTTTTAGCCGGTGAGGCTGAATATGCAATTGGTAGGTTCCCGCCAGAAGCTATTGCCAACTATTTATCTTCCCGTCGAGACGGGCGAGGAACCGTCCCACGCGTAGAAAGGTCAACCCGGCAGCTCATCATTGAGCGAATTATATTACCATATCAGTCTTGGAAGGCTTCCAATAATTTCGTAGATTGGAATGATATTGCCATTCAAATGGCGCACCAATCCTTCTATCAATACGATGTCATTATTGTCGATGAAGCTCAAGATTTCTCTGCAAATCAGTTACGTGCTATTTTGGCGCAACGTCACGAAAGCTCGACTGTTTCGTTCATTTTAGATACTGCGCAAAGGATATATTCCCGTGGTTTTACTTGGTCTGAAGTAGGTTTAAATATTCGACCTGAAAATACTTACCGATTATCTACGAATTATCGCAATACTCCTGAAATAGCTCGGCTAGCGGCCAACTTAATTCAGCACATTACATTGGATGAGGACGGAACCGCGCCGGTTCCTAGTGAAGCAGTAGGCAACCCTATTCCAGTTATGTTGGTAGGTGAGTACAGTCGACAGGTGGAATGGTGCATAAATTACATAAAGAATAGTGTTAATTTGGAGACTGAAACTGTAGGATTCCTTAGCCCTGCTGGTTGGTTTGCTTATTTAAAAATAAGACTAGTACAGGAAAGATTGGATTTTATAGTTATAACCAAAAAATCAGAGTGGGAAGTCACTGATACCAACGTAGCCCTGAGTACTCTTCATTCTGCAAAAGGACTAGACTTCGACCACTGCATTATGATTGGGTTGAGTGGGGAGAATTTACCTGATGGTAATTTCCCTGAAGGAGATGAACGATTTGACCATGCTGCACGCCTACTTTCTATGGCAATTGGCCGCGCAAGACGGCAGGTGATATTGGGTTACAAGGGAGGGGAGGAACCTGCGATTCTCCATACCATTGACCCTGCCTGCTATGAAAGGAAAATTCTTTGATGAATGATGATATATCGAATATCGTTCGTGGTAGAAATATTACTGAGATTTTGCACTTTACTACCAGTAATGGAATTTTGGGAATACTTAATACGGGCGCACTTCTGTCTCACGCCGAACTTCCCAACGAAAGCAGACTTTCACATATTTTGCAGATTAATTGCAAAGATAGGAGTCGTGACAAAGAATGGCATGGCTACGTTAACTTGTCAATTAGTCGAATAAATGGGTCATTTTTTAATATTTCGAGAAATAGGTGGCATCCGCACGATGACATTTTTTGGTGCATCTTAAGCTTCAAACCAGAAATACTCGAGCATCAAAATGTGTTTTTCTCCACTACTAACAACGCGTATGATTACGCTGCAAGGATGCCGGGTTCCTATGGTTTAGAAGAGTTATTCCTTGATTCTGTTCGAGTTTTTGAGAACAAATATCTTTATAGAACCAAGACAACACCACAGAATTTTACTACCTGCCCTCAGGCAGAAGTACTTTACCCGAAACTTGTACCGTTGGAATTTTTAAACGCGATATATTTCAACTCTTACGATGACATGCATGAGGTTGAAGCTCAACTTGGAGTCTGTGCTCCTCACTGGCAAAACAAATTTGCTTTGATTGTTGCTCCCTCGTTATTTATTTGATTATTATGATTAATTTTTCAGAAGAGCAAGTTGTTCGCTCGGCCATGTGGGCGGCATACGGAGACGCAGCGGGGTTTGCGACTGAGCTCATATCCAAACAGGATTTTACAAAGCGTTATAGCATAGATAGCCTTACTGGTCCAATTGACTGGTCACGAAAAGTTGGGGGAATGTTTGGTCCAGTGGTGCAGTTTCCGGTGGGTACCTATTCTGACGATACTCAATTGCGGTTGAGTACCTCTCGTGCAATACGCGGCGATGGGTATTTCGATGTAGAAAGTTTCGCAAAAGTCGAATTACCTGTGTGGTTAAACTATTCGCTTGGTGCAGGACGGGGGTCTAAAGCAGCCGCTACGCATCTTTCTCAGCGAGAAGTATCGTGGTCACAAAACTTTTTTAAAAGTGCGGGCAACGATTACTGCAAAGGAGGTGGAAACGGAGCCGCGATGCGCATTCAGCCTCATGTTTGGGCATGTCAGCAGTTGCAAGCTTCTTCATTTATCACCGATGTAGTCCGCAATTCCATTTGTACCCACGGGCACCCGAGGGCCGTCATTGGGGCGTGCATTCATGCGGCAATGCTTCATCACACTCTTATCAAAAAGTGCCTGCCGACACCCGATGAGTGGTTTTCTATCGGGGAAAATGCAGCGGTCGCAGGATATGAATCATTGGTCGAAGACCCAGAACTATCACTGGTGTGGATACCTCATTGGAATAACATTTCCGAAGTTTCAATCGAGGCGGCTTGGGCGGAGACTGTTATTGAATGGCAGAATTGTACTGAAGCAGCAGTTCGCATTTGTTCTTCTATTAGCAAACCTGACGAAGCCTATCGCAAGATTCTCCAGGAAATGCATGGATTTGACCCCCAGCAAAGGGGGTCTGGCTTGAGAACTGCTTTGTTCTCCACCGCGATTGCATGGCTTTACCGTAACGATTCTCCTGAAGTGGGTCTACTAGTTGCAGCGAACACTTTCCAAAGTGATACCGACACTATTGCTACGATGGCTGGTGCTTTATTAGGCGCGATTGCTCACGAGCTCCCGATATCTGAAATTCAAGATGCGCAGTACATCCAAGAGGAGGCTAAACGAATTTATCGGATTGGTTTGGGAGAGCGCCAACCCAGTTTTAGGTATCCAGACTTGCTAAAATGGATACCTCCCAAAAATCAAGTTGATTCATGGGTTGTTGTCGCTGGAAAGCCTAGGCTTCACGGTCTTGGCCCGTTGTCTCTCATTGGAACGCCGTATGTTTCGACCAAAGGTGATTTATTGTGGCAATGGTGTGGACTTCCTTTTGGGCAAACCGTTTTAGCAAAACGACGTAAAGGTTCCGAGGAGTTGGACCAGCCTAGTGAGCCAGCGCAGCGAGATTTTCTGCGGAACCCTCCGCCCCAGCAGCACACGGTGTCCGCAGAAGTCCCTCGTGTCATCCCTATACTCCAAGGAATTGATGCACATACATCTAGGTGCATAAAATCGAATTTTGACCCAAAATTGATTGGCGAAAGCTTACTTGCAGTGAGTCAAGGGGAGATGGGTATAGAAAACGCAATCGCATTCGCCGCTATTATTGCCAAAGCAAGGTTGGCTAGACATAGTTAGACTCAGGTAATCAAGTCATTATGTTTAGCGTGCTTAAATTATAAGAACTGCATTAGGTGTTCTAAGGGTAAAACGCCTCTTATTTTTTTTTGAATTGCTCCTTTGAGATTGGTAATTTCTTTGGCTTCTGTGGCTGTCCAGACCAATACGTATAATCCGGGAACGTCAGTGAGGTCAATATCGCCGTGAACTCGCCACTCGCGTTCGTGCGTCCAATCTACTTTATCATGCTCAAAACGAACGTGCCTCCAGCGCTCTTCCTCCGGAATCCACTCCGCTTCATCGTCAGGTAGATAAATAACAGGCCTCCCCCCGGCTTCGAAAATAGCCCTTTTACTAAAAAGTATGCCGTACGGGCGGTATCTAGTTTTCTCCACGCCTCCAGCTGGTTGGGCGAAATCTTTCAACGCTGCCAGGGGAATTTCCGACAAACATGCCGCCTTATGGCCACCCTTTATGAATCCCTTTCGCCCGCTTGCTTTAATTTTCTCTTCATTAAGAATTATTTTTAGCACTTCAAATGCGGAGGTATCTTCTGTCTCTTTTGTGAGATGTATAAGTCCATGACTAAAATCTGGGCGACGGTCCATAGGATTTCCTTCTGTGAGGCGCTAACGTGCTAGCAATTATATGAAATATTTAAATTAGTATAGATTCTTCCATGCCTAATTTCTTCGTGGCCACTTCCAAGGCACAAAGTCTGGAGTAGTCCAGTTTTTAGCATCAGTATGGCCGCCCTGAATTAGAAAATACATATCGAGAATCGCTGGTCGGACCTCCATATTTAGCGCGAAAATCTGCAATAGTCGCGCCACCCTAATTAAATCTGCATTTTCTCGGGAGGCTCCAACCATGCCAAGCTCTTGGGCTACATCCATCACAATGCGGTCTGGTTTAACGCAGTCATAACCAAGTTCCATTAAAAAATGAAGTTGAGATGTGACGGACTGCATGCCTGACAAATGCATTTTTTTGAGTTTTTTTTCAACTTTTTTCAGCGTTAACCAAAACATCTCAACATCATCAATCTTTTTGATATATGTAGGAACATGGTTGGCAATTAGTTCAGAAAAAAAGCTGTTTCCACTGAAAAGCACACGCGCGGCCCGAACTATCCATAAGAGCTTACTTTCGTTTTTTATGGATTTAATACTTTCCCAATGTAAATCGTACACATCGCAAGGATTGATTTTTCTAACTATTTCGACTTCGAATTCGGAAAAAGCCAAATCATAATGATTTTCATTAATCATGGCTCTCACTGGCCGGGCTTGTACTCCTCCACTATAAGCATATACCAGCGCAATTCTTCTAAGCTCGGCATTAGCGGACAGCAAATCGGGTGGTCGTCGTTGGTCTCTTGTTTGATACTCCAAATGAAATTCGGGTGTCGCATATCGGTATATATATTCGAACAGAGATTTTATATCGTTGAGAAAATCTGGTATTTCTCTCATATACCCTTACCTTATTTGAAAATTTTTGGACCACCCGTGCCATTTTTGCGAACAAATAACTGTAATTTATTTGTAAAAAATCCAGAAAATACCCGTTAAGATGCAAGTTACGCCGAGCAAAGTTGAATCCCATCCTGCTTTTTTAATAACTCCAGCGTTTGGAAGCGCTTTTACCATTGCGCATTGAACCGCTGTCGCGACAAGTACACATCCTACCCATATTGACGTAGATGATAGTTCGCTGAATTTTCCGTCCATCACAATTTCTTGTGCAAGCACGCCGGCATAAGCCCCTGTTGCTATAGCTGTGCCGTCTCGGATGAACGAAATAAACGGAATAACTATATATTTCGCTAGGTTCTTTGCGTTGGCTGAGTCAACCAGAGCATAAAAAACTCCAAAAAATAATACGCCTAATCCATAAGCTTGATGATTTATGCTTAACAGTACTGCTTTATGTTCTTTCAAGTCTTTACTAACTGCCAATGCATGTTCTGAGCATCCCGTTGACAATCCCTCCATAACAGCAAAGAGAATTGCTCCCACTAATACCAGGCCCAAGCATTCCTTCAACATATGAAAATAGTCCTTGAAGTCTATTTTGCACTCTTCCCACCAATCACTCTTCTTATTTTTGGATAAATTTGGACTACTCATTTAAAACTGATTCCTATACTTTGTTTACAATTGGGGAATGAAAATCATGAAATTCATGAAGGAAATGCGGGACTCGTTTCTCGAGTCGCTTTGGCAAACACGAGGTTGGTTGGTGCTTGCTTTCAGTCAAATAGTTATGGGGTTCCTAGTTCATAGTATTAAAACCATCACGGTAACTGCGAGCGCTAATCGAGGGCTTGTCTTCGTTAAGTTAGGGTTGGTCCTAGTCGGCCTGTGCGTTGGATTTGCTGCTTTTCGCTCACTACTTGGAAGTCGGCCTCGGCAATCAACAGGTGCCGGGTCCATACATAAGTCGAACACTTCTAGTACGGGGAGCAAGTAAATTGCACCTTGGCAATTATAACCGCTATCAAATCGATGTTGCTGTAATCGTGATGGTTTCGGTGAAAATTACTTAAATTACATTTAAAATGAAACTATAAGTTTTTTAGTTGTCAAATATAAAATTCACGTGAACGAATAAAATCTAGCTTGCGCGCTACTAGGGTGGAGAATATACTGTACGTATAAACAGTTCAAAATGACAACCTCCACCCATCCGTCCTATATGCCAGCGCTTCTAACAATTTCCCCTACCGAAGCTGTGCAGGCCAAACAAATAGCTATGCGGGACGTGTGGCGCGCGGACGAGCTTGCGGTGTCGAGAGCGACGACTACGTCATCCGGCCATGCGCGGCTTGACCAAGAGCTCCCGAACGGCGGCTGGCCTAGGTCTGCCCTAGTTGAACTGCTCGTGCAGCAACACGGCATAGGTGAGATGCAGTTGCTTAAACCGGTCTTGGCCTCGCTATCCAGAAATCAGCGGATAGCGCTAATCCAACCACCATATCTGCCGCACTTGATGACCTGCCGCGCGTGGCAATTGAACGAGCGCAATATGTTATGGCTTAAGCCTCAAAGTTCTGCGGATGCGCTCTGGTGTACTGAGCAATTCCTGAAAAACGGGAGTTTTGGCGCAGTCATACTGTGGCAGTCGAACGTGAGGCCGGAAGCGCTTCGACGGCTGAACCTTGCGGCCCAATCGACTGACACGTGGCTATGGCTCGTAAGGCCAATGTCGGCTGCGACAGATGCATCACCTTCACCGCTACGCATTGCGTTGCGGCCGGCTTTAGGAGGTATCTCTGCGGACGTCATTAAACGCCGTGGCCCACATTGCGAGTCCCCAATTTTCATTCCCTTAACGGACATGCCAGTTCGTCAGCTGGACATTGACCAAAATGAAGCTCCTATTCACCGTGTTCATCCCATTCCTGTCGCTCGAAGCCTTGCGCCCGCGCTGGTCTGAGCCGGGAGCATACGCAATTATCGACAAAGGGGTTGTCGTAGCAATGTCGCAAGAAGCTTTGCGTGCCGGCGTCCGTGAGGGAATGCGTAGCGGCGGCGTCGCCGCGATTGCTCCGGGTACAGGCTTTTTGGAGCGAGAGGTTGAAAAGGAAGAAGCTGCGCTGAATGCTATTGCGACTGCGTTAATGCAGTACACCCCTGAAATCACGTTTCAAGCTGACCACTCGCTGCTGCTGGATGTTAGTGCTAGTCTGTCGCTCTTTAAAGGACCGCGTTCTCTTTGTGGCCGCATTATGCGCAGCATCGAAACTATTGGGTTTACGGCTCAACTGGGGGCTGCACCAACTGCCGAAGGAGCATGGCTTCTTGCGCGAAGCTATCGCATGAAGGGCCTTCCACATCGTCGCCGCGTATTGTCGATGAATAGCCTACATCGACGGCTCAATCTTCTCCCCTGCAGCCTCGTCCCGGCGTCGGTTCCATTCCAGGACTGGCTGACCGATATCGGTGCCAAACGCCTCAAAGGTCTGCGACAGCTCCCGCGTGCAGGGTTGTTACGCAGGACAAGCAAAGAGCTTGTCGCTGCGTTAGACCGCGCATACGGTGAGCTTCCTGAGATGTTTGAATGGATAAAGCCCCCACTTCATTTCTCCGCACGCGTTGAGACGTTCGACCGTGTAGAGCATGCAGACGCACTCCTGCATGGCGCTACCAGGTTGATTCTTCAATTGGTAGGTTGGCTCACATCGCTCCAGCAATCCGTTCGAGCGTTTACGCTATACCTCGAACATGAACGAGGCCGGGCTGCCGTGCATCCGATGGAACTTGAAGTCGCACTTGCTGAACCGGTGTGGCATGAAGACCATCTTATTCGGCTGCTCAAAGAGCGTCTTGGAAAAGTTGAGTTGCAACGCCCAGTACTAGCGCTCCGTCTTGAAGCTGTAAAAATTGAGGCGATGCGTCCGCAGAATACGTATCTGTTCCCGGAACCCGGTGGTTCTCCGGCAGACTATGCACGTGCATTAGAACTTGTCACCGCGCGGATTGGCCCTGAAAACGTACTGGTTCCCGGTCATCTTGACGACCATCGGCCGGAGGTCTGCAACGCGTGGACGTCGGCGATTACTAAACCTCAGAAACATCCTCAAACAGAAATCTTGGAGGGACGTCCTTTTTGGATGCTGCCAAAGCCACTTAAATTATTAGTCCGTGACGAACGTCCGTTCTACATGAGTTCTTTGAAAATCATCGAAGGGCCTGAACGAGTCGAATCGGGATGGTGGAACGACGACACGGTAGTGCGTGATTACTACGTCGCACAGGCTGCTGATAATACTTACTACTGGATTTACAGAGAGCGCGTACCGGACGCCCCGTGGTACCTGCATGGAATGTACGCGTGACATGCACACTATTCCCGCAAAGCCTCAGAGAACTGTGGAGTTACCGGACTACGCCGAACTTCAATGCAGTACCTACTTTTCGTTCCTTACTGGGGCTTCTGCGCCAGAGCTTTTAGTGGAACGCGCGCATCAGCTCGGCTACAAATCCATTGCGATTACGGACGATTGTTCCCTTGCTGGAGTCGTACGTGCGCACCTTGCGGCGAAAGAAGTAGGCCTTCATTTAGTCATCGGAAGTCAGGTGACGGTCACGCCGGAAGATGGCAGTCCGCCATTCAAGCTCTTGATATTAGCGACTAATAAAAACGGCTATGGCAACTTGAGCGAGTTGATTACAGTGGGTCGTATGCGCGCCGACAAAGGTACTTATCACTTGCGTCCACGAGATATTGGAACGCCCGTTGGGGACCTCGTTCATCTTCGTGGACTCCCTGATTGCCAATTTGTCCTCTTGCCACAATACTGCAGCGATTACGAGGCGGTCGAGCGCCAGGCTGCATGGCTTGTTCAATGCGCCCCGGGTAGAGCCCGTATCGCACTCACACTGCACCATCGAAATAAAGATGTCAAACACCGACAGTTAGTCCAAGAAATTTCAGAGGAATTTAGCTTGCCCATTGTCGCGACCGGCGATGTGATGATGCACGTGCGGTCATACAAGCCCTTGCACGATACCGTTACCGCAATTCGTCATGGCATACCGGTTGCTCAATGCGGATATCGCCTGCCGCCAAACGCTGAGCAGCATCTTCGTTCGCGTCTTCGCCTGAGCAATCTTTATCCGCGTGAAGCACTCGACGAAACGGTGCGACTGGCACAACTGTGTAATTTTTCGCTTGATGAACTTAGGTACGAGTACCCCCACGAACTAGTACCTGATGGCGAAACACCCACGTCATATCTGCGTAAAGAGTCATACATTGGGGCACATTGGCGCTATCCGCAAGGCATCCCTGCGAACGTGCAAGAGCAGCTTGAGCACGAACTCGAAATTATCGCAGACCTGCGCTATGAGCCGTATTTTTTAACGGTTTTCGACATCGTTAGATTTGCGAGGTCACAGCAAATTTTATGTCAAGGCCGTGGCTCGGCGGCCAATTCGGCTGTCTGCTATTGTCTCGGAGTGACAGAGGTTGACCCTTCGCGCGGCACGCTGTTGTTTGAACGATTTATGTCGAAAGAACGCAATGAGCCTCCCGACATCGACATCGATTTTGAACATCAGCGCCGAGAAGAAGTTCTCCAATATGTGTACAAGAAATACGGCAGAATGCGCGCCGCGCTGACCGCCGTCGTGACCTCGTATCGTCCTAAAAGTGTTTTGCGGGACGTGGGGAAAGCGCTCGGTGTTGACTTGTCTGTTGTCGATGCTGTGGCAAAAGCCGCGAGCAGTTGGAGCGGGAACACAGACCTCCAGAAACGTCTGGTCGAGTGCGGATTTGCGGGTGAGTCTTCAATTGCGGAAAAGTGGTCGGACCTTGCGGATGCACTGCTGAACGCCCCACGCCACTTGAGCCAGCATCCCGGCGGATTCGTCATCTCGCACACAAAACTCTCCAGGTTGGTGCCGATTGAAAACGCCGCGATGCCTGACCGTTCAATTGTGCAATGGGACAAAAACGATATAGATGCAGTGGGGTTGATGAAAATCGATTTGCTCGCGTTAGGTATGCTTAGCTGCATTCGCCGCACGCTCGAGCTCGTGTCGGAGCAACGCGGGTCCCGTTTTGAAATGAGCAATATTCCTCCTGAAGACCCCGCGACATACAAGATGATTTGTGAAGCCGACACGATTGGGGTATTCCAAATCGAGTCCCGGGCTCAAATGTCGATGCTGCCACGCATGCAACCTCGAACCTTCTATGACCTTGTTATAGAAATCGCGATTATCCGTCCGGGACCAATTCAAGGTGGAATGATTCAGCCGTATCTGCGCCGGCGTCAAGGTCTGGAGCCGATTACATACCCCAGTCCGGAAATCGAGAAAGTTCTCGAACGTACCTTGGGCATCCCAATTTTTCAGGAGCAGGTAATGCAGATTGCCATGACAGCAGCTGGATTCTCCCCAGGTAAAGCTGATGCACTGCGGCGAGCGATGGCCGCGTGGCAACGCAAAGGAACTCTCGCTCAGTTCGAAGCGGACTTGATTTCAGGTATGACTGCTCGTGGCTACACCGAGGCATTCGCTGACGCTATCGTCGGACAAATTCGGGGGTTCGCAGAATACGGGTTTCCAGAGTCGCACTCGTCATCGTTTGCACTACTGGCATATGCGTCGAGTTGGTTGAAACGGCATGAGCCAGCAGCTTTTCTTGCAGCACTTTTGAACAGCATGCCAATGGGATTTTATTCGAGTTCCGCGCTCGTACAAGATGCACAACGACACGGCGTCGAAGTGCACCCGGTCGATGTCTGTATTAGCGGCTGGGAAGCCTCACTTGAACCGACGGCAAGTGGAGTGCAACCGGCGGTACGACTGGGACTTAACAACGTCAAAGGATTTGAGCAGGAAGCCGCTTGGCGCATTGAAGAAGCCCGCTCGATTCAGCCATTCAAGAGCACGGCAGACCTGGCTGCACGTTCCAATCTTGACGCTGGTGATATGAATGCCCTTGCCAGCGCCAATGCTTTGGTATCACTGTCCGGTAATCGTCGTCAAGCGATGTGGCAAGCTAAAGCGAGCGTACCTGATAAGGGCCTGTTGCGGCCGGCCGAAATCGTGGAAGACCTAGTCGAGTTAGAGAGTCCCACGGAAGCCGAGAACGTGGCTGCAGACTACAGGTATGTCGGTCTGACGCTTGGTCGACACCCCCTTTCGTTTCTGCGCGAACGGCTCTCAAAGATGCGGTTCATCCCCTCCGACATACTTGCGGGCTTCTCTAACGGACAGCTCGCACGCGGATGCGGAATCGTTACGGTCCGTCAGCGACCAGGCACAGCAAAAGGCGTGGTTTTCATTACGCTCGAAGACGAAGCCGGGACTGTGAATGTCATCTGCTGGCCGAGTCTCGTCGAGCAGTTTCGACGCGAAGTCATGGGCGCGCAGCTGCTAGGCGTCTACGGCGTATGGCAATTTGAGAGCAATGTTCGTCATCTTGTGGCTAAGAGGCTGGTGGACCTTAGTCACCTTCTAGGAGAGCTCGATACCCGGTCTAGGGATTTTCACTAACATTGCGGCCCCTGAAACAAGGCCGTCCCGCAAGATTTGTTATCGGATATCATATGTAGTAAATTAGTCTAATCGAAAAAAACGCTCAGGAGAATGGTTTGGTAAAAATGGAGCAATCAGTCGCAGACACTTTCCATACATGGATGCGAGCACAGGCAAAAGAAAAGGACATCGACTTTGTAGGATTTTCGCTCAATGGCCAAGACCGGGACGCAGGAGCGGACTACCTATTTGCCAGTGGCAACAGATTTTCACTAGTAGAGTATAAAGACAGCGAATCTGATATTAAGGCAGAATCAGAAAAAGAAAGACGCGAAAATCTTTGCGAACTGTTGGAGAATGCAGATAACCAACAGCGGAAAGAGCAACACGACCACTGTCATTACATTGCTTGGCTTGCTCCAACCACCGATTTAAATGTGAATATATATCGAAATGAAGTTTGTAACACAACTATTTTTAAAAGTAACTCAACGTTAGTTTGTCGTGCTTCAGATAAAAGTACTCGAATGATAGGAACAGAATTTGCTTTGCATTTCATGGCTGGCATGTACAGCTTGAAATTAGAAGAATTTGAAGATTATTTGAAATGGATGATGACAACGGCAAGTGAAACCGAAGCTACAACGGTCGAGCTAGCCGCAGTCAATCCGGACGCAGGCGTATTTTCGATGAGAAAATTTCGAACAGTTCGCGAAGCACATGATTGGATGGAAAAACAGCGAACAGTATTCCGAGTGAAATATCCTCAAGGGCTTGATGGAACAAAACGCCGGACGCTCGGCCCCAAACCGCGCGGTTCTCGAATAAAGTGACAGGGGCAGATAGATGTTAATTACATCGAAGTATATAGTAAAATTTGCTTTGACTAGCTACTTCTAATGACCGTCCTTTAGCCGTTTCAATAGATGGCCAAGATGAATTGGAGATTGAAGTAAGCCGAAATAGAACATGGATTGCCAATTATTTACATTCTTATGCTTTTTATCGTGAAGTTCAACTTGCTGTTTCAATTCATCAACTAGCATTTCCATTGTATAGCTTTGGCGGTAAATTGGCTTTATAGATAAATCCAGACCAGGCTGGTCGGATATAAATCCCCAAGAATTATCTGCATGCGTTAATACAGCCGTCTTCGCCAAAAGAAATTTCACGTGAAATTTCAATGTTTTATTACTATCGTGAGGCGCGATGAGTTTAATGCTTAAATCAGGCTTTTTCACATTACTACCAAAGCCAATGCAAACCAGTCGTTCGTCTAAAATTTTATCAAAATATGGGTGAAAGAAGCGCTCGTCTGGATTTTTACCTTTGAAGATGCTTCCTTTTCCATTATTGCAATCGCATGCCGACACTAAATTTCGAGAGAAAAAAGAAAATTCGGGATATACATCTTTAGGAATTACATGGTCAACCGTCCCTGGTGGCAACGTACTTCCGCACATCGGACATGATGCTATACACAGTTCATCCCGAATTTTTGAAATAAATTCCAGTCCACTGACTTCATTCTTATAATGAGAACGTAAGGCTTCATCTAAGCCGCCGGTAAGCGTTAGCGGCTTCGAAAGTTTCCAAGGATTTCCCTGTGCCATGACATATTCTATATATGCGTTAGATATGACCGAAGCATGTACAGAAAGCTTACCAAAGCTGCTGGTGAGTTTGGGATTAGCAGACATTGTCTGCAAAACCGCCGCATCATCAACAATGATGGGGTTTTTAATATGCATCATGTTCCGACTCTCCGCGTTCACGCAACAATCTTCGTATCATAAGCACGGCTTCCACAGAGAGCTCTAAGTCCAAGTTATCTTCCCATTTATCATAAATATTGGGATTTTCAAAAATCTTGTCAGCAAGTCGGCGTACAGCATCACTAGCCATTTCATTGCCAAACACCGAAGCAGAAATCGCTCCGACATCTGCACCAAGAGTTTTCAATCTCGGGCGAGCAATAAAAATTCGCCTCGCCGAGTTAACATGAATCATACGTACCTGTTCATTCGGCAATTCTCTAATTATATAAGGACTGTGCGTAGCAATTACTGCTACCGAACTACTAGCACCCAAAATTGAATCCAGCATTGACATAAACTGAGATATATAACGAGGGTGGAGATGGGACTCTGGCTCGTCGATAAGTACAATAGACCCCTGCTCAACATGCCGCGATAAATGAGCAGCTAGCCTAACGAATGCGGATTGACCACTGCTCAGGCGGTAAAACTTTCCATCTCGAACAAGCCTAAGCTCCATTTCTCCGCTTAATCGATTAATAAGACGCATAACAACCGACTCGCGAGAAGCCAATTCGTCGAATCCAATTATTTCTTCGCGAGCGAGATTTTCCGGTATGGACGAATGAGGAATCAGAACCACGGAAGAAAATGGAAGTAATTCGCTAACCGCACGCTGGAATGAATACCATCTTCTACTGGAATCTTGATTGTTCGCAAAACTATTACGCGCCAATGCGTGGATATCTTCAGCTAAAGTTCTAAATCCATCACGTGCGGTTTCGGCCCCCGATGAGGTTATATGTACATAATCGATAGGACTTCCTTCTGCTCTTGGAAAGGTTGCTTCAGTTTCGCGGGATGTCGCAACCGCGACAACTCTTGAAAACAGAGGTCCAGTACGGGACTCGGAAAATGCAACACAATGTTCAAGAATTTTTCTCAGCGTATAACTTTTACCGACTCCATTCGAACCTATAATCGCCGTAATCCGTTTCGGCAAAATGCCGCTCTGAGAAAACCTAAACTCGAAATTCAACTCGTCACTATACCCCGATACATGAAACGCAGGTATATTTAGAATACGCGGAGCCGAATCCACCCTAACGCGGAAGTTCGAATTAAAAATTCTGGTTGCGCTTTGAAATGCTTCAAAAGCATCGTCAGAACGAATCAAAGACATGCCAAAAATATCACTATTTAACGCTCTTTTAAGAAAATCAGAATTTCGGTTTGAACCTTTTAGCGCGATGACATCCCCAATTGCAAGCAAATAATTTGAAGCCACATCCCGACCATATTCATTGAAGAATCGTGCGTAATCATCTTCTGAGGGTAGCATTGAAAAAAATTCCGGGAATTCGCTCGCGGGTAATATTTTGGGGCCACGCTGCTCAAGCTGATTATTAATCAACTCGAATGGCGACTCATCCGTTCCGATGAAACCAACGCGGAATCGCCAAGGCGTACTATAAACTCCATTTCTTATAACAAATAAATCAAACAGTGAACTGTATCCGAAATCGTTCCAGTTGTCATTCGCCGCACGGATTAGAAGCCCTTCAGTTATATTCAACCGAGGCAGGTCTCCTATGTGTTTACCGAAAAAAACCTGCAACCTCATTCCACCCCCCCAATAAAAAAATAGGTAAATTAATACATTCATCCAAATTTTGCACGCATTGATAATAACATCAGCACTGTATTTTGAAAATTAATATAGCAATCACCGGCAGCAAATTGTGATAAATTTGCTTCTAACACTTCTACTAGGAGCACTATCGTGTGCGTCAACTACGAAACCGTATCCCGACAAATTGCGTTCGATTGGTTCCGTACGCCACTTGAATTGGACGAAACATGGCGAGACGAGATTTACAGAGATTTCAAAAGCCTCTTTATTGTCCATGACGAGGATGGCCGACGCCAAGGGAAAGTCGGAACTTACGGCTTTGTACCGCAAAGGCATCGACCGCTGAAGAAGTTGACTTTAGAAGAAAAAGCCCAGTTCGATGTCCGCGTGGAGAATGCCAGAGTGAAAGGTAAACCAGAGCCCAAGCTGCCACGTATCAACTTGGAGACGATGAATGCAAGGGCGGAAGAAGTTGGTAGCAAAATCAGCTACAAACGCTTTTGGATTCAGCAGCAACTTTGCATAGTGCCTGCCATAAAAGTATATGAGCCAATGTGGGAAACCGGTGAACATGAGAGGTGGGCCATCAATTTGGCGAGCGGCGAGCCCTTCGGACTTCCAGGGATGTGGCGCACTTGGGAGGAAACGGATGGAAGCATCGCAAACAGCTTCACTCACTTCACGCTAAATTCTGACGAACATCCTCTGCTTCGACGGTTCCATCGCCCAAACGAAGAAAACCGCGGCGTAGCGATACTTCGGCAGGAAAACTACGACGATTGGCTCAGCAGTACAAATCCGGAATTTGCGCGTGCGCTCATTGAGCTCTACCGACCGGAAGAGCTGGAAGCATATCCCGCTCCCAAACCGACAACCTCGAAATCATCTGAACGTGACGAAATAGAACAAGAAAAAGCCCAAGCGACAGCAGGGCCCCAATCTGGGCAAAAGCAAGGTAGCTTGTTCGAAGATTGAACCAGTTCCCCACCACCCCAAGCTCATTCTCACGATGACGTCGGTGCCGTGCGTAATCAGCACACCTTAATGAAGGTCCCATCACCATGATTCACCAGAGCCAATACTGGAAAGAGCCGCTAATCGAGATGGCTCGACGCCTGGCCAAATTTTCAGCTAATCAGGACCCTCACGAGCAACAGCTCGCACAGGTCGAACGCGATGTTTTTATCGGCTTCTACAGTGTGCGAAAGCTATTAGAAGCACAAGATAAAATAACAGACAAGACGCGGGCCCGAAGAATTATTCTGCGGTGGTATCGGAATCAGGAAGCTGTGACACGGCATAACCGTCATCGGCTGGAAGCGCTGTATGATTTCTCCAAACCACAAGAAGAGGCCCGGGACCTTTTCTTCGTGTGCCACCGCATAATCCATAGCTATATCTTTAGTCCTTACTTTGACGGCAAAGGCTTTGCAGGCATCCTCTTCAGCTCGGATATAGACAAAGATAAAAAGCTTTATCTGCTTACTGTCAACGAGCTAATAACCATCTTTGAACTCGTCGGGAATGACTATCCTCATCAGATAAAGTGGGAGCGTGACGAGGATGGAAATGAGTCGTTAGCTGTAGATTAGGCAATAGGCTGGCGCAAACGCTGAGGTCAGTACTGCGATAGCTCTAGGCCAGGAGTTCGAATCGGGCTCCTGGTACCTATACGTGACTGATGCGCCGGCACCTTTCTCGTCGCGATTATTGACCCAAGGAATAAATACATGATTGACCCAATTGATTCGTTAGCATTTTCCATTCACGCCAACCCCGGCATCTACGCAGTCCTCGTTGGCTCAGGTATTTCGCGTTCAGCGAAGATACCGACTGGCTGGGACATCACGCTCGAGCTAGTACGA
>Ga0247742_10000542_pt1 | contig 29938 bp, 22 predicted proteins | sample UWRJL208509C2_FD_180944 | JGI IMG/M metagenome (GOLD analysis project Ga0247742, IMG submission 180944) | Plant litter microbial communities from Arlington Agricultural Research Station in Wisconsin, United States - UWRJ-L208-509C-2 | ecosystem: Environmental > Terrestrial > Plant litter >...
GCTGCCGTACGACGCGATCGACCAGGAACAGGTGCTGATCGGCGGCTACGGCGCCGAGTACGGCCGTTCCACCGGCGGCGTGATCAACGTGGTGTCCAAGCGCGGTACCAACGAGTGGAAGGGCGACGTCCAGGTGTTCTGGTCGCCGAGTGGGCTGAACCAGCAGCCGCGTGACATCGATCTGCGCGACGGCACCAAGTTCCAGAAGGGCAATCCGTACACCCTTCGCGACAACGAGAACCTGCAGTATTCGGGATCCATCGGTGGCGCGCTGGTCAAGGACAAGTTGTTCTTCTTTGCGGCGGCAGACTGGATCAAGAACACCGGCAACTACACCGGTCCGAATACCGTCAGCGACGACGAGCATGACGACTCCCGCACCAAGCGCTGGTTGACCAAGATCGACTGGAACATCACCGACAACAACATCCTCGAGTTCACCGGCATCGGCGACACCGAGACCGAAGACCAGTCCATCAGCGCGTACAACTACCAGACCGGTCGCGGCGATTACCTCGGCCACGTCTACACCAAGAACTACAACGGCACGCAGACCAATGCGACGCCGGGCGGCAACACGTATATCGGTCACTACACCGGTTACATCACCGACGACCTCACGGTCAACGCGATGTACGGCCGTTCGCACTCCGACCACAGCCAGGACATCACCTCGGCGACGGGCCAGGCCTGCCCGCTCATCACGGACAGGCGCGCAGGTTTCGCGAACAATCCGCAGACCGGTTGTACGGTGGGCGGCTCGACCTTCCTCCTCCCGGGCTCGACCGATAGCAGCCATGGCTGGAGTGCCAACATCGAGTACCGCATCGGCGATCACGACCTGCGCGGCGGTGTGGATAACTACGTGCTTCGCGCCACCTCGGGTGCCCTCCCGCAAGGTGGCACCGGCTATATCTACAACGACGTCGCCGATGGCGCAGCCATCAAGAGCCGCCTGTCGGCCCTTGGTCTCGACCCTGCCCTGTATAACCCGGCCAACTTCGCCAACGGCTACTACGTCGAGCAGACGGCGTTGAGCACGGGCACGTCCGCACGTACCAACCAGCGCTCGCAGTTCGTCGAAGACAACTGGCAGATCACGGATCGCTGGCACGGTTACATCGGCCTGCGTAACGAGCAGTTCACCAACTACAACGGTGCGGGCGAGGCTTATGCCAGTGCGCGTCACCAGCTTGATCCGCGCCTCGGTGCGTCGTGGGATGTCTACGGTGACAGCTCGCTGAAGATCTACGCCAATGCCGGCCGTTACCACCTCGGCCTGCCGACCTCGGTCGCGATCCGCGGCGCTGGTCCGTCCACGTATCCATCGCAGCTCTTCGGCTTCACCGGTATCGATCCGACCACCGGCATACCGACCGGCCTGGTCGATGGTCCGTATTCCGGCAACTTCAACAAGAACGGCGCCAACGGCGTTCCGCCGGATGCGAAGACGGTTTCCGCGCAGGGCCTGCACTCGTACTACCAGGACGAGTACATCTTCGGTGCGGACAAGCAGTTGGACAACAACTGGGTCGTCGGTGCCAAGGCCATGTACCGTCGCCTGCGCAGCCTGATCGACGATACCTGTGATTCGTCGCCCATCCAGAACTGGGGCGATCAGAACGGCCTGAGCGACGAAGTGGCTGCCGGTATTGCGCGGAGCACGGGTTGCTGGCTGTTCAACCCGGGCCGCGCCAACACGTTCACCGTGTCTCCTGCTCCGGGCGAGTACTTGAGCGTTCCGCTTACCGCCGACGATATCGGCGAGCCGCGGGCCAAGCGTGCTTACTACATGCTCGACCTGTACGCCGAACACCAGTTCAGCGACCACTGGTACGCGAAGATCGACTACACCTACTCGCGTAGCTACGGCAACTCCGAAGGCCAGCTCGATTCCAACATCGTCCAGGCCGACGTGTCGACCACCGAGAGCTGGGATTTCCCGGCCATCATGGAAAACACCAACGGCGACCTGCCCAACGATCAGAAGCACCAGCTGCGCATCTACGGCACCTACGCGCCGAACGATGAATGGGCGTTCTCGACGGTTACCCGTATCGCTTCGGGTTACCCGGTCAGCTGCATCGGTACGCGCCCGGAGTCCGTCGGTGGCGATCCGAACCAGTACGGCGCCGCTTACTTCTACTGCAATGGCGAGCCCGCCAAACGCGGCACCTTCGGTCGCACGCCGTGGACGTACAACGTGGACCTCAGCGTTGCCTGGAAGCCGGCTTTCGCCGACCACAAGCTCACGCTTTCGGCCGATGCGTTCAACGCCCTCGGCAAGCAGCGCGTAACGCAGTACTACGAGTACGGCGAGACCGACAGCGGCACGCCGGATCCGCAGTACAAGCGTGCCCGCTCGTTCTCCGATCCGCGCACCATCCGCCTCGGAGCCCGCTACGACTTCACGCTGTAATCAAAACGCTTAGCTATATCGCATAACAACAACAGCAAGCATTTCCCCGGATATTGGCCGCTCTCAAAAGAGCGGCCTTTTTTTGCTGATGTAGGAGCGGATTCATCGGCCAAGGGGTGCTTGCCGTATCCTGGCCCGCTGCCGCGGGATCGCCGATGAATCGGCTCCTACAGGGTTGCGGTGCGGTGTTGCTTGCGCAGATACGGCGCGCAGATGAAGATCGCCACGCCGGCAAGCATCACGGCGGCACCGATCCAGACACCCATGACGAAGTGCTCATCGAAAGCCAGATACGACGTCACAATGCCCGACACTGGCACAATCAGCGAGAGCGGCGCCACGTTTGCCGCCGGATACTTCTTCATCAGGTTGTTCCAGACCATGTACCCAAACACGGTCGTCACGTATGCCTGGAACAGCACCGAGCCCACCGCCGCCCATGACACACCATGCGATAGCGCGACGAAGGGTGCCGCGCCTTTGTTCACGTACGTCAGCACAAACAGCACGGGCGCCGAGAAGACGCTCGACCACGCGACGAAGGCCATCATGTCTTTCGGTTTGTGCCGCTTCACGATCAGGTTGCAAATGCTCCAGCTGATGGCTGCGAGCAACACCAGCACAACACCCAGCGCGGTCGATGTGCCCGTCGTCGCGTGGATCACCACCATGAGTCCAGTGGCGGCAACAAGCATGCCGGCCAGCTGCGGCGTCCGCACGCCCTCGCGAAGTACGACGGCGCTGAGGATCACGGTAAAGAACGCACTGAACTGCAACACCAGCGAGGAAAGGCCGGGCGACATGCCCTTGGACATCGCCAGATTCACCACCCACCACAAGCCGACGCCGAACAGCAGGCCATACGCTGCGAGGGAGGTAAGCGGCACATCGCGCGGCCGCGGCAGGAACAGGATCAGCGGAAATGCCGTGAGCGCGAAACGCAACCCGGTGAGCAGGAAAGGATCGAGGTCTCGTAAGCCAATTTCGATGACTGAAAAGTTGCTGCCCCATATCAGGGTGACGACGATGCCTAAAACGAGATCGCGGGGTTTCATTTGCTTCCTTGTCGGATGGGGTGGGGCGAGCACCCTTCGCCGCTGAAGCGGCTCCTACAACAGCCAGAGGCACGCTGTCGGTCAGTCGCTCGAGTCGTCTTCGAAGCGTAGGTGTTTCACGCTGCGACCGTGACGGCGCACCAGCTTGAGCGCCTCGATGCCCACCTTGATGTGGCGTTCGACATAGTTGGCGGTGACCACCGCGTCACTGCTTTCGGTCTTTACGCCTTCGGGAATCATGGGCTGGTCGGAAACCAGCAACAAGGCGCCGCAGGGAATGTGATTGGCGAAGCCAGCGGCGAAGATCGTCGCGGTTTCCATATCGATGGCCATGCTGCGGGTGCGACGCAGGTAGTCCTTGAAGGCTTCGTCGTGTTCCCAGACCCGGCGATTGGTCGTGTAGACGGTGCCGGTCCAATAGTCGTGCCCAAGGTCGCGAATCATCGTGGACACAGCTCGCTGGAGCTGGAAGGCCGGGAGTGCCGGGACCTCGGGAAGCAGGTAGTCGTTGGAGGTGCCTTCGCCGCGAATGGCGGCGATCGGCAGGATCAGGTCGCCGATTGAGTTTTTTCTCTTCAGGCCACCGCACTTGCCGAGGAAAAGGACCGCCTCCGGCGCGATGACGCTGAGCAGGTCCATGACCGTCGCGGCATTGGGACTACCCATGCCGAAGTTGATCAGGGTGATGCCGTCAGCGGTCGCGTTCGGCATGGGCCGGTCGCGGCCGCGTACTTCCACGCCGTGGTCGAGGGCGAAGCGCTCGACGTAATGGCCGAAGTTGGTCAGCAGGATGTGCTGGCCAAAGGCCTCCAAGGGGGTGCCCGTGTAGCGGGGCAGCCAGTTGGAGACAATCTCGTTCTTGGTTTTCATGAGGAATCCGGTTGCGCAAGCGCCGGCGGCAGAGGGCTGCCTTCACGGACCGACGGCGCGGTTACCGGCGACGCCACGCCGGCGGAGTGCCAAATTCATTCGGGCAAGTGTAGCATCCGGCCCAAGCGGGGCTAGATGGAACGCAGCGGGCGTTTCGGGTGCCGCTGGGCCATGGGCCTTCGACGGGGGGAGTGCCCGATGCGAATCGGTGTAGCGATTGATGCGGCCTGTGACGTGCCGCAGGATTTCCTGGAGCGCAATGGCATCGCCGTGATGCCGATCACCGTCAAGGTCGACGGCCAGAAGTTCAAGGACGATCGCGATCCGGTCGAGATCCAGCGTTTCCGTGACCAGAAACTCGGCAGCAAGAGCCACTCGGCCGAAACCGAGCCCAGTTCGGTCGAGGACGTGCAGAACCTGTTCCTCGACCGCCTGGTCAAGGACTACGACTGCGTCGTCTGCCTGACCATCATGGCCACGCGCAGCCCCATCCACGACAACGTGATCAAGGCCAGCTTTGCCATCCTGAAGAATTACCGCCCTATTCGTGAAGCCGCGGGGCTCACCGGCCCCTTCCTGATGCGTGTCGTCGATACGCGCAACATCTTCGCCGGCTCCGGCCCCGTGGTAGCCGAGGCCGTGCGCATGATCCAGGCCGGCAAATCGCCGGCCGAGGTACGCGAGCGCGTGGCACACATCGCCGACTGCTCCTATGGCTACATGTTGCCGCGCGACCTTAACTACCTCCGCTCGCGCGCCCGCAGCAAGGGTGACCGCAGCGTCAGCTTCATGAGCTCGATGCTGGGCACCGCACTGGATATCAAGCCGATCCTGCGTGCCCATCGCGGGGAGACCGGTCCGGTCGGCAAGGTGCGCGGGTTCGACCACGGCGCCCAGGTGTTGTTCGACTACGCGGCCAAGCGCGTCCAGGCCGGCCTGCTCGTTCCTTCGCTGTCGCTCAGCTATGGCGGCGACCTCGATGAGATGCGCGCCCTGACGGGTTACCACGCCCTCACCCGCGTCTGTGGCGATGCCGGCGTGGAGATCCTGGAAAGCCCGATGAGCATCACCGGCATGGTCAACGTCGGCGAAGGCGCCATGACCCTCGGCTTCGCATCCGAAGACCACGTCGCGGACTTCTGAGCATGCGCAGCGCAGTGTTCGCGTTAGCCGCCCTGGCCCTCGCGGCCCCGGGCGGCGCGAGTGCGGAGACTGTTTACAAGTGCCTGGCCGGCGGACAGACCATCTACCAGCAGACGCCCTGTGCGAAGAGCCAGCGGCAGGAGACCCTCCAGTTACAGGACGCCGCGCCAGCCAACGGTCGCGTTGCGCCGATGCCCGAAGCACCTCAACCAAAGGCCACGTCAGTGGAGACGCCGCCGCCACCGCAGCCAGCGCTCCGGCCACCGCCCCGGATGTTTGGCTGTATCCGTGCGACCGACGGCAAGCCTTACACCAGCGCTGACGGCAATCCGCAGCCTTACCTGGCGCCTCTTGGCGTGCTCGGTGTCGCCGGCGGGTCACTGTCCGATACGTACGGCAATCCCAACGCTGCCGTCGCTTCGGCACCGGAGCTCAACCGGGGCAAGGGCAACATCGGTGCGATCGCGACAAGCAACTACGTGTGGGTGCAGGATCAGTGCCGCGAACTGAGTCCGGCGGAGACCTGCCAGGCGTTACGTAGCGACTCGGAAGCTACACAGCGACAGATTCGTCGTGCCTTCAAGAGTGACCGCGCCCCGCTCGACGCGAAGGACGCCCAGCTGCGTAGCCAGTTGCAGTCCTGCCCCTGAGAGGCGTGTCCGTCACTGTTCCACGGGGCGACTCTTCACGAAACGACGCGAGTCCGTGCCATAGCCCAGTGATTCGTAGAACCGATGCGCCTCAGGGCGGTGGTTGCCACTTGTCAGGTCGACGCGCGCGGCGCCGCTTGCCCAGCTCCATTGTTCCGCCGCGGCCATGAGCGCCTTCCCGATACCGCGCCGCTGGTATCCGTCGCGGATGGACAATGCCGTGACCCGCGCGAGATGCCCAGGCGCATGAAAGAGCGGCGTGAGATGGATACTCACGACCCCGGCGATGAGCGCGCCTTCGCACGCGACGAAAACGGCGTCGGTGCATTCGCCAAATGCAGCCAGCTTCCCTTCGATCATGCGGGGGTCGGCGCCATACCCAAGCGACAACAGGCACGTCGCAATCTGGGCCGCATCTTCAACAACCGCCGGGCGAATGTGCAACGGCGACGTTTTCTCGTTCACTGTTCACTCCCAATGGACAGCCGGAACGATGCCTGCATCCTCTGACAACGGGCGGGCCGAATCGTGGCCCTTGTAGGGAGGAGTTTATGTCCGGAGCGTTCAGAACCCGTAGCGAAGGAATCCGCCGTCCACCGCGACGATTTCACCGGTGACGTAACTCGAAGCGGGCATGCACAGGAAGGCTACGGCACCGGCCACTTCCTCGGGCTCGCCGATGCGCCCCATTGGCGTGCGGTCGAGTACCTCTTCCAGGTATTCCGCGTTGGCCAGCGCCGGCTCGCTGCGCTGCGTGCGGATATACCAGGGTGCGACGGCGTTGACGCGTATGCCGTCTTCGGCCCACTCGACAGCGAGGTTGCGCGTGAGCTGATGCAACGCGGCCTTGGTCATGCCGTACGGCGACCCGGTGCGCACATGTGTGATGCCGGAGACCGAACCGATGTTGACGATCGCGGCGTTGGCGTGCTGCACGAGGTGCGGATACGCGGAACGGCACATCTCGTACGCAGAGAAGACGTTCAGCTCGAAGAGCTGGCGATATTCCTCGGGCTCGTAGTCGAGCGTGGCACGGGGCGTGTTGCCACCGACGTTGTTCACGAGGATCGACAGGTTCACCTCGAGGTCGGCTACCCAGTCGAACACGGCGAGGCGATCTTCCTCGTCGGAAAGGTCGGCGGCCATGGCAAGTATCTCCACGTCCGGACATTCCTCGGCGAGTTCGTCGCGCACCTCTTCCAGTTGGAGTTCATCGCGGGCCACGAGAAGCACGTCGGCACCGAAGACCGCGAGCTCACGCGCGCAGGCGTAGCCGATGCCCTTGCTGGCCCCGGTAACGAGGGCTGTGCGCCCGTCGAGGCGCCAGCTGCTGAGTCGTGGGTGCATGGGTAGTCTCCGTCGTTGGTCGAATCGTACAGCGTGCCAGCGCTCCGACGAAGGGTTGAGCGTATCGGCCGCTTGCGACAGGATGGAGCGATGACCGACCACGACGCCCTGCTTTCGATCGATCGCGCCACGGTGCTGCGCGAAGGCCGGCCGCTGCTCGATGCATTGTCCCTGTCGATCGCGCCCGGCCAGCACACGGCCATTCTTGGCCCGAACGGCTCGGGCAAGTCCACCCTGGTCAAGCTGATCGAGAGACGGCTGTATCCCCTCGTCCACAAGGACGGTTCACCGGTGGTGCGCGTCTTCGGGCGCGACCGCTGGAACGTGGCGGAGCTCCGGTCCCTGCTCGGCGTCGTGTCGTCCGACCTGCGCCGCGAATTCGAGGGAAGCAACGAGCTGGCCTCGCATGCCGTGCTTTCGGGCTTCTTCGCGTCGATGACACTTGGCCTGGATCACGTCGTGGACCAGGCGATGAGCCGCCGTGCGGCGGAGGCGCTGGAGCGCGTGGGTGTGGCGCACCTGGCCGAACGGGATGTGTCGACGCTGTCCACCGGCGAGGCCCGGCGGGTGCTGATTGCACGGGCCTTGGTACATCGCCCGCGCGCGTTGCTTCTCGACGAACCCTGCGCAGGACTGGATCCCGGCACCCGACGACGCTTTCTCGATCTGCTCAGCGAACTGGCGAGGGAGGGCACCACCCTGGTGATGGTCACGCATCACGTAGAGGAGATCGTGCCGGAGATCGATCACGTGGTGATGCTTCGGGACGGCCGCGTGTTCGACCAGGGGCCCAAACAACGCCTGCTCGCCGACCGCCACCTCTCGGAGCTGTTCGGCTGGCCCATGGAAGTGGAACGGGGTAACGGTTTCTACGGCGCGCGATTGCGCTGACCGGCCACCCGAGCGAGACTCGGCGGGACCGTCGAGGAACCCTCATGATCCGCATCGTCCTTCCGCTCGCGCTCGTCATCGCCTGCGGCGCCTGCTCGAAGCCGGCGCCGCCGACACCCCAGCAACCGCCAACGCCACAAGCACGGGTGTCCACCCCCTGGGATTCCATGGAAGCCCAGAAGAAGAAGGCGCAGGACGTGCAGAAAACCGTGGACGACCAGGCAAAGGCGCAGCGAGCGGCGGTTGATGCGCAGACGCAGTGAGCGCTGACGAAACGCTTCCGCTAGCACCCATCGCCGCTGAAGCGGCTCCTACACTTTGCAAGCTGACAGAGGCCTGCGCAGATCTCGTGTGGGAGCCGATTCATCGGCGATGCTCTTAGCGCGGCGAGCAGAAGCAGTAAGCGTATACGTGCGGCTTACCCGCTTCGGCCGTGCGGAACAGCGCGAACTCCGGCGCGAGACGTGGCAGCTCGGCCACCCAGCTGGGCAGGCGCAGGCCCCACGACAGGGCCACATGCGTTTCCGAGCTGTCACCGACGTTGGTCAGGAAGCGCTCGAAGGCACCCATCGGCTTCTCGGCGTAACGGACGTGGAAGTCCGTGCCGAGATTGGCTTGCTGCGCGGCATCGCGGATAGCGTCGTCGAGGTTGCCGAGCTTGTCGACCAGGCCGCGCTCGAGCGCCTGCTGGCCGGTCCACACGCGGCCCTGGGCGATCGCGTTGATGGCGGCGAAATCCTTGCCGCGTGCCTTGGCGACGTTACCGACGAAGTCGCGGTAGCCCTTGTCGATGATGCTCTGGATCAGGATGCTGACCTTCGGGTCGAGCGGTCGCGTGATATCGAAGGCACCGGCGAGCGGGCTCGTGGCGACGCCATCGCTCTTCACGCCGATCTTGGCCAGGGTATCGGGCACCGTGTAGAACATGCCGAAGATGCCGATCGAACCGGTAATCGTGTTCGGCTCCGCATAGATGCGATTGGCATTCATCGAGATCCAGTAACCGCCGCTCGCCGCGACGTCACCCATGGACACGATCACAGGAATACCGGCGGCGCGCGTCAGTTCCACTTCGCGACGGATCTGCTCCGCGGCGTAGACCTCCCCGCCTGGCGAGTTGACACGCAGCACCAATGCACGGGTGCGACGGTCGGCGCGCACGGTACGAATCAGCGCCGCGGTGGAATCACCGCCGATGCTTCCCTGTGCCTGCTTGCCACCGGTGATCTCTCCTTCGGCGACCACCACGGTGACACCCGGGCCGGTCTGCAGCATGTCGATGGTGGAGAGTCCACGGTCGGCGAGGTAACCGTCGAGTTCGACCTGTCGGAAACCCTGGTCCTTCTTGCCAACAGGCACGCCACTCTCGCGCAGCATGCGAACGAACTGCTGTTCGGTGGCGATGCCGTCGGCGAGCTTCTCTTGCACGGCCAGGTCAGCGAGGCTGCCGTTGGCATCGCGCACGCGTTCGGCGAGGTTGTCCACGTCCGCGCGTAGCGCTGCCGGAGCGATGTGGCGCATCGTCGCCACCTCTTCGATCCAGGATGTCCACAGTCCGCCGAGCCAGTAGGCATCGGCTTCCTTCGATTCGGGTGAGGCGTGATCGAGGATGAACGGCTCGGCCGCGCTCTTGAACTGGCCAACGCGGAACAGGTGCACTTCCACACCGAGCTTGTCGAGGAGGTCCTTGTAGAACAGGCGGTAATTGGCCAGACCCGTGGCCATCACGCCACCCTGGGGATCGATGTAAAGCTTGTCTGCATGAGCGGCGAGGTAGTACTGGCCCTGCTCCAGGCTGACGCCCCAGGCGAGTACCGGTTTGCCTGCGGCGCGGAACCGGTCGAGCGCCGCACCCACCTCGCGCAGCGCGGCGAAACCGCCTGCCTGCAGCTTGTCGGTGCGCAGTACGATCTGGCTGATCCGGTTGTCTTTCGCGGCGGTATCGATCGCGCGCACGAGGTCGCGCACCTGCACCTGCTTCACGCCGTCGCCGGACATCCGGGCGATGGTCCGCGAAAGGGCATCGGCGCTGTACTGCTCGACCAGGGCTCCCTCGGGCGCCAGCACCAGTACCGTCTTGTCTTCAATCGCGCTGGTATGGCCACTGACCATCAGCGTGATCAGCAATACCGCGAGTATCCCGAAGAAGATCACGTTGATGATCACCAGCCGGGTGATGTTGATGCCCCGGCCGAGGCCGCGCAGGAAGCGGCCGAAACCGCCTCCGCGCCGGGGCGGCGGAACGGGTTGCGGGCGACCTGGCAGGGGCGGCGGCGTGGCGTCGTGACGGTCCGGCATCTAAGCGGGTTCCTCGAAGGTTGTGTCGAGCGTAGCGCGTCGGCGCGACGGCATCACGTGTGGATTGGCAGGGGCGTCGATCCGGCGTCTTCCGGCCAGCGGCCGGTGGCACTGCTCCGCCAGAAGCGCAGGAAAAGGAGGATCGCCGCCATGCTCAGTCCGGCGATAAGGCCCATCCACATGCCGCGCGCGCCCAGGTCCTGGGGGAAGGCCAGCCACCAGCCCACCGGCACGCCCACGCCCCAGTAGGCAAACATGGTGATGCCCATCGGCACCCGCGTGTCCTTGAGGCCACGCAAGGCACCGTTGGAAGCGACCTGGATGCCGTCGGAGAACTGGAAGAACCCGGCCAGGATCAACAGCTGCGACGCCATGGCGATCACCGCCGGATCGTTGGTGTAGAGACTGGCGATGGGCCCGGGCAGGAGCAGCATGGTTCCGGAGGAGACGAACTGGGTGACCAGCACCAGGGCGATACCCGACATGCCGGCGTAACGCACACCGGTGATGTCGCGCCGGCCCGCGGCGTTGCCCACTCGCACCGTGATGGCCATGGACAGGCCCAGCGGGATCATGAAGGCGACCGACGCGACATTGAGCGCCACGTGATGGCTTGCCGTCACGGTTTCGCCGAGGCGGCCGATCATCAGGGCCACGGCGACGAACATGCCCGCTTCCATCAACAGGGTGACCGCCATCGGCAGCCCGATGTTGAGCAGCTGGCCGATCTTCTTCATATCCGGCGTCGCCATGCGCTGACGCAGGTTGAGGTCGCGGTAATTGCGATGGTTGAAGACGTAAATGGCGAAGCCGATGGTCTCCAGCCACAGAACGATCGCTGTGGCGATGCCGCTGCCACGCGCGCCCATGACCGGAAAGCCGAGCTTGCCGTACATGAGTACGTAGCCCAGCGGCGCCAGGATGAGCAGGCCGCCGAAACTGAAGTACATCGACGGCCGCGGCATGGACAGGCCCTCGGAGAGACCGCGCAGGGCGAAGTAGGTGGTGAGCGCCGGCGCCGCGAAGCAGATGGCGTGCAGGAAAGCCGTCACGTCCGCGCGCATGGATTCCACTACGCCGAACAGGGCCATCAGCGGCGAGGCGTGCCAGACGGCGAACGTCATGATGGCACCCAGAACCCAGGCGATATAAAGGGCCTGGTGGAAGATCGCGCCCACCTCGGCGCGCCGCCCCGCGCCGTCGAGCTGCGCCACGGTCGGCGGCACGGACATCATCGTGCCGAGCCCGAAGACGAGCGCGAGCACCCAGATATTCACTCCGGTGACGACCGAGGCCTGCGTATGCGCGCCCTGATGCCCGGCGAGCACGGCGTCGACGACGTTGGGCGCCATGGCGGAGAGCTGCGCGAAAATCATCGGGAGGGCCAGCCGGACGGTGGCGCCGATCTCGCGACGCGCGCGGGCACGGTCGAAGGACATGGGGGAAAGCACGCAGGGAGGGCCGCCCATTGTAGCCGCCTCCCATGCCATCATCCGAATTCGTAAGGGGAAAACACGGGGTTGTAAGGATGAACGAACTGAAGCCGTCGCCCGTCCTGCTGTGCGCAAATTGCACGGCGGCACTCCAGGGCGCCTTCTGTCACGACTGCGGCCAGTCGATGAAGAGCGTGATCCAGCCGGTATCGCACATGCTCGAGGACGCGGGAGACCTGTTCTTCCATCTCGACGAACGCATCGTGCATACGCTGCCGCCGCTCTACACGAAGCCGGGCTTCCTCACCCTGGAATACTTCTCCGGGCGGCGCGTGCGCTACATCGCACCCTTCCGCCTGATGTTTGTTTTCTGCCTGCTCGCCTTCTTCTTCATGCACCTGGCCATCGGGGACTTCAAGGTCGGCGGGACCGAAGGGACCGTCGCCCGCGACTCGATCGACGCATTCGCCAGCGCGAAGACCGCCGACGAAGTCCACACGCTCTACGACGACCAGATCCACGACGTGCGCGAGTCGCTCAATGATCCGGAAATGCCCGGTGCGGCAAAGGTCGGGCTGGGCGCCGCGGCAGGCGTGATCCGCGAAGCCGCCAACGCCCGCCTGGCCCAACTCCAGGCGCCGCCGATATCCGCCCGCCCGAACGAACTCGCGCCGAAGGCCCAGGCAGGCCGCGGGGAAGAGCACTTCGAGCGCTGGTTCGGTGGAAATCCGAAGATAGACATCGCTTGGCTGCCGGATGCCGTGAACCTCCGGCTGAACCTCGCTTTTGGCCACATCAGGGCCAACATGATTCCCGTCCTTAACGGAGGCCCGGGAAAGGATGAAGCCATTCATCGCGTCGTCGACGGCTTCTTCTCGGTGTTGCCACAGGCCATGTTTTTCATGATCCCGGTCTTCGCCCTGGTGCTGAAGCTGTTCTATGTGTTCCGCCGCCGCCTCTACATGGAACACCTGATCGTGAGCCTGCACAGCCATGCGTTCATCTTCATCTCGTTGCTCGGGCTGATGCTGCTGAGTTTTGCCCGCGAGGCGATCCAGCCTCGACTCGCCCTGGCAGGAACCGCCATCGGATTTGTTCAGTTCGCCATGTGGGCGTGGATCCCGATCTACCTGCTTCTGATGCAGAAACGGGTGTACCGGCAAGGGTGGCCGATGACTATCCTTAAGTATTGGCTGATAGGCAGCGTCTATTTCTGGCTCCTCATTGCTGCCCTGATCGTCGCCGTTGTCCTTGGTGCGGCCCACTAGGATTTTTTCCTACCGCGCAGGTGGTTGTACACAGGCCCGAAGGCGCCTTCGCTTTTGTCAAGGATTTATAGACGGCAGATGAACGGAGCCAGCGGCGCATTTTTAAGTTATTGAAATCTCGGTACATTTCAGTCTGGTTAAAATCTACCCAAGCTAACCCCAAGGGCCCAACCATGCGCCTTGGATGCCCTCCATCCGGAGCTCATCCACAGACTTATCCACAGGTCTTGTGGATAACACCGAAACCCCCTTAGGGGCGGGCACTTACCTCTGATTCCTCTTTTGGGGGATCTCATATCAGCCCAAGCCTATGGCGCACTGGTCAATCATTGACCAGCGAAATCGGCATAGGTCGTTAAACTAGGGGTCGCATGACCGCCGTCTTCCGTGTCGCCTTACCGGTGCCCCTCCTGACCCTGTTCGATTACCTGCCTCCCGAGGCAGGCGTCGCGCAGGCGGGATCGCGCGTGCGCGTGCCGTTCGGTCGGGGCGAAATGGTCGGTGTGGTGATCGATCCGGCAGCCGAGGCGGCTGTGGGCGTGAAACGCCTCAAGCGCGTGAGCGAGGTGCTCGATGACGCTCCCCTGCTCGATGCCGAACTCCTGGCCACCCTGGCCTGGGCGGCGGACTACTGGGCCGGCGCGCCCGGCGAGGCATTCGCCAACGCCCTGCCCCTGGCCTTGCGCGAGCCGCGGCCCTTGCCGGCGACCGGCCGGGAGGTCTGGGCGCTGACCACCCAGGGCCGCAGCGCCCGCGACGCCCGCAGCCGCAAGGGTGGCTCGGCCGCCTTGCTCGAGGCGCTCGTCGACGGCCCGCGTGCCGCCGACGAACTCGGCTTCGCCCTGCCGGACTGGCGCGCCGCGGCGCGGCGACTCGTGGACGCGGGCCTGGTCGAAAAAAGGGAGCTGGAAGAAACCTCCCTTCCCGCCAGTCCCGCCCCCGGCCCGGCGCTGAGCGAGGAGCAGGCGGCTGCCGTTGCCGCGATGGGCGAAGGATTCGGCCGCTTCCAGCCGTATGTCCTCGATGGCGTTACCGGTAGCGGCAAGACCGAGGTCTATCTCGCGCTGATCGAACGGGCACTGGCCGATGGCAAGCAGACCCTGCTGCTGGTGCCGGAGATTGGCCTGGCACCGCAGACCGTGCGTCGCCTGCGCGAGCGGCTCGGCGTCACGATCGAGGTGCTGCACTCCAACCTCGCCGAAGGTGACCGCGCGCGCGCCTGGCTCCGCGCACGAAACGGCAGTGCCAAGGTTGTGCTGGGTACGCGCTCGGCCGTGTTCACTCCGCTACCGCATGCCGGCCTGATCATCGTCGACGAGGAACACGACGCCTCCTATAAGCAGCAGGAAGGCTTCCGTTACCACGCTCGCGATCTGGCGCTCGTTCGCGCCCGCGCCCACGGCGTGCCGGTGGTGCTGGGCTCGGCGACGCCGTCGCTGGAGACGCTGGGCAACGTGGAGGCCGGACGTTATCAACGGCTGGTGCTGCGCGGCCGCCCCGGTGCCACGCAATCCACACGCGTGCAGATCGTCGACATGCGGGCGCAGCGCCTCGACCACGGCATGTCGCCCACCCTCATCAATGCCGTGGCCGCCTGTGTGGGGCGCGGCGAACAGGCGCTCGTCTTCCGCAACCGCCGCGGCTACGCACCGGTACTGCTCTGTTACGACTGCGGCTGGCATGCGGATTGTCCGCGCTGCGACCGCCCGATGACCCTGCACGCCGGGCGCCGCCGGCTGATCTGTCACCACTGCGATAACAGCATGCCTGTGCCCACCGCCTGCCCTTCCTGCAAGTCGGCCAACATCAGTCCGCAGGGACAGGGTACCGAGCGGCTGGAAGAAGCCCTCACGGCGCGCTTCCCCGACGTGCCCGTGGTTCGCATCGATCGCGAGACCACCCGCCGTCGCGATGCTTTCGGCGAGATCCTCGATGGCCTGCGCGAGGACAAGCCCGCCATCCTTGTCGGCACGCAGATGCTGGCGAAGGGACACGACCTCCCCAACCTCACCCTGGTGGCCATTGTTGGCGTCGACGAAGGCCTTCACAGCGTGGACTTCCGCGCCGGCGAGCGCCTGGCCCAGCTCGTGGTCCAGGTGGCCGGACGCGCCGGGCGCGCGAGCAAGCCGGGCAGCGTGCTCCTGCAGACGCACCACCCGGACCACCCCATGCTGCATTCATTGCTGCGCGGCGGTTATGCCGCCGTGGCGACCGAACTGCTCGAGGAGCGCCGGCTGCTGGAACTGCCACCCTTCGCCCACCAGGTCCTGCTTCGCGCCGACGCCCTGGGTCGTGCCGAGGTCGACGCCTTCCTGGCCCAGGCCCACGTCGCCATCGGGCCCCCGGGCGATCTGCGCATCGCCGGACCCATGCCCGCACCGATGCCGCTGCGCGCCGGCCGCCACCGGGGCCAGTTACTGGTCGAGGCCGGCTCGCGCGCCCGCCTGCACGCGTTCCTGCGCCCGTGGCAGCACACGCTGGTCGGCCTGCCCGAGGCACGCAGAGTGCGCTGGTCGCTCGACGTCGATCCCATCGATCTTTATTGAAAGAAACGCTGCGTTGCTGAACCGAAACCTATGGATGCCTACACGCCGGCATCAATCGGCGCGACAATAGGGGTCTCCCAGGTAACGGAAACCCCAACGTGACCACTCAGCTCGAACAACTGCGCAAGATCACCACCGTCGTAGCCGATACCGGCGACATCTCGGCCATCGCCAAGTACAAGCCGGAAGACGCGACCACCAACCCGTCGCTGCTGCTGAAGGCAGCCGGTATCCCGACGTATTCGGGCTACATCGACGAGGCCGTGCAGTGGGCCAAGGGTCAGAGCAAGAACCGTGAGCAGCAGCTGGTCGACGCCAGCGACCGTCTCGCCGTGCTGGTCGGTCGCGAGATCCTGAAGATCGTCCCGGGCAAGGTCTCCACCGAAGTGGATGCACGCCTCTCGTTCGACACGAACGCCTCGATCGACAAGGCCAAGCGCCTGATCGGCTTCTACGACGAGCTCGGCATCAAGAAAGAGCGCATCCTGATCAAGCTCGCCTCCACGTGGGAAGGCATCCGCGCGGCGGAAAAGCTGCAGAAGGACGGCATCAACTGCAATCTCACGCTGCTTTTCAGCTTCGAACAGGCCGTGGCCTGCGCCGAAGCCGGCGTGTTCCTCATCTCGCCGTTCGTCGGGCGCATCTTCGACTGGTATGTCGCCAACACCGACAAGAAGACCTACGCGCCGGCTGAAGATCCGGGCGTGCAGTCGGTCCGCCGCATCTACGACTGGTACAAGCTGCACGGCTTCGAAACCGTCGTCATGGGCGCCAGCTTCCGCAACATCGGCCAGATCCAGGCTCTCGCCGGCTGCGACCGCCTGACGATCGCCCCGGACCTGCTGAAGGAACTGGACGAAAATACCGACGACCTGCCGGTTGCCCTGAAGGACACCGGCGCGAAGGAAGCCAAGCCGGCCAAGCTCGACGAAGCAAAGTTCCGCTGGGGCCACAACGAAAACGCGATGGCCACCGACAAGCTCGGCGAAGGCATTCGCAAGTTCGCCGCGGACCAGCGCAAGCTGGAAGAGCTGCTGGGCGCGAAGCTGTAAGTCTCGCTACAAGGTGTACGAAAGGGGCCTCACGGCCCCTTTTTTTCGCGATTTTTTTGTAGGAGCCGATTCATCGGCGATCCCGCGGCAGCGGGCCAGATAGTCGCGAACACCCTTCGCCGCTGAAGCGGCTCCTACAAAAGCGTTCATCGACGGATCTTGAAGCTCAGCAGTCGGTCGACCATCTTTCCGTAGGGCGGCCGCAGCATCGCCGAGATGTCGAAACGTGCCTGCCGATAAACCGAACGCGCATGGCTGAAGGTGCGGAAACCATCGACGCCGTGATACGCCCCCATGCCCGAAGGACCGATGCCGCCAAACGGCAGCTCATCCATGGTCAGGTGGAGGACCGTGTCATTGATGGTCACGCCACCGACCACCGTGCGCGCTAGCACCCGTTCCTGTTCGGCGCGATCGTTGCCGAAGTAGTACAGGCTCAGCGGTCGCGCGTGCGCGTTGACGTGCGCGATCGCGACTTCGATGCCGTCATACGGAATGACCGGAAGGATCGGGCCGAAGATTTCCTCGCGCATCACGTCCATCGTGTCGTCGACGCCGAGCACGACCGTCGGCGCGATACGACGGTCGTCGAATTTCTCTCCGGCATGACCGAGGACGCGTAGAGTCGCGCCCTTTGCCTTCGCGTCATCGAGATAGCCGAGCAGACGTTCGTGGTGCCGCTCGTTGACGATCGATGTGTAATCGGGGTTGCCGCGCAGCGTGGGGAACATGCCTTCCACGGCGCGCTGGAGTGCGTCGACGAAGGCGCCCACGCGGTCCCGTGGGACCAAGGCATAGTCGGGGGCGACACATACCTGTCCCGCGTTAAGCGTCTTGCCGAACATGAGCCGTCTCGCGGCCAGATCGAGGTCGGCATCGTTGCCGATGATGGACGGCGACTTCCCGCCGAGTTCCAGTGTCACAGGAACCAGGTGTTCGGCGGCCGCGCGCATGACATGCCGCGCCACGGACGTCGCCCCGGTAAAGATCAGGTGGTCGAACGGCAAGGCGGAGAATTGCTCGCCGACATCACTACCGCCGGTGATCACGGTGAGCTCGGTGTCGTCGAACGCCCCGGCAATCATGCGCTGCATCAACGCGGACGAACGCGGCGTGAATTCCGACGGCTTGATCATCGCGCGGTTGCCCGCGGCAAGAATGCCCGCCAGTGGCGAGAAGGTGAGGTTGAACGGAAAGTTCCAGGGCGAAATCAGGCCGACGACGCCCTTGGGCTGGTAGTCGACCCATGCGCGTGCTCCGAGCAAAGCGAGCGCGGCCGGCGACACCGTGCGCGGGTCGCGACGCATCCAGCGGCGCACATGCTTTTTCGCATGCTTCAGCGGCTCGATGGAGGCGGCGACATCGGTAATCAGCGAACCCTGCACCGAGCGGTGACCGAAGTCTTCCCGCAGGGCCTCGGCGATCTCGGCCGCGTGATCGACGAGCAGGCCGATGGCCCGATCAAGCCGATCGATACGGACAGCCGCCGAGGGCGAGCCATCGGTCAGCTGGGCGAGCTTCTGGCGTTCGAGGGTGGCGTGCATGTCGCCGAGTGTACGGCGAGCGGGTTTGCCTTGTGTGGGAGCCGATTCATCGGCGATACGCGCTTCCGTCGCCACTCCGTTGGCTTTTCGCCGCTGAAGCGGCTCCCACATGTCCTGGACTCGCCGATGAATCGGCTCCTACAAGAGCGTAAGGCTCACCCCTGCGACCAGCCGCCGCCGAGGGCCCGGATAAGCTGGACGCTGGCACGCAACTGGCGGGTTTCGAGGTCGATCACGCTGGTCCGGGCATCGAGCGCCGCTGTCTGCGCCTGCACCACGTCGAGGTAACCGACGGCACCGTTGCGGTAGCGATCCAGGGAAAGGTCGACGGATCGCTGTGCTGCATCGGCAGCGGCGCGCTGGTCGGTCAGTGCCGTACCCAGATCGCGCAGCAGCACGAGGTTGTCTTCGACCTGCGCGAACGCGTTGAGCACCACGTCGCGATACCGGGCGCCAGCCTCATCCGTCGCCGCCTTGGCGGCATCGACGACCGCCTTGCGGCGACCGCCGTCGAAAACGCTGAGCAACAGGGTCGGGCCGATCGACCAGAAGCGGTTCGGCGCGGTGGCGATACTGCCCCACGCCGAGCTCTGCCAGCCGCCCTGGGCATCCAGCGTGAGCTGCGGGAAGTAAGCCGAGCGCGCCACGCCGACGCGGGCGTTCGCTTCGGCCGTTCGGCGTTCCGCGGCGGCCACGTCCGGGCGACGCTGGAGGATCACCGACGGCACGTCGAGCGGGATGGTCGGTACCTTCACCTGCGCGTCGTTGGTCGCAAGATTGAAGGTGGACGCGGAATCACCGACGAGCACCGCGATCGCATGCTGGACCAGCGCGCGTTGCGCCTGTGCCTGGGTGAGCTGGGAACGCGCGTTGGACACCTGCGTCTGTGCACGGGCGACATCGAGGCCAGAGGAGATACCGCCTTCGTGACGTGACTGCGTGAGTTCGAGCGCGCGGCTGAAGGCAACGATGCTCTCGTTGAGCACCTTGACCTGACGATCGAGGCCGTTGAGCTGCAGGTAGCTATCAGCGAGCTGGGCCTGCAGGCTAAGGCGAACCGAAGCGAGGTCTCCCGCGGCGGCGGCCTGCTCTGCCGTGCCGGCGGCGACGGTATCGCGCACACGGCCCCACAGGTCGACTTCATAGTCGGCTTGCACACCGATCGTGTACGAGTTGTACAGCGCCGGCGACGTGGCGCCACGAAGCGGACGCGTGTCCGATTCGCGATCACGCTGGCCGTTGGCGTTCAGCCCGAGGGTCGGAAAGAGCGCGGAGCGCACCTGCCGGGTAAATGCCTCGGACTGCTCGTAATGGGCAAGCGCGGCAGCGAGGCTCGCGTTATTCGCGATCAGCCTTGTCTGCAAGTCGTCCAGGCGCGGGTCGCCGTAGAGCTTCCACCACGCGTCGCGGTCGATGTGATCCGCCGGCTTCGCTTCGGTCCAGGGCGAATTCGCATTGGCGTACTGCTCGGCGGCCGGAACCTCAGGCACCTTGTAAGTCGGCGCGAGTGAGCACGCGGAGACGCCCAGCGATACCAGCGCGGCGAGTCCACCGGTGCGCCAGGAACGCAAGCGGCGAACGGAATCAGGCCTTCGCAGCATGGTCGCCTTCCGCCTTCTTCTTCGGTGCATTGACGCGCACGGTGTCGCCGTCGGCCAGGCCATCGGGCGGGCTTTCGATGAGGCGGTCACCGGCGGCGATACCCGAGCCCAGCTGGATCGTCTTGCCAAGGTCGCGGGTGATCGTCACATCCTTGAAGCTGACCTTGTTCTGCGCGTCGACTACCGCCACGCGCAGTCCCTTCCCGTCGTATACGAGGGCGCTCGCGGGAACGCTGAACAGCCTGGCATCGCCTGCCACGTCGAACTCGACGCTTGCATACGCGCCCGGCAGCAACTTGCCTGCCTGGTTGTCGACGGACACCTGGACGAGCGTTGTGCCCGTGGCGGCGCTGATCGAGGCCGAGGAAGACTCCACGGTACCTTCGAAGGTCTGGCCGGGGTACTCGGGGACGGTGAGCTTCACCGTCGCGCCCTGCTTGATCGACGGCGCGTAGTTCTGCGGCACGTTCACGTACATGCGCAGCTTGCGCACGTCGGAGACAACGAACAGCTCCTGGCCACCACCGCCGGCATTGATCAACGCGCCGACGTCGGTTTCACGCGCGGTGACCGTGCCATCGAAGGGTGCCGTCAGCTTCGCATAGCCCTTGAGCGCCTCGATGCGTTCGAGGTTGGCCGCGGCGGCAGCGGCGAGCGCGTGCTTGGCGTCGTAATCGCCGACTTTCTCGTCGACCTCCTGCTTCGACACCGAGTCGGAATCGCGCATCGACTGCCAGCGCTTGGCCGTCGTCTGCGCAAGGGATTCGTTGGCTCGCGCGCTTGCAAGATCCGCTTTTGCCTGCAGGAGCTGCTGGTCGAGATCGGGAGTTTCGATCTCCGCAAGCACCTCACCTGCTTTCACCTTCTGGCCGATGTCGGCCTTCCAGTACTTCAGGTAGCCGCTCGTGCGCGCGAAGATCGGCGCGCGGGCGTACGCCTGGAGTCGACCGGGCAGGTCGAGATTGCCGCCGCCCTGGCCGCCCTGGGGAGTCACGACGTTCACCGTGGGCTGGGATTGATTGTCCGTCCATTCGCGCAGCTTCCGGGAATCGTTCGCACGCGTGGCGACTCCGGCGACGACGATCGCAAGGATCACGATCGCGGCGATGACGCCGGCCAGACGGAGACGACGCGGCGGAGGGGTGTGCAAGGTATCAGGCGACATGGATGGGCTCTCCGGAGTTCACCGGGGTGGGTGACGGGTGACCACGACGCGCGTGGATCATGCTGAACACGACAGGGACGAAGAAAAGCGTGGCGGTGGTGGCGAAGATCAGGCCACCGATCACGGCGCGACCGAGCGGTGCGTTCTGCTCGCCGCCTTCACCCATGCCCAGCGCCATCGGCGCCATGCCGATGATCATGGCCAGCGCGGTCATCAGCACCGGGCGGAAGCGAACGAAGCCACCTTCGAGGGCCGCGGCATGCGCGTCGCCGAGTTCGGCAAGGCGCTCACGACAGAAGCTCACGACCAGGATCGAGTTTGCCGTGGCCACGCCCATGCACATGATCGCGCCAGTGAGCGCGGGCACCGACAGGGTCGTATGGGTGCCGAACAGCATCCAGATGATGCCGGCAATGGCTGCAGGCAAGGCGGTGACGATCACGAACGGATCGCTCCACGACTGGAAGTTCACGACGATCAGCAGGTAGATCAGGACGATGGCACCAAGCAGGCCGAAGATCAGGCCCGAGAAGGCGTCGTTCATCGTCTGCACCTGGCCGAGCAGTGCCGTGGTGGTCGCCTTCGGCAGGTACTGCTTATTCGCGTCCAGGACCTTCTGGATATCGCCGGCGACGGCACCGAGGTCGCGGTCCTGTGTGGTCGCATAGATCTCGACCATCGACTGGATGTTGTACTGGCTGACCACCGCGTTCGTCGCCGAGCGCTGCACCGTGGCGAAACCGCCGAGGATCTGCGAACCCGCCGTACCGGTGCTCGGGCTGATCGGGACGTTCTGCAGGTCGGAGAGCGAATCGATGCTGTACTGCGGCGTCTGCATCACGATCGGATAGGAAATGCCGTTCTGCGGGTTGAGCCAGAAGGTCGGCGCGATCTGACTGGAACCGGCCAGGTTCACGCCAAGACTGTTGGTGACATCGCGCTCGGTGATACCGACCTGCTGCGCCTGGCTACGGTCGACGTTGACGTTCAGCGTCGGGTACGCCTGCGACTGCTGGATGCGTGCGTCGGCCACGCCCGGTATGCGACGGATGTCACGCAGCAGCCGGTCGGCGTAGGCAAAGTTCGCCGGAAGGTTCGGGCCGCGGACCTGGAGGTCGATCGGTGCCGGGGCACCGAAGTTCAGGATCTGGCTGATGATATCCGCCGGGGGAAACGAGAACGTCGTGCCCGGGAATTCGCGCGGCAGTTTTTCGCGCAGCTCACGAACGTATTGGGCGGTGGGTGCGTGCCCTTCGTTGAGAGCGATCTGGATGTCGCCGTCCTGCGTTCCGATGGTGCCCGTGTTGTTATAGGTGTTGTTGATGCCCGAGCTGGACAGGCCGATGTTGTCGACGACCGTGCCGAGTTCTTCCTTCGGGATGACGCGACGCACGGCCTCCGTCACCTCCGCGAAGATGCGCGCACTTTCTTCCGCACGCGTGCCGACCGGCGCACGTACATGCATGAGGATCTGGCCGGCGTCGACCGAAGGGAAGAAGTTGCGGCCGAGCATGGGAACGAGGGCGAACGTGAGCACCACGAAGGCCATGAAGCCGATGACGAAGACCTTCCCATGGCCGAGCGCCATGGCGAGAAGCCCGTGATAGCTTTCGCGGATCTTCTCGAAGCGCGCCTCGAAGCCACGCTGGAAGCGCACCAGCGGATTGCGCGACGGCTTCTTGCCTTCGCCGTGCGGATCGTCATGCGAATGCGGATGAAGCAGGTACTTCGCCATCGTCGGCACCAGGGTGCGCGAGAGGATGAACGACGCGATCATGGCGAACATCACCGCTTCGGCCATGGGCACGAACAGGAAGCGCGCCACGCCATTGAGGAAGAACATCGGCACGAACACGATGCAGATGCACAACAGGGAGACGAAGGCCGGCGTGACGATCTGCGCCGCGCCATCGAGGATCGCCGTCTCGACGTCCTTGCCCTGCTCAAGATGCCAGTTGATGTTCTCGATGGTCACCGTCGCGTCGTCGACCAGGATGCCGACCGCGAGTGCAAGGCCGCCCAGCGTCATGATGTTGAGGGTTTCGCCGATGGCCGACAGCGCCGCGATGGAACCGAGGATCGCCAGCGGGATCGACGTCGCGATAATCACCGTCGAGCGCCAGCTGCCGAGGAAGAGCAGGATCATCAGGCTGGTCAGCGCCGCGGCGATGACACCTTCGCGTGCCACGCCGGCGATGGCCCCACTGACGAACAACGACTGGTCGCCGATCGGTTTGATCTGGAGCGAATCAGGCACCGACGCCTTCATGGAGGCAACACGGTCCTTGATGCCCTGGATGATCGCCAGCGTCGAGGCTGAGCCATTCTTCAGTACCGTCATGAGCACCGAACGATTGCCGTCCACATGCACGATGTTGGTCTGCGGCGGCGCGCCATCGCGTACGTGAGCGATGTCGCGGATGTACACCGTGGCGCCATTGACCGTTTTCACCGGCAGGTTGCCCAGCTCATCGACGACGGAAGGTGCGTTGTTGAGCTGCAGCGTGTACTCGTACTTGCCGATCTTCTGCGTACCGACAGGCGTGATCAGGTTCTGGGCCGCCAATGCGTTGGCCACGTCCTGCGCGGACAGGCCGCGTGCCTGGAGCGCCTGCGGATCGATGTCGATCTGCACCTGGCGGGTCTTGCCGCCGAATGGCAGCGGGATGGCCGCGCCTGCCACGGAGGTCAGCTGCGGACGAATGATGTTGAGACCAAGATCGCCGAGGTTCTGCTCGGTAAGCCCCTCGCCGGAGAGCGCCAGCTGGATGATCGGCACCGTCGACGCGTTGTAGTTCAGGATGAGCGGTGGCGTGGTCCCTGCGGGCAACTGGCGCAGCTGCGTCTGCGCAATGGCAGTCACCTGCGCATTGGCGGTGCGGATGTCGGCCGTCGGCTGGAAGAAGATCTTGATGATGCCGAAGCCCTGGATCGAGGTCGCCTCGATGTGCTCGACGTCGTTCACCGTAGTGGTCAGCACACGCTCGAAGGGCGAGGTGATGCGACCGGCCATCTGGTCGGGCGGGAGACCCGTGTACTGCCAGACCACCGCGATCACGGGGATCTTGATGTCGGGGAAGATGTCCGTCGGCGTCCGCATTGCGGACAGCGGCCCTACGATGAGGATCAGCAGAGCGAGGACGACGAAGGTATACGGTCGCGAAAGTGCGATCCGGACAATGCCAATCATGGGGGACGGATTCCGAGCGCGATGTTGCGTCGCGGCGAATTTTGCGCCCGTACCTTACTGCGGCGTAGTTAAGATTTATTTAGGTGGCTGGGCACACGACCGAAAATACCGCGCCCTTCTCGGTACCGCCCACGGAGAGTGAGTAGCCGTGCAGCCGAACAATGGCACTGACGATCGCCAGACCGAGGCCACAGCCCGGTTTCGTCCGCGTCTCATCGCTGCGATAGAACCGGCGGAACACCGCCTCGCGTTCGTTGGGTGGAATGCCCGGACCCGTATCGGCGATATCGATGCGGGCGTCACCGGTCGGATCGGTGCTCGCGATCAGGCGCACGGCGCCACCATCCGGCGTGAACTTGATCGCGTTGCCGACGAGATTGGCGAAAGCCTCGAACATCAGTTGCGGATCGCCGCGTAGCGGGGGCAACCGACCGACCTCCAGCTCGAAGACCTGGCCGCGATCTTCGGCCAGCGGCGCGTAGAACTCGTGGACGTTGCGGAGCACGTCGCCCAGGTCGAGGGTTTCGAAACAGGCGCTGCGCTGGCGGTCCTCCAGCTCGGAGACCCGCAACAAGGCGCGGAAACGGGACAACACGGTGTCGATCTCCGCCACGCAGGCGTCCAGCTGATCACCCTCGGGCTTGCCGTCGAACTGCTGCTGCAACCGATACAGGCGCGTACGCATGCGCGTGAGCGGCGTGCGGAGGTCGTGCGCGATGTTGTCGGTAACGCCCTTGACCTCGCCAAGCAGGCGCTCGATCTCCCCCAGCGTCGTGTTCACGGTGGATGCGAGCAGGTCGACCTCGTCCCCGCCGCGCGACACGGGCAACCGCACGCTGAGGTCGCCCTCGCGGATCGGCTCCATGGCCAGCTGGATCGCACGGATGCGGCGCGCGGGGCCGCGCGCGATGAGAATGCCGCCGAGCACGCCGGGAATGAGGGTCAATGACAGACCCCAGAGTAGGCCACGACGAATGATCGAACCGACGCCATCGATCGTCGCGCTTTCCTTGGCGACGACCAGCCGGTTCCCGTCGGGCAGCACACGCGTTACACCACGCACACGGGTGGGCGCATTGCGCGCGGGATTCACGAGACTCGCGCGTATCGTCTTGACTACACCCTCCTCGGCCAGGTCTTGCGGGACCGAATCGATATTGCCGGCGAGACGTTTGCCCTGCGGGTCGAACAGGCCAACCCACATGAAGCCCTGCACATCGATCTGGCTGGCCGCTTCCACGGTCGCCGGAAGGCGGCGCGGATCGGTGTTCTCAAGGTAATGGATACGCGCGGCGAGCATGCCGTCGACGACGTTGGACAGGTAACGCGAGGCTTCCCACTGGACGACGCCCAGCAGCACCACGCACCAGATGGCGAAAAGCGCGCCGTAGATGAGGATCAGGCGCGAAGTGGCGGAACGCCAGGCGTCAATCAGCGGGCGCAATGACATACCCCGAGCCGCGCACCGTGCGGATGAGCGGCACCTGGCCGGCGCCGTCGATCTTTCGACGGAGGCGGCCGATATGGACGTCGATCACGTTGGTTCCCGGATCGAAATGAAAACCCCACACATGCTCGAAGATCATCTGACGCGTCACCACCTGGCCGGCGTTGCGCATCAGGAACTCGAGCAGGCGGAATTCGGTAGGCAACAGGGTTAGCGGCTGTCCGTTGCGCAGTGCGTTGTGACGCACAAGGTCCAGCTCGAGATCGGAAACACGCAGCCGGTTGCTGTTGGCGTTGGGTTGCCGACGGCGCAGCAGTACCTCCGCGCGCGCGGCCAGTTCGTCCGGTGAGAAGGGCTTGGTCAGGTAATCGTCGCCACCGGCGCGCAGGCCACGGACGCGTTCATCCACGTCGGACAAGGCGCTGATCATCAGCACGGGCGTGTCCACCGAGCGCTCGCGCAGGGCGAGTACCACGTCGATCCCGTCCATGCCCGGGAGCATGCGGTCGAGGGTGATGATGTCGAAGCCATCTTCAAGGGCACGCGCAAGACCGTCGCGCCCATTGGCCACCCACTCGGCCGTAAGGCCGTGCGCGCCCAGCTCCGCGACGATGTCGCGAGCGGTGACTTCATCATCTTCGATGACCAGTGCCCTGGGCATCCTCTGCACTCCGTAGGGGAACAACGGAAAACGGCCCCACCAGGGGGGCCGTTCCGGATCTTACGCCCAACGACCCACTCAGGCGGCGATGGCGACGCGCATCTTCTTCATGGCGTTCGCTTCGATCTGGCGGATGCGTTCGGCGGAAACACCGTATTCATCGGCAAGATCCTGCAGCGTGGCCTTGTTGTCTTCGGCCAGCCAGCGGCGCTGGATGATGTCACGCGAGCGGGCGTCCAGGTTGCCGAGCGCCGAGGACAGCGCGCCCATCTGGTTCTTGCTCGCGTCTTCTTCGGCGAGGTTGTCGTACGGATCCGCACCTTCGTCGACGAGGAAGGCAGCCGGTGCCGGCTTGTCGTCGTCATCGGCGTCAGCCGGGGCCTCGAAGCCAACATCACGGCCGGACAGGCGCGATTCCATCTCGCGGACCGTCGCCTCGGGAACGCCCAGGTCCTGGGCGACCACGCGGACTTCCTCGGCGTTCATCCAACCCAGGCGCTTCTTGCTCTTGCGCAGGTTGAAAAACAGCTTGCGCTGCGCCTTGGTGGTCGCGACCTTCACGATGCGCCAGTTGCGCAGGATGAACTCGTGCATTTCGGCACGGATCCAGTGCACTGCAAAGCTGACCAGACGGACGCCCTGGTCCGGGTCGAAGCGCTTCACGGCCTTCATCAGGCCGATGTTGCCTTCCTGGATGAGGTCCGAGAGCTGCAGGCCGTAGCCGTTGTAGCCACGGGCCACATGGACCACGAAACGCAGGTGGGACATAACGAGCTGCTTGGCGGCGTCGAGATCGGCGTCGTCACGGAAGCGGCGCGCCAGCGACTGCTCCTCGTCAAGGCTGAGCACCGGGATGCGATGGACCGCCGAGATGTAGGAATCCAGACTGCCAACGACGCTCGGGAGCCCGTAGTTACGGGTGGCGAGGACCTGAGACATGTGTGGAACCTCCTGAAAACTGGTGTGCAGATTAGCAGTCCCGAAGTGAGAGTGCTAAGCCATGCCGAAGTTCATATCGGTTAACTGTACGCTATGGTACAGAAATACCCCCGGGATGTCCAGAGGGGGCCCCAGGGGATTCAGGAGGCAGACGGTTGCCCGGCCGCCAACGGCGCGGCACCGAGGCCGTCGACGCGGCTATGTGGCCGTCGTGCCTACAGTTATTGGGGTTGGTGGCTGGCTTTAAAGGGGAAACGTCACGTCCAGACTCCTGGGATGGCACTGCGCTTCTCACCTCGAGCCGGCACTCTGGCAATCTGCCGATTTCCGTCGCCAGGAGCGGCCATGGGCGCCGAGATGGTGAAGACGCGCCCTGTCATCGTCGTCAGCCGGGTACTACACGGACGCCACGGGATGGCAACCGTCGTCCCGGTCAGCATGACCCCTCCCGCAGAGCCCAGGCGCTGGCATGTGCTCGTGCCTGCATCTTCGATGCCGCGGGGCTGGAGCGAAAAACCCGGTGACCGATGGGCCAAGTGCGACATGGTGGGCACCGTCAGCCTCGAACGCCTGAGCATGGCGGGCATCCGACGACGCGAAGGAAAGCTCCACTACACAACCGCGGAGGTTGACGTTCATACGCTGCGCCAAATTCGCGATGCGCTCGCCTACATTCTCGAACTTTTCTGAAAAATAGACACTTGGCGGCCTTGGCCATTGACCCGGTGCAGGAGAGTCTTTAACGTCGCGCCTGTCAGTCGGTTCGCCCGACCTCAAGACCTCGGTGAGACCTTCGGGTGGCAGCCGCGGCAGGCCGAATGCGCGATGACAAGCGCCTCGGATCCTAAACTGGCCCGCGAGCTTCGGCTCGCGGGCTTTGTCATATCTGGAGCTCGGAGCGCGGCGGCAGCGACCAGTCGATCGGCGCCTCGCCGTGCGATTGGAGATAGGCATTCGCCTTGGCGAAATGACCACAACCGAGAAAGCCACGATGCGCTGACAGCGGCGAAGGGTGCACGCTGCGCAATATCAGATGACGTTTTTCGTCGATCAGCTGCCCCTTCTTCTGGGCGTGACTCCCCCACAGAAGGAATACCAATCCGTCGCGCTGGCGATTCAGGGCGTCGATCGCGGCATCGGTGAAACCTTCCCAGCCCTTGCCTTGATGCGAGGCGGCCTGTCCCGCTTCCACGGTGAGCACGGCATTGAGCAGCAGCACTCCACGATCAGCCCATGGCGTAAGGCATCCATGGTCGGGGCGGGGAATCCCGAGGCTTCCCTCGATTTCCTTGAACATGTTCTGCAGCGACGGCGGCACGCGCACCCCCGGGCGTACGGAGAAGCTCAGGCCGTGGGCCTGGCCGGGACCGTGATACGGGTCCTGGCCGAGGATGACCACGCGCACCTTGTCGAAGGGCGTGTGCTCGAAGGCGTTGAAGATGTCCGGACCGGGCGGATAGATTTCCTTGCCATGCGTCTTCTCCTCACGCAGGAAGGTGGAGAGCGCCAGCATATCGGGCCGATCCAGATAGTCGCCGATCCGCTGCTTCCAGGATGCTTCGAGTCGCACGCGATCGTTCAACCTTCCGCCCTCTCCCGAAGGTGGAGCGCGACGCGCAACTGGAACAGCAGCTTCGTGATCAACAGCTTTTCCTCGACAGGCTTCTCGACGAGATCGTTCGCGCCGGCGCGCAGAAGCGCCGCCTGGTTCGCCGGGTTCTCATCGCCCGTCATGATCAACGTGGGCAACAATCCCTTGCCGTAGCCAAATTCATTGCGGATGCACTCGACGAGATCGCCGCCGGTGAGCTCGCCTTTGAGGCTCACGTCGGTCAGCACGATGTCCGCTCCCACCTCACCACGCGACCTGGCTTCGTGCAGGTAGGCGATGGCGTCTTCGGCGCTGATCACGTGACGGACGGTGAGCCCGTATTTCTCCATCATGCGGCGCGTGGCCAACGCGACCACCCGACTGTCTTCGACGTAGAGCACTTCGCCTTCGGCACCGCCTTCCGGTCGGACATAGCCACGGATGAATTCCGCGAGCGCGCCGAAACCCAGTGACTTGTCGAAGTAATCGGTGACGAACTCACCCAGTTCGCGCCGGTGCAAGCGCGATTCGACATCGCCTGAGACGACGACGATGGGCATGTAGATCTGCGGGGCCGACTCGCGGACGAAACGGGCCACGTCCAGGCCGTCCATGTCGGGCAGTCGCAAAGCGACGGTGACGAAATCGAAGACGCCGCGCTGCAGTTCGGACTGCGCCTCGGCGCCTGTGGCCACACCAATGATCTCGACACCCGGTACTTCGGCCGCGACCACGCGCGAAATCAGCTGACGGACGACTTTTGAGCCGTCCACCAACAGGATTCGCGGCGCAGCGCCGGCGACACCCGAACCGATGTGAGATCCCACC
>Ga0247742_10000543_pt1 | contig 29878 bp, 36 predicted proteins | sample UWRJL208509C2_FD_180944 | JGI IMG/M metagenome (GOLD analysis project Ga0247742, IMG submission 180944) | Plant litter microbial communities from Arlington Agricultural Research Station in Wisconsin, United States - UWRJ-L208-509C-2 | ecosystem: Environmental > Terrestrial > Plant litter >...
GATCTATGTTGGATATGACTTGGTTTGCATTCGTTGGGGACGGACGGTACTCCATTCCATTTCTATACGACAGCGCGTGATCGACTGTGCATCGTATAAGCATTGCGCTGGGCCCTTGACACGGCTTGGAGTTGGATCTGCCAGGCAGCATGCATTTCGCTCCAGCTTATTTGCGTTTCGTTCTTCACACTGTGCCTGCTCATACGCATGCTCTTGCTCACCCGTTTCCTTACTTCTCCCAACCTTCCACACTCTTCCACGTACAACCGTAACCTGTCATCTTCTTGAACCGTATGCTGATTCCTACCTTCTCCCGTCCAGCGCCCACCCACAATCTCACCCTCACCCGCACTGCAACCGAGCTTGTTGAGCTCGACCTCAAGTTGCGTCATTCCCACCGCGACGCATCTATCAAGATACCCACCCTTCCTATCAACCCCGATACTTTGCCTACTCCGCCGCCCAAGAGGAAGAGTACCTTCCTCAACACCCTCAGTCGGTTGGCGTCGCCTACAGGTGGGAAGGCGCTAAAGAGCGAAAAGGGTGGGAGAAGGAGTAACAACCTCAGCTCGGCTGCCCCGAGCTTGGCGACGCCCAGTCCTGTGGGAGAAATCGGTGATCCATTTAGTTCGTTGTCGATGTCGAGCGATGCTGGCGGTGATGCATCGTTTGGGTCTGGATCTGGGCTTGTTGAGAGCCCGTTAGGCGCTTCAATATCAGGTTCAACCGACCTCAACGGCACGTCAACCACTGGATCGAAGTCTGGGACTGCAGCCTCGGCTACACCAACGAGTCCAACCACGTCGGCTACTTCGACAGCCCTCGCGTCTTACCTCACCACCATCTCCAACATCGCCTCTCTAAGAGCCGACAGGGTGTGGAAACGCTTTGTTCGTGTGCGGACGGATGATTTGGAGAGTGTCCGAGTGGAGAGGGCGATCAAGAGGGTTAGGAGCGATCTTGCGGCCCATTCAAGTGGGGCAGCTGGATTGGGGAGTGTCAGGGAAAAGGAGAACGCGAGCGTCAAAGACTTTGCGGGTGTTATTGGAGGAGGGAGTTTCAAGGAGAAGGAAAACGTGGACAAGGCGTCGAGTAAGAATGTGCCGAGTGTGCACGACGGAGGACTTGAGAGCTCTGAAGAGCAAACAAAGGAGGAAGTTGTTGCAGAGGAAGGGAAGTTGGATGACAGCGAGAACAATGCAGAAGCCAAGGAGGATGGTCACCCAAGCAAGGCCAACAACGCTACAGAGTCGACGATGACGCCAGAAGATGCAAGTATCGTCGACGATACCTCCTCCGTACAAGCTGCCGATGTATCGACTACTGCCGTTGGAGTCGAGGCTGAAACTGAAGCTGAGGCGTCGAGCCCTTCGGTCGACGTTCCACCTACACCTTTGGGCTCCGATATCTCAGCCTCGCGCATTCCACGCTCCCAATCCGCTGAGCCTGATAAATCACATCGCGTATCGCGTGCCTATACGTCTTCTGTGCCCAGCCAAAGTGGTGCAGAGTCACAAACCGGCGATGAGTCGTCCTCATCTGTTGTCCTCACCAGTGGCGGGTCCGAGAAACGAAGTCGCCGAAGAAAGAAACGGTCCTCATCGCGACTCGCTAAAGATTCCTCCATTCCATCAACAAAAGAGCCCAAAAAGTCTCACCGCAAGGTTGTCATCGATGACTTTGAGATGATGCGTGTTCTGGGCAAGGGGTGTGCTGGGAAGGTGCTGTTGGTGAGGCATAAGCAGACGCAGGATCTGTTTGCGTTGAAGGCAATTACGAAGAGACATGTCCTGGCGCATCAGGAGCTCCAACATACGCTCACGGAGCAGGCGGTGCTGAAGAGGATGGCGGCAGAGAGTAGGGATCCGTTTGTGGTCAAGCTGTGGTGGAGTTTCCATGATAGAGAGAACTTGTTTTTAGTGATGGTATGTTTCATCTTTCCCGTTCAACCCGGATGGTATTCTGAAATTGCGTCTTAGGATTTCCACCCTGGAGGTGACTTGGCCACACAACTTGCTCGTTGGGGCCGACTGGGACGCGACCGTGCGAGGTTCTATGCTGCCGAAATCGTCGAAGGTGTTGAAGGCCTCCATGCCGCCGGCGTCATCTACCGTGATCTCAAACCTGAGAATATTCTCATCGGTGGAGACGGCCACATCGTCCTTACCGATTTTGGGCTCTCAAAGGAGTTCCCCAGGAAGGCATCTTCCATCAATGGATCGGCGCCAGGCACACCTGGGGTTAATGGTCGCGAGTTCTACTCGTCTGTGCCGGGCACCCCGCAGCCTGTTACCCCACCTTGGATGAAGGCCGACCGGAATGGCGACCTTGCACTGGGCTGGCCTGGACAGCCGATCGGACATACCGACTCTACCACAACGTTCTGTGGAACTGCAGAGTACCTGGCGCCTGAAGTGATTCAGGGCTTGCCATATAGCTACGAGGTCGATTGGTGGAGTTTCGGGACGATGCTGTATGAGATGTTGACTGGAATCGTAAGTTGGCCTTATTTTTGTACGCTATTTCCCACTTATGTTTAACTTTCCATTCGCTAGACACCTTTCTGGGCCAACAATCACTCGGATATGTACGTCCGGGTATTGCAAGATGAGTTGCAGTTCCCAGATGACAGGGCTATTGATCAAGATACCAAGAGCTTGATTCGTGGTGTAGGTTCCCAACTTGCTCTCCTTTTATCTATGCTTATCGTATATGTCTAGCTCCTCCAACGAGTGCCTACTCTCCGGATATGTGAACCAAGAATCAAGAAACATCCCTATTTCTCTATGATGTGAGTCCACCCTCATGTATGCGTCCTACGCACACTGACATGGACTTCTTAGTGATTGGTCTCATGTATATTACAAGCGTTACATACGTATGTTTCCTACATTACCTTCCCCGATAGCAAGCTCATAAAAACTTTCTTAGCGCCCTACATCCCTCCCATCGATCCCTCCAATGCAAGCGACACCCAGAACTTTGACGACACATTCCTTGACATGGAGCCTGTCCTGGACGAATTCAATGACGAAGCCACTGATACGGACCAAGAGCCACAAACTGATGCAGAGCGCACTGACGGAGAAGAGACCAACACAACGCCCTCCCAGTCTCGAAGTTCATCTATCCGGCCTCAACCACAGCTCCCTACAGAGGATGACGTGGATGTTTTCGATGGCTATTCCTTCAAGGGCAGACATTCGGTGCTCATCGATGACGAAGAGGAAGAGGAGGATGGGTCAGAGGAAGGCTCAGACCAGAGCGTTGAGGAAGATGAGGAGAACTTGTCGCTCCTGAATGGCCTAGAGCAACAAGCAGCAAAGATCGATGGAAGTGACCAAGTGGGCGAGAGTGAGCAGCAGGTGCAAGAAGAGGAGCAAGAACAAGAAGAGGGTGTTGAGCCCAAGACTCCTGAAGCCCGGCCTGCAGCTGCACTGCCTCCTGTCGAAGATTCAGCAATTGTTCCTGAGCCCCAGACCTCGAAGACAGAGGTCGAGGTCGAGGAAGTACCACAGGTTGAGGAGGTCAAGAGTGAAGAGCCCGCCGCTCCTGTTGCGCGACCAAAGAGCAAGGAGCTGTCTGCTGCTGAAACCGCTGCTGCCGCAGCAGTAGCCCAGGAGAAGGCCGCACCCAGCAAGGTGGCTACTTCAACACGGCAACCCACGAACAACCGCCTTCCCCGACCAAGGAAAGAACGATCTGGTGTGCCAGCTCTCGATCGCTACCTGTCCGATGCTATCGATGAAGACACGGAAGCGACAGAGGCTGAGCGCGATGAAGATGACGACTGGGACTTCATCGAGGCAGCCGACGGCGAAGACAGAAACGGCACCAAAGGAACGAGTCTATTCGCCCGTGGCGTTGTTGATCGATACCGCCTGGCCGTGTTCCGAAAGGCATCAACACCAAACTCGAAGCCCAGATCTGTTTCTGGTATGTCTGCAGCGTCCGGGACAGCGACAGAAAGTGCAGAATCACCATCACCGTCCCAGCGCCGTGGACGGACACCGCTCACTTTCCGCAAGCATCCAAGGCAGTTTTTGCGTCCGAAGAGTCCTCCAACCTCATTCTCTGCGAAGTCAGCGAGGTCAATATCGCAGTCGGCGTCCGCTTCCAATACAAATACAATTTCTGCTGCCTCAACCTCGTCCGCAGCTGGAATGCTGACGCCTTCGCTCTCGATGGGCAGCACTTTCGCCATGTCGCCTTCGCTGAAGTCGAAGGAATCTGCCATGTCTGTTGGTGCACAAAGTCACTCTTCTGGCAACTCGGGCAATGGACAATCCGCCGTGATGGTGGAGGCAGCTGATGCAATCCGGAACTCGCCTCAGGATTCAAAACTCACGAACAAGAACAAGAAGCTGAAGAAGTATAAGAATAACGCAGAGAAGGTCTTCTCACTATTTTCATCCCCTCGTCCCAGCCCACCGACTTAGACTTGTTACCCTCGACTCATCCATACCCAGGTGCATCGCTCGCCTACACTTCCTCCACATCGTCAGCAATCATTCTATGCATCATCATCATCATCGTACTGTTAGCTATTTGCAATGGCCTCACACTCCCTCCTTTCATTGTCTAATATTAACTTGGTCAACCTGGTGGTTGAACTATACCTGTCCTTACTTGCTTTCGCTTTCGTCCGTGACTCTGCTGTCGCCAACTCTAGATCCCTCCTTTCTAATAGTCTATTCAAGTGTTGGAATATTTCGCTGCATCATATGTACGGCCTTATATCGCCTGATAAATAACTCGTCCCTCGTCGAAGAAGAAATCAAAATGGTTCAATGTCTCTTTGGCTTCCGGCGTTCGTGACCGCAGCACCGCTTATAATGTTTTCCTGGTTACCCTGATTGCCGCATTGCTATCTTTTGGAGTTACAAAGGGGGAATGTGTTTGACTCGTGTGAATAGCCACTGTAACGCAAGTGTTGAAGACCATCAAACTTTGCTGTCAGATTTTGCAGGTTCACCTGGGCTCGCCCCACTGCAGTCGACAACGTACACAACGTGCCCACTCTCCTTTGTCTTTCCTTCCCACCACGACCGTTTGGTGTATACACCGTCTATTTCGCTTCGAACACCCCTCCCGAAGCCATCATGCCGCGCGAGAACAGCTTAAGCGACTCCGAAGGGCGTTCGCTCACACCTGAGCCTGAGGAAGGACTCTTTGGCGTTGCTCCTGCCTCGCCAGTCTACTCGAATGCTCCTCTCCCGCAGACTCAGCAACACGCGCATGCACACGTGCACGGACTACCAACGTTGGATAGGAGCAAGACGCGTTCGAGGAGATCGCTACATTCCAGGGTGTCCAAGGCACATCCATCCGCCACGGTGCCAACGTCTAAATGGGCGCATCTGCCTCCCAAGGAGCGGTTGAGGGCAGCGGTGCGCCAGGTCATGTCGCTTCGTCGTGGTACGACGTTCCCAGGCATCGGTGGGCGCATTGGCTCTGAACCTGGAGTTGACCCCCGAAGACCACTTGCAGACGCGACTTTCGGTCATCTGCAGGTTGACTGCGATATTGAGATTGTGGATTACTCTGCAGTCCGGGTCACCTCTAAAAAGTTCACGAACGACGAGTTTATTGACTTCATGGATGTGGACTCCCCTGACCCTGTCAAGCGCGACCCATGGGTGAAGGTTCGCTGGATAAACATTGGAGGCATCAGTTGGGATGTAATCAAGCCTCTCGCGATCAGATACAGTGAGTGGACATGTTCGTAGCAAACTGTTTCCAGGGATAACACTTCCTCCAGATTTACATCCGTTGGCGCTCGAGGATGTGTTGAAAGGAAACCCTCGAACACGCTCCAAGGCAGACTATTACACCAGACACCTTTTTCTACGTGTCCTGTGCCACAAGCTTGGCAAGGACGACCCAGACGCGAATGGCCCCAATGTTCTTCATCCAGACCGGACAGCGTCACCAGAGCCCCTTGACCCCATTGACGAGGACCTGAAGGAAGATGAAACCAATCGCAAATCTCGGGGATCCGAAGGTTCTCTCAAGCACCGTCCCATTCTTCCAACTAGCAGAAATGATGTCAAACAGAACAGTGTTTCGAGCGCCGACTCTCCGAACAGCCTCTCCAGGCTGATAATGAAAGAGAGTGCTGTACGCCAAATTATTTCTATTTCAGAGATCCACTGCTCACTGTTCATAGGCGAAAGCAGAGCGCGAGAAGCGTAAAAAGGGTGAAGCCACGTTGAAAGCGATCAAACATGTAAGCCCCCTTCTTATGACCTCCTTGAAACGGAATTAATGTGCGCATCAGGGCGAGAGGGTCGAAGTAGATGTAACATCTATGTTCCTGTTCTTGTACAGAGACGGTAACGTTATTTCTATCTCGGATAGTGTCATAACTCACACATGTTATAGGAACGGTCATCTCTATTCATCCTACACCTAGCCTTAGCTTCACGAGCCCCATCGCTGAGAGGCTGCGACCTCTCGATACTGTCCTTCGGAAATCGGCCGACCCGTCCCTCCTCATCCACGCCATACTCGACTTAAGTAAGGGAAACCGGCTCCTCAGTCTTGTGAGATAATTTACTGATACACATTCAACCAGTTGTCGACAAGGCTCTCCAAGTCATTGACAAGTATCATGCCAATATTAACAAGTACGAGCGCGATATCCTTATCCGGCCGAAGATGAAGACGGTTCGCCTACGTATGCACTTATTTCAGTTTTGAGTGCCAACCGCTCATCAAAATTTCTAGTCCATATTCTTTCTGGTGACCTTATCCTGCACAAACGTACTCTGGAACCCATCAAGACTATGGTGTATGGCCTCCGCCGATACGACGTTGACCGTTGCGCGGCATTGATCGACAGTTCCGATCCAGCCAACAAGGATGTTCCCATTGTAGGATTCATGAGCCACAAAGCGAAGATTTATCTCGTCAGTATCTTGACCATTATGCCCCTCTCGTCCGCATTCCTGACTTTCATCATTGCAGGCCGATGTCTACGATCATATGGAATACATTCTGACGAGCTTGGATATGTTTGCTGGCGTGGCTGAAAATCTCGTCGGTTATACTTTCAATGTGAGTACTTGTACGTTTTGAAGATTTCATTACCAACTTTTGATTTTCGTAGATGGCGTCGTATGAGATGAACGAAGTTATGTGAGCTTATTCTACAACATGATCAACTAATATCACAACTTAACGCCTCTAACCTAGGCGCCGTCTGACTCTCGCCACGATCATTTTCTTGCCCATGACTGTGCTCACTGGTTACTTCGTACGTCCTTGTGTTTTCATTCCTCATTCTTCGATGTCTGATTGTCTGGTAGGGAATGAACTTTGTATCCTTCTGGTCCGTCAACCACAACAGCGACGTCTTGTAAGTTTACATTCAACTACTCTGCTGTTTCAATGTCTCACACCCTTACTTAGCTTCTGGGAACTTGCACTCCCGCTGTTGGTTGTGGTGATTATCATTGCGATGACTCCCGATATTAAGAAGATCTGGCATATACTCCAAAAGAAAAGGGAGGCCAAAGCGGCACTTGAGGTAAATATGTTGACACTACAATAGTCGATCAAGCCCTGACCCTGTTGCATTTAAAGGGAACAAAACTTGAACGAAAGATCGCATAATTCTCCAGGGCCTCATACATACTATACCTCTCACACATTTCTGCACAACGCGCCCAGCAAGTTTTTCCTCGTAGAAGCTATTGGGCATCCTAAAGTCTAATAACCAACTAACCCGTTCCTTTCCATTTTTTCTTCTACAGTATACTAGCTCAGTTGTTTCGTCGTTATCGCATTGTTCGTGTAGATGCTCAATGAATTACATGCCTATACACTATTATTTTTCAGTTTGTGTAAGGTTGATTGCGGTGCTGACATTGGGCTAACGCTCAATTAGATCACTTGGAGGCGAATCTCAGGCAGTCAGCGGTAGAGTTGGAATATCTTAAATCCAGTATTAGGGTAGGGGTAATGGCCAACTCTCGGTGGAATTAATCACCATCTTGCTTCGAAATCGAGAAGGCTGAGTGGCTGTGTCGTATGGGCGCTAAATCAAAGTAGGTATTTTATTTTAACGGTAATAAGGTGACAGCGTAATGTACGAATAGGGTAAAAAGTGATTTCGAAGAATCAAAACTGTGATATGGTACCGTAATAACATGAAAATGTAACCGGAGAACATGGAACAAAGTTTAGAAGAGTTTGGAGGCTTTCAATGATTCGAAGGATAAGTAGACGGAAGGTGGCGCGATGGTCGTGAGTTAGAAGCAAAACTTCAAAATTCTCAAAACTCAGCCCTCCCATGTCAACCTTCCCACTTGTCCCAAAAGACTGTCCATAGTGGCATGAACGACCTTAAACTTTGACACATCGCACCTCCCACTCTCGATATGCTGCACGAGGGCACTCAATGCCGCAAAACGAGAGCCACAGCTAGGCCCTCGGCAAATGTAAACCTTGTCCTGGTGCCTTGGACTCGAGAGGTGCTGGTTCAATGCTGACAGGCTCGAGTGAACCTTATGGCATAGGTAGCACTCGTACCCACGGCCGTTCCAAGAAGCGCCAGTAGCGATGTAGGTAACTTCTTGGGAGTCCGTCGTTCCTCCAGTGAGGAGTCGAGAAGGGTCTGTGATGATCCCGTTCCTGTCATATTGGCGAACATATTGGTCGACAACCCTTCGATTGATGCCAGAGGAGCACGCCCCGCCTTCAAGGTGCAGAAAGACGTCAGCACGAGAGATGAACGCTCTGCCGCACCCAAAGGGGCACTTGAGGTCCTTGGGACGATGGACGGCGGAGTTGAGGTGAGCGTTGAGGTTGCTGGCATTCTGGAAATGCCTGTCGCATGGCTGGCAATAGTGATGTATAGGAGACTGGCGGAAGTGCTCCTCGAGCCCGTATTCGTTGACAAAAACCTTTCTGCAGGAGGCGCAATAGGGGTGGTGGTCTTCATAGTGAATATCGAGGTCTTGCTCGTCATCGAAATGTATCTTGCAGTACTGACAGTATGCGTGGTAGGAGCTCTGGACCCAATGCTCCTTTAACCCAATCCAGCTTGCGAAGTCGATGTCGCAGTCGTGGCAGATGTTGTGTCGGGTAGAGTTGTCTTCATGTTGATTGAAGGCGTGGAGGTTGCTGAAGTCACGGTCGCAGCGGTCGCAGTAATACATATTGAATTAATAATCAACGTTCAAGAGGATGGATGACCTGGGTGAGCCAATGTTAGCCAAATTTCCTCGAGACATTGCAGACATTTGTGACAGTACAGAGTTCGAAATCTTTGGAGTCTCAAAAACCGCGCGAAGGAAAAGAGGGGGAGAGACTAAAGGACTTACAATGGAGTCTTGATTCTCTAGAAAAGATGGCGTAAGGAAAAATGAGAATGTTGCGTTGGGTAGGATGATGTGGTCAGGGGCCGACGCGTCGCGGCGGGACCTCTCTATCGCGCGGAGTTTTACATTCCAATCTCCGCTCAATCGCGCGGCGCATACACTGATATCAGCGAAAGTGGTACTTGCGCCATCAGAGAGGCCTAGCGGTAGCCTTAAGGTACCTCAGCTGGACCACTGTTAGTAAGATATAGTCGTCTAGTACTGCAAATACCGTCACCACTAATCTAAACGTACACATTGTCATTTCTCCTTTAGGCTGTGTGGCGCATCACCGCAAGAAACGGAGATGCCACAGCTGGCCAAGAACTGCTAAGAACGCATATATTGGTATTACTGCTAAGTACTGTCTAAGTACTGTTATAAACACATTCGGAGGTCCCATTTATACTTTGGTATATTCGGTATTTGATGCTGCTTCCAGAAGATAAAAGCTAAGACTGGGCTGAATTCAATTCAATGGTCGGGGATTTTTCAGAATCATGGAAAACTTGAAGAAGATCATATGTGGACGGGAATTGCTCCAGGCATGTTGATAATTTGATGGAATTCATATTTTCAGAGGGAAGAAAGTCGATCTTGGACCTGGAATGAACAGATACTGTGACTAGCGAGAGTCAGTCAGCAAGATGAATCTGTCGATGAACATTGAATACCCACCGCTACATGTGGAATCGAGATTTTCTGAGGTGCGAAGAAAGGCCTTGCTCAGATGCAAAGTTCCGATCGCATGGCTCGCAGTAGTGATGCGCCTGGGACTGACGGTAATGCTGTTGTAGCCCTCTTGCGTTCTTGAAAACCCGACGATGAGTCTCACAGTAATCGTGAGACTCATGAAAATGATTTTTGAGCTCTGCGCGGTTGTTGAGGTGCTCATCGCAATATTGACAATATGCATGGCGAGGGCTTTGAACCAAATGCTCCTTCAGCGCGAATTCGTGCTTGAAAATTCGATCGCACTCCAAGCAATGCGAGTGCTTGAACTTGTTGTGTTCTTGAAGTTCGAATACATCATAGAAGATGATTGAACAATAGTTACAGTAGGAATATTGATGATTTTTTGCCCAACGCTGCCTCATGAGTTTCATAGTCGGGCGATCCTCCTTGCAGAGGTCGCAGATGTGGCCAGTTATTTTTTTCCTTGCAAGAACGCAAATGAAGCGGAGCATGATGCGGGTGGAATGCATGGAAGATATGTTGATTCCAAGGTGTGGGGATTTGTATGAAAGGTTTTAAGGTCAAAGTATTCGCGTTACAGCTTTATATATTGCAAGGACAAATTAAAAGGGAGCCGGAGTTGATGCAAACGACTGCGCTTACCATGAGGCATGAGTGTATGACTCGGAGAAGGGGGTGAGGCTGGAGAACGAGGAGGTAGTAATTTACTCAAAGCTGGAATAGAGGGCCAGGAGCCTGGTCATAAAGCAGAACTCCCCAGCTTAAATCAGCTCTGTGCTGCGGGCAACCTTGACAGTAAGTCTGTGATAAGTCTTGGCTCACTCGTGCAAGTGGATAAGCCAATGGGATTGTAAGACGAGGTGTAAGCGTGTACAATCCATGGTTCAGTTATGAAAGGCGTGCTCAAAGGATTTGTAGGCCATTGTATTTACTTCTAACTTGAAAGGGATCCAATTGGATCTGAAGATTATCCGATACTAGGAACACTAAAAGGAAGTCAAGGATCTGATTCTGGCATTGGATACTGAATATTCAATGCCCACCGTTATTTGTATAGTTGGTGTTGTCTGGGATGTGAGCTGGGATGGTAGAAGTTGTATAGGACGCAATTGACAATTTCAATGACTGGATGACTGTCACATGGTCAAAGGGCGCGGCGGGATTTCTTCATCGAGCGAAGGGGCGGAGTTTTGCAATCTAATCGGGGCTTGCCACCACACCAGTATGAACCAAGAGAATGCATCACCAACAACACTACACGAGATGGGGTCTATCACCCCCCAGATAGATTCCACGCCCTCCAATAGGGCTTCTGCTTCCGACAGTACGTACGATGACTCAGTGGAAAATCGGTAAGTTCACAAGATTGTATAGCCTAATCTCGCTGAACCGCTCCCTATCGCTGGGGTTCTAAGAAATATCAACAATATCAAGGCAGGTTTGGCACTAAGTAAATGTGTTGAATTTGTTAGTATGCTCAAAGGGCTCCTATCTCTCATGGCCATGAGTGAAGATGAATGCGCCGACTTCGAGAAGAACACGATCATTGAAGAAACCACGACCAAAGGCGAAAAACTTTTTTCGCTGATGTTAAATGAAGCCGTGACGTTTTGTAACTTGAACTCGGACCTCGAAAGCAGGAAGGAAGGTGGTCTATCCCTCAAACGTGCTCTCCGTGAATAGTGCGTTTTGACTTTCCTTAACCCTTATGGCTAATGCAGTCTTGTAGCTGTGCGGCAAATTCAGAGAAAGCGAGGTCCCCCTACCTTGCTGAAGCTTTGAATAGCATTCAGCACGCTTTTCGCAAGGATGCTTTTGGGGATTTGCCACCCCCTAGCAAGCAGGGGATGTCCGAGTCCATGTTTCTTCCCAATGATCCGAAAATTATCTCGTGCACGCATCTTGCAAACACAGGGAAACATAAGCCAGATATCATCTCTATCAGTCTCTTCACGCTTGGAAAGATATTCCGGTCTAAATTAGGCGACAATTTCGACGCTTGGAGGACCACTATTGCCAAAACCGAGCAAGGGGCAAAAACGAATGAGAAGATATCATGGCATGAGGTGAACACAATCTTGGAGCTGAAGTTCTCAGGTAAAATTTCGAAAGGAAGGCTTGATAGTAGCTATAATGCGCCAGATCACCATGATAGCAAAGAGGATGGATCGACCGAATGCGAGGCTGGTATGATGTGTTACTATCCCCATTCTATGTCCTCTTACGACACTAAGCAGGACTTTCTACGAAACGCAGACTCAGTACTAGTGAACCCGATTCCTGGAGGAAAAAAATTCGTAGCGATGATACTTCTCTGTCGATGAAGTTACCACCACCAGTTCGATGTGCGTACTACGCTATCGAACGACTACGTGCGTCGTGGCGCGTCACACATACCATTATGGTCTTACTCGAAGGTGGGTATTCCTCTCCTGTCTCTTGTACTTGACGCCAAAAACTCGCGAATAGATAGCAAGCTGAACCTGTGGTGGTACGACGCACAAGGCTGCATAGAGACAACCCCGATCGACATTATTGAACAACTTCCACTCTTCGTCGTAATGATTATGATCTTCCAGCGGTTTGATGATCGAATGCTTGGACTCTCGAATTCAACAGCAAATATGGTTTCTGAAGGTGTATTAAAGCCGGATCAACAGCAGCTCATGTTGGAAGGTCGTCGCACCTTCACCGGCTACGTTCTCCAAGAGGTCCCAGCTAACTCATCGATTCCTGGGTCTCATGGATCAATGCCACGATACAGGGCTCTCTGTCCCCCCGTGTTGGTCAATTCTTCGACTCTGTCGCACACTGCCTTTGATTCGAGTCTCTTCTTCAAGTCAGCCTGGCCTGAGGACGTCCGCGTTAAGGAACCTACTATTATCGCGGAAGCTCTGGCGCGAGCTAAGAAGTATCTCCCAGAAAAGCATGTATCGAGCGTTGCAGATCACCTGCCTAGGGTCGTCGACTCCAAGGAACTGAAGCATACATCCACTGCAATAATTCGGCACCTCCTTCGCCTTTCGACAGAAGGTGCTCGCACGCAGGTATGGATGGTCTCGGAGAAGTTGCAGCCTATTGTCAAGGTAAATGCGGCAATGTTCAAGAAATACTACTGGGAGCTTGTCCGATGTATGTGCTTCTGTTAATTCTGGTTCCTTTATAATATGGCGACTGTCTAGGCCATCGACTGCTATGGTCAATTGGGGTGGTTCACGGCGACATCAGCGTCAACAACTTCATGTGGAATGAAGCAACTCAGAAGGCCATACTCAACGATTTTGACTTGGCGGCCTTGATGAAACCTGGATCACTCAGTTCTGAAAAGATAGGGCTCGAACGGACAGGCACAAAGCCTTTCATGGCACTTCAGCTTTTGGAGGAGAATGCACTGAAGGGGTTGATCTCTCGCAGGTACCGGCACGAACTGGAATCCTTTGCATGGTGTTTCGTGTGGATCGCCTTATGTGTTCAAAGTGGCGAAGAAGATATCTCTGACTCGGTGTCGTTGTGGATCTCGGGCAGTCACAGAGATGTTCGCGATCGCAAGCTTGGTTTCCTAGCGGATGCGAAATTCGCCCTCACCTCAGATTACATTGAAGTGGAGAGCCTCCTTCAGTCGTGGATGGAGTATTGGGATGACGATAACTGCAAGATTCAACGGGCCTCGCGTAGAGACCCGAACTTCCAGGAGCACCCAGAGCAAAAGTATATTGGTGATTTCGTAGATTTTGCCAAACAATTTGGTTGGGAAGCGCCGTTCGAGATGGACTGGGTAGATGTGAAACTCCAGACAAATGATTAGGCTACTGTATAAGATATCATCCGATCTCAAGCTTTCTGCCGTCTCTTGCAGGCAAAACAATATAGTACAGGGAAGTGGGCTTCAGACAGTTATGTGGAAAAAAAGAAAGGGGCATGCGGAACAAGTCATATATCCTACGTAGTCAATGCTCTTGCGGTACAAATAAAAATGACTTCTTTGTCCTAGAGCCACAAAGTGCGAAGGGTGTGAACATAGTTGGGAGGGGGTCTGATATATCGATCGTAAGTTTGAAAGATCGTCGTAAAAATAGAGCGATGAGGATGTGCAATATCGAACGATTGGACGCATGACGAAGTTGTAGGCCATGAGATTTGGGTTGCGAATTAAATGTGTAAACCGCATGCTGATGGATTGGGTGCGAAGGAAGACGGACGCGGTTGAATGAATTATGCTATGTTCCATGGTGAGTCAGAGATTGGTGTAATAATAGAGAGATGAGGATGGGGATGGGGAATAAGGATTGGACAATGACGAAAACATGGCGACAACGGCAGTCCATGAGGTTTGAGTCGTGTATGTACAAGGCCTGCATGGGTTCCTTTCACATTGTGAGTCTTCCCATTTGGCCCAACAAACTGTCCATCGTGCTTTGAACGGCTCTGTACTTCAGAACGCCACACTTCTCGCTCTCGATGTGTTGTACCAGCGCACTCAGAGCGACAAAGCGGCATCCGCAGCTCGGTCCTCTACAAATGTAGACCTTTTCCTGATGACGAGGGCTTGTGAGGTGCTGGTTTAAGCCTTTGAGGGTCGAGTATTCATTGTCGCACAGGTAACATTCGTAACCGCGTCCGTTCCACGAAGCACGCGTTGCCATATAGGTCACGTCTTCGGACCCAGATGTGAGCAGGCGCGATGGATCCGTGATGACTCCCGACTTGTCAAATTGGCGAACGTAGCGGTTTACTGTCTTGCGATCGATACCAGAAGAGCAACCGCCGGCTTCGAGGTGGAGGACGAGAGCGGAGCGAGAGACGAAAGCCATTCCGCAACGGAAGGGGCATTTGACTTCTTTGGGACGGTGGATGGAGGAGTTGAGATGGGTTTGGAGGTTGCTCGCGGACTGGAAATGTCTGTCGCATGGTGAACAGTACTGGTGAGCAGAAGAGAGGCGGTAGTGTTCTTTGAGCCCAAAGTCGTTTTTGAACACTCGTCGGCACGAGCTGCAATAGTGATGACTATCTTTGAGGTGTTCTTCGAGGTCCTCCGAGTCCGGAAAATGATCATCGCAGTACTGGCAATACGAGTGGCGGGGACTTTGGACCCAATGATCCTTCAGACCCGTCCACGTTGGAAAGTCTTTGTCGCAGTCGTCGCAGATGTGATGATTGCTGGAATCTGCTTCATGTTGCCAAAGAGCACGCATGCTACTGAAGGAGCGGTCGCAGCGAGTGCAATAAGGCATGTGAGATGCAATGCAGTAACTCTGTCGAACGAGGGAAGCAGGAGAGGTCAGCACGGGTTGCTGGCTCATAAGGAACAAAAGGACTTACAGAAGCTGGGGAAAGGGGTATAAATTGACTTGTATACCAGTTGAATAACGCCTTGGGGGCGAAAATGAGGATGTAGGATGTGGCAAGAGGGAAAAAGGGGCTGCCATCACGGCGCGTCGCGCACTTTATTGGGTAAACCAGGTGACTCGACTTCATGCTGACGCGTCCTTACTATTAGTATTCAATCACCGGATCCGAACTAAGGTCATGACTGGTTGATAATTACAGGAAGTTTTATGCTTTAGACACTAGACTTCAAGGCCAAATTCCGTAGTCGAATTAAACTCGCAGATGTATATCCAACAGAGTCAGACAAAAAACCAAAGCAACTGAGGAAGTAAAAGGAAAGTAGGGAGACTTTCCATCAAGCAGGGTGTTGAGCATTAATCGAGGGTGCGTAACCACAAACGTTGAACGCGTAGCAGAGCTGCAGAGGATAAATTTTTAAAAGCCAGAAGTCGTTTGGGGGGGTAATGGTGGCTGTGTAGGCACTTCGCCAGCTCAAGTTGAACGATTTGTTGAATGCTGGATGAGAGATTGGGTTCGTAAAGAGGTCATAACTATTGAATAAGTACATGAAGTTTATGCTTTAAGAGCTGGACGCCGAAGCTCAATTCCCTAATCAAAGTGTATATCCTAGAGAGGCTTGGGGAAACCAAAAAACCGAAGAACCATGAAAGGAAGGTAGGGGAGATTGTCCATCAAGCAGCGGTCAGCGTAACATTCGTAAGTGGTATCTGTAGTTGTAAGTAGTTGACTTTTGGGGGTTAGATAGGGAATGGGATGGGATGTGTATTATCGATTAAGGAATGCTGGGAGCATATCCATGGATTGACCGGAGAGATAGGTGCAGATGTAGAGGACCCAGAAAGGTTGAAAGGTATCAAGGCAAGCAATACCACACCACGGGAAGAAATCAGTCGAGGGTATTGAGCGGCTCTAGACCAGCCAAGCTCTCTCTGATAGCTTTTATTCTCTGCTCCACAGCGTTCAACGTTTGGTGAAGTTGTTGCACTTCCTCCTTCCATGGCATCGACTGAGGACTGGGCATCTCTGAAGGCGGCGCAACTGGCGTCTGCGAAGCCGCGGGTGCGACAGAGTCCAGCACCGAAGATGGCACATGAGCCAAGGAGGGGTGAGCCGTCGGCGGCAGTAAATGACTCGCCAACGAGCCCGCCTCCTTGTTTCCAGAGGACAGCTCATCCCACAATGCAGTGACGATGGTCTGCACCCACTTCTCCCTCTCCTCCACCTTTCTTGACTCGAGCTTTCGACTTGCCTCCTCGCGGCCAGATCCCACACGCGTTAAGGTCCACAGGTTGCTGAACACCAAGATGACGATGACGAACCACAATATCGTTGTGCTCGTGCTTTGATCCCAAGCGTCGTGGACAAGTTCCAGAGCGCCTTTTGTGCTCCTCTTCGCGACTTGATACGCGCCATCAAAGGTGTCCCAGGCCCATTGCAGACCACGGGCGTTGCGTTCTCTCTCGCGCTGCTTCAGAGCTTCCGGAGTGGGGTGTTTTTCGTCATCAGCTGCAGCCTCAGCCGCAGCTTCGAAGATTGCTGGCGCCTCCTCCAGTGCGACAGAGGTGACCTCGACACCCTCTGGCAAGAATTCCGATTGATGTCCTTGGATGTATGTCCGCATCGCTTTCTCTAGATCGCCATGGTACACCTTCTGACCATCGATTGCAGATCTTTCGATGATACCTGATGTTATGAGTGGAACCACAAAGGGGAGATGTAAGTCAGCAAGCATTGAGAGGGGGTTTTGAACGAGAGGGAAAAGGTGTAAAAGCATCAAGCGAATTATAGCAAGGAGCATTCACTAGATGCTCGCCGTTGGTCCTATCCATTTCGGAGCTAAGCCCCTCAACTGATTTCTGGCACTCGTTCACATATAATCCATAGGTTGCTCATTCGGCCAGCGTCGCGACAACATAGTGAGTGCGATTGAACCCAATGTCAACCTCAAGCCCAAGAAAAGGGCGACAGGATGCCACAGAATTCTGAAATGAAGGAAAATGCAACGCACCTTTGATGAAACTTCTCCCTGTCCACTCAACCTGCGTAGTAACCAGTACCCTGGCGCTAACCGGGTTTGCCCATGTAATACAAGTCCTCGTCTTGACAGAGAATACGCCTCCAGATGGTACTTCTGGCGTCCGGGTAGTGGTGACCGTCGAGATGTACTCATCAAAGTCACAATGCACCGTCTCATCCCTAATCTCGCACTTAGTCTGTTTAGGACCTAGCGAGCCAGTGAGCGGCTTGATATAGGACATATTCCGCGTCAGGAGCTTGGAGTCAGGCTCGACAGGTGCCCAGTCAGACATCTGGATCTCTGTTCATCGTAGCAAACGTCCCAGTGAGCAAGGTACCAAAAATCAAACTAGTAAAAAACTGACCCATCAACTTCTGGTCCCTCGTCATGAAGTCTTTGATGAATCCACTCGCGAAAATCAGGTTATGGATCTTCTCTGGCGTTCCAGGGATACACACATCCATGGCAGTCTCCGTGTAATGCTTTCCTTCCCTGCCACAAGCACATTGGGTCGCCTTCCTAACCACAGCTGGCACTTTCGCTCCTGTTCCTGGAACTGCTGCGACTCCAACAGCAGCGCCGATGCCAACCGCAGAGTTAGACGCGTTGATGCCTCCCGCCACACTGTTGCGCGAAGGTCCATCTAGAGAAGGCCGACCACTCGACATAACACTTGCGCCATCCTCGGGTCGTGCAAGTCTCCAGATGTTGAAGATGACATCGAAGGTGGTGTCTCGCGAAAGGAAGGACGCGAAGGTATATTTGGCTTGTCGAGTGGTGATTTGAATGGCATTGGGAATGACAAAGGCGGTCATCTTTTTCTCTAAAGCCGTGATTTCATAGATAGGGATTGATAACTGATTGAATGACGATTCCAAAGGTTTTGGCGAGATGAGTGAGTTTTGAGGAGCAAGATCGTTCGAGGAGGACCAACAGGTAGAGAAGGAGAAAGAAGGTCAGCAGCCATTTAGAAAGACGAAATAGAGGAATAGCAAGGAGATCATTGCGAACAAGATGGAATGGGATAGAGAATAAGAATTCAAGAACAAGAGAGTAGGATCGTTGTGGACAAGATCAAGTGAAGGTCTCCATAAACAAAATGCGGTGCGCGCTTCCGAACACATAAACGGGAAGCAAGGGTGGTTTCAAGGACCTTATTCCAGTAATATGGAGGTTGAATATAGATCCAGAAAGATAAATGGGCGAACCTGTCGATCGCGAAACTATGCAACAGAGTATACTCACATCAGTGATCCAGCCAAAAATGTTGGCATGGAAGCATATATGGTTTTCCGAGATATATATCCTTCCTTGAATGAGAATTTCCCTTTGTAGCGCGCAGCCATAGTCTACCGCGATTTATCAGTACATCGCCTACAAAACCCCCAACAGAAGACAAAAAACGGACCTTCGATCAAATAATCACCTTCCGGTACTGTCGGGAAGAGCTCGTGGAAATCTGCATTCCTCCTATTACTGGCAACGGCAAAGCCGGTGACGGGTATATCATCCAATTCATCACCTTCTAGATCTTCGTCGTCGCTTAAATCACTCCCTGATCCATCTTCATCCGACGATCCATCTTCCAGCCCACTGTAATAGTCCGGTCGCACCTCGTCCCCGTTGGTAGTCCCATTTAACGTCGTCGACGTTCCAACGGCAGCTGCGGAGCCATAATACTCGGACCCCCCGTCGCTCTTGGCAGACGTCGCAGCCGACGATCGTCGCGCCCGCCCACGGGCATGCCCATTACCATTGCTCGATTTCCGGCTCTTCGTCGACCGCGGGCTCAGATCCGCACTCCGTGTCTTGCCATGGTGGCTCGTCGCGCTCCTCGCAGGCGACTTGGACATATACGGCGCCGAACTACTCCCAGCCGTCGATTTCGAACTGCCAGCACTCATCGCGGGCGGGGAAATCTGTGCTGCGGGGTTGGCCATCGCCAGTCCTGACGCAGCGATGGCAGAGGCAAGTCCGGTGGGTTTACGCGTATTGGACCGGGTCCAACGACGTTTGGATGGCTTGGCGTCGTTGACACTGAGAGTGGCCGTCGTGTTCTCGCGCTGAATGACAGAGTGTGTTGGAGGGTGGTTGGCTTGGTCCTGGGGAAACTTGGCCTCCGTTGGGCTCTCGACAATAGGTTTCATAGTCACCGCACCGGTATCTGGTGGTGACGAAGTCTCTGGAGGGGCTGTAGCAGCACGGGTATGGTTGACAGCAGGAGGGGAAGGGCTGATCGACAAGTCAGCGGGAGGCCCCTTCTTGCCCCCAATCGACTTGTTGGACGTCTGCTTCTTGAGATACGTCCCAGGTGCCAGCGTTCCATTCGTTGTAGTAGTCATAGTATTGGAAGAAGGAATAGGAGGAACTTTCGCAGCAGGGATAGTAGGTGTTGGTGTCGGTGTGACGTTGTCGTCTGGCAAAGAGTCCGCAGGGGTAATGGTTTTGGTCGTATCCGTACGCGTTGGTGGGCGCACAGCGGGCGGTGGCTCGTCGTCGTCGTCGTCCGAGTCGAGTTCGGCGTTCCCAACCAAAGGCGAAGGCGGAACGATCGTCACGTTCGGCTGAGAGCTGCTGACCGTGTCGATACTGCTCCGACGAGAATTATCCACGGGCTGAGCTGGACTGCCGTTCGGGTTGTGGGTAACGATGCTTGGAATAACGCTGCTATTTGTTTTTGAGCTCCTGGAATTTAGAGTGCTGGCTTGGGTGGGAGTCGAGGGTGAAGTTGCATTTGATCCGCCAGCCGTATTATTTATCGAGGCCGACTGAGACCTGTTGCGGCTGCTAAACGAACTAAACCCAGAGCCCGACGGTCTTGATGTTTCTGAAGAAACTCTTTTATCGCTGCTGGTAGGTGAAGCAACTTTGACGAGCTTTGAGAGAAAATTTGGGGCCATGCAGCTTTAATTTTGGTTGTGGGTTCTTTCTGATCGTGAGACACCTTGTCACCTTGGTGGGTGGACTATCGGCAAACGTAAGGATGATATGGCACAAAATAGAATGCTGAAAGCCACGGAGCACAGCTGCGGGCGGGTGGAGGGTCCTGAAGTCGTGGAGGGAGGCAGAGGTTGGGGAACAAGCGCGCTTCTTGACGTCGCCCAGGCGGCCTGGAAAAGCCTCGTGTTGATCTCACGGCGCTTTGGGCAACTTTTTTTTACTCTTGTATCTGATCCACGATTCACAGCATCAAGTCGTGGTATGTTTATCTACCGTTCAATAAATGACGAGGATAAATCAACACACAATAGCATTATCGATGATCGGAGAAAGCGCAATTAGTCCACTGCGGATACAGTATATCAGCGCTCAATCTCTTGAAACGACAGTGAAGAAGCATGAACTCGCTTAGCAGCCTCCGAGGCCTCCTCTGCGAGCGGACGACCAGACCAACTTGAAGTCTTGAACAGGTGCCTCTGCCTTGACATTACTCGCGAAGCTGTCGCTGAAGTGCTGAAGCTCAGCGGTGGACTCTGACACAGCTCTGGATTCATTGCGTTGCCTCCAGGGGCGCCTCGTCCTCCTTTCTGCTAGAGGATGAGGGCCAAATCCAATAGATCGCGTTTTGCGGAGCTGGCACTGAATGACCTTTTCTTCAACCCACCAAAGCCCATAGGCAGCACATCCTCACGGAGGACCTCGAGGAACATGCTCATTGCTATTGCAGCTCGCGTCGTGTTCAAAAACGACCTTGGGCTCAAAATACTACCGCCTCTCCTCCTGTTTACCATGTGACAGACATTTCCAGTCCTCGGGTGACCTCCAATCTGATCTCACCTCTTCTGTCAATCGTCCCAGAGATGTTATTTTCCCACAAGAGACTCGGCTGGTAGCAAGCTGTAGAACGATGATATTGATACAGAAATACAGCAGCCTAATTATCTGTCTTGAGTTTCACATCTACCCAATCCATATCAAACGGCGCTTCTCAGTCAAACTTTTTGACATGTTCTACGAAATCGTCAATATACTTCCGTTCTGAGTGCTCTTGGAAGTTCGGGTCTTTACGCCGGGCTCGATTGATCCTTTGGTAATCGTCATGCCAATACTCCATCCACGACTGAAGGAGGCTCTCCACTTCAATGTAATCTGAGGTGAGGGCGAATTTCGCATCCGCTAGGAAACCAAGCTTGCGATCGCGAACATCCCTGTGACTGCCCGAAATCAAACAACGGCACCGAGTCAGAGATATCTTCTTCGCCATTTTCAACACATAAGGCGATCCACAAGAAGCACCATGCAAAGGATTCCAGTTCGTGCCGGTACCTGCGAGGGGTCAACCCCTTGAGTGCATCCTCGCCCAAAAGCTGAAGCGCCATGAAAGGCGTTGTGCCTGTACGTTCAAACCCTGTCTTGTGAGGACTGTGCGATCCAGGTTCCATCAAGGCCGCTAAGTCGAAATCATTGAGTATCGCCTTCTGAGTTGCCTTGTTCCACATGAAGTTGTTGACGCTGATGTCGCCGTGAACCACCCCAATTGACCATAGCAGTCGATGACCTAGACAGCCGTCATATTATAAAGGAACCAGAATTAACAGAAGCACGTACATCGGACAAGCTCCCAGTAGTATTTCTTGAACATTGCCACATTTACCTTGATAATAGGCTGCAACGTCTCTGAGGCCATCCATACCTGGGTGCGAGCACCTTCTGTCGAAAGGCCCAGGAGATGGCGAATGATTGAAGTAGAGGTATGCTTCAGTTCCTCGGAAGCGATGACTGTAGGTAAGTGATCTATAACACTCGATACATGGTTTTCCGGGAAATACGCATTGGCTCGCTTGAGAGCCTCCGCAATTAGAGCAGGTTCTTTACGGTGGGTGTTCTCAGGCCAGGCTGACTTGAAGAAAATACCAGGTGATGACAGAGCCGGCGAATTGTCCAATACGGGGGGATGGAGGGCCGTGAACCGCGTCACTCGTCCAGAAGGTCCACGAGCTGAGGAGTTGATGGGATGCTCTTCAACGCGACCAGTGAAGGTCCGACGACCTGCTAACACGAACAACGGTCGATCCAGCACTAATACACCTTCAGAAACCACATCTATTGCTCCTTCGGGAAGTCCAAGCATTCGATCGTCAAACCGCTGGAAAATCATAATCATCGTGACAAAAAGTGGAAGCTGTTCGATAAGGTCGATCGGTGTCGTCTTTATGCAACCTTGCGCATCATACCACCACAGGGTCAGCTTGCTATCTATTTGCGAGTTCTCAGCATCAAGAACAAGAGACAGGATAGAAATGCCCACCTTCGAGTAAGACTACAATGCTGGGTGTGACACGCCATGATGCGCGCAGTCGTTCAATTGCGTAGTATGCGCATTGAACGGCTGGTGGCAACTTCATCAATGGAGAAGTACCATCACTGCGAGCTTTCTTCCTTGCGGAATCGGATTCACTGGTACTGAGTTTACGTTTCGTAGGAAGTCCTGCGCAGTCTCGTAAGAGAACATAGAATGAGAACAATAATCCGCCATACCAACGTCGCGCTCCGTTGCTTCATCCTCTTTGCTGTCCTGGTGTTTGGGTACATCATAGCTTTCACCAAGCCTTTCAGACGATATTTTGCTCGAGAACTTCAGCTCCAAAATCGTGTGCACGTCATTCCATGATATCTTGTAGTCCGCCTTGGCACCTTTCTTGTTTGTGGCAATAGCCGTCTTCCAAGAGTCGAAATCACTGTCAAATCCAACCTTGAATGCCTTCTCGAGCACGGGGATACCAACGGAAATTATATCCGGCTTGCGCTTCGCCGTGTTTGCAAGATGCGTGGACGAGATGACTTCAGGATCATTGGGAAAGAACATGGACTCTGGCCGTTGCTCGCGAGGGGGTGGCAGGCTCCCAAAAACCTCGTTACGAAACGCACGCTGAATGCTATTCAAAGCTTCCGTGAGGGGGAAGTACCTCGCTTTCTCTGAGTTTGCTGCACAACTACAGGACTGCATTAGCCATAAATATCAAGGAAAACCAAAAACGCACTATGCATAAAGAGCGTCTTTGAAAGAGAGGCTGTCACCCTCCCTACCCTCCAGGTCTGAGTTACAAAACCTTACGGCCTCCTTTAGCATCAGCGTAAAAAGTTCGTCGCCTGTAGTTTTGTGAACCGTAGTTTGCTCATCGAGGTTGGTACATCCGTCTTCGCTCATGGACATGCGCGCCAGGAGCCCCTTGAGCTTGCAGATAAAGCCGGTGCTTTGCCCCAGCGCTAAATCTGCCTTGACATTCTCAATGTTCCTTGGGGCGCCAGCACTTGGCGTGGCTCAGCGAGATCAAGGAATACAATCTTGCTATCTTACCGTTCTTCCATTGAATGTTCGGCATTGGAGGCGGTGGCACGATTGAAGGGTGTGGAATCCGTCTGGGGAGTGTTAGATCCCGTTCTGCCTACTGTCGTCGGAGGTGCCATCTCTCGGTCCATGATGGTGTGGTGGCAAGGCCCCAGTTGCGCGACAAAGTGCCGCCGCAACGCGCAAGTGGGTTAAACAAATGTTATATACACTCTTGTACCTCCTCCTCTAAGATTCCAGTACAAGGGCCAGAGGTTGGTATGCCATGGGCAACTAGGTGGATGGTCCCGAAGTCACCGGAGGAGACAGAAGTTGAGGAACAAGATTCTTGACCTTGTACAGGGGCCTGGAGTTTGAAAAGCCTCGTGTTGATCTCACGGCGCTTTGGGCAATTTTTTTTTCACTCTTGTCCCGATCCACGACCCCATCCTCCAGTCTACACATTAAACGAGCATAAAATTCACAGTAATGTTACAAGCATCAAGTAGCGACCGGTATAGTGAACGAATGGTGAGGTATAGAGGTGTGTTGTCCTTATCTATCTACGGTTTACTAACTTAATAACTAACGAGTCGTAGTGAATAGGATATCATGATCATGAAGACGAATAAATCAGTACAAAATAGCATCGTCGATAGCCCACTAGAGTGAGGAACCGACGATCGGAGAAAGATCGCAAAATAGGGCACCGAACATCGCGCAAATAGTCCATCGGCCACCTCAAGGGCACAGGGGAATGGGCGCCATCGATCGTCTAGCGTCCAACGAGAATCGCAGCATAGGAGGGCTCAGCACCAGGCTTGTCGGTTCGAGGTATAGGATCCATGTCGATATCGCTCTCTACATGTTCCCAAGGCTCGTCGAGGTCCATATCCCGCGCATCTGCCATATCGTCCAGTACGATCACGGAGCGCACGGCTGGTATGAATTCAAAGTCGTCCTCTGAGAATACAACATCAGCATCTGACAGTCTCTTAAAACGACGAAGAAGGAACCCACCTAGTACTTTCCGAGGCTTCCGCTGCGAAAGGACGACCAAATCCGATAGATTAACCTGAATAGGTGCCTCCGCCTTGACATTGCGCGCAAAGCTGACACTGAAAGGACCCTTCTTCAACCCACCAGTACCTACAGGCAGCACATCCTCATCACCATCCACATCCATGTCCCTCCCTAGTACACCCACACTCACACCCCGACCCTTCCTCCCAACCTCACCATACTCCGCCACCTTGCCAGCAGCAGTAGCAGCCTTCCTCGCCTTCCGCCTAGCAAACTCGCCCGCACGCTTCATCTTCTGCCGGTCATGCTCTAACGCTCTCGATTCCCTGTCCCCACCGACAAGAGGGGATGTGGGCTGGAGAGGTGGCTCATCATTCGCTTTGGCTTTAGCATTAGCGTTGACGTCTTTACCGAACTTGGAAGACGCCGTGATGGACACGGGCACAGCGAGGCCGGGGGGCTGGACGTTCTCTTCGTCAGAGGTCGAGCCCACGTTGGTCGTGCCAGACATCGTCACTGCCCCAATGGACAGCGCACGGTGCATGTTCGGCGCCGTGTTGAGGTTGAGCATGCTGGGCAACGCAGGCTGGAGCGGGGTATTCATTGCTGGCATGACGGTCGCGTTGGTGCTGGGTATATTGGCCGTGATACCGTTGGCATTGACATTGGTACCATTGGCGAGGGCGGCAGCGGCAGCCGCCTCGTCAGCAGCAGCATTGGTCGCAGCGACTCGAGCGGCGATAGCTGCTTTAGCGGCTCTGGCTTTAGCGGAAGGCATATTGGGCAGGATGGAACTGGTTGGGGGATTGGGGAGGATCGAGTTATTGTTATGTCGAAAGACGACGAAAGCAAAGAAGAGACAAGTGTTCCGTGGATGAACGGTTGTTGTCTGAAGAGGAAGAAGAAAGGTCACGGTTTGGTGACGTTGCAACTAATAGGCCAGAGGCACCGAATCAATCAGAATAGGGGTGGACGGGTCGTGGTTCGTCCGCCGAGTCCGCGCGCGTAACGCAAGTGACGCGCGATAGTACGATAAGGGCGATTAGCGGTGTGGTGGTGTCACTGGGCGTGATTTAACCCCAATATCAACAAGGTGAGTCAGTGGGTTCTAGAAGCTGATTAGAAGAGACGGTCTCTTTGTCCTTGGAGATAACGTAGGAATGGAATGGATGGCAAGCCTATTGGACGCCCGTGCGGTGCGTAGACTACGGGGTAGATTCGGACGGGTGAGTGACGGATGGACGTCTCGGAACGCCGAGATTGAGGGTTTGAATGTTGCAGATATTTGGTATGGTGAGTACTGGGGCAGTAGCAGAGCTTTGCTCGCCTACCCCGGTGCTTTAAATTCATGCGAACATAATTAACTATTGACAGAATGCATCACACAATTGGCGCTTTCTTGCTTGGTCCGTCCTAGCCTGAACGTTCGTTTTTGGATCCGCCCACCAGTATCCACCACGTTCGCTCATCGCGAATGACATACATAGCTCACTGGATGATGACACAGGGTGTAGTGCTCCTCCATCGCTAAGTATACCAGAAGGCAACTGATTTATTGCGGGGCTACGGAGTTAATTGTCATCACTCGTCTCTCGGACTGTGGGTTCACCGTCGTATAAATCTCGCAGAGACACTGGATCCGACAGATGGCTCAAATGGGATGACGCAGGTGCATTGTTCCTCCGAAACCGGGTGCTCGCACGGATCAGGGGCACGGAATATGCATTCCGAGAGAGATTAGATCTTATGGAATGTCACACATGTCACACTCTATCTTATCTCCCCCAGCGTTCGAATCTGATACGTGGCAACCTCTCATTTCAGCACCGAGTACTCATTTCCCAGACTATCTTTCGCATTATGGTATCGTACACATTACACCCGCAAGCTTCGTAATTTCAAGTCTAATCGAGCTTCTTCTTCAAGTACTCCTCTTCATCCTGCTGAATCTCCGCATCGATCTGTGCCCCTCTTGAGGGCTTGTTGCCGTGTTCCCGAGCGGGTGCAAGAGGATCAGTGATAGTCTTTGCGCTCTCTTGGGCATCCGACTCTGCTTCGTGCTTCTGTGCGGCCGCTAGTCGGTTAGATAGCGAACGTTGGTCTCTGGATGGGAAAGTGGCCAATTTAGACACGAATCAAATGTTGGGGAAGGCACGTTACTTTGAGTCGGTGTCAATGTGGGCCTCGCCAGGAGCAACTTCGAATCGTGGTGGAGGCTGCTCTGAGCGTGGTGAAAAGTCGTTCGATCCAGTGCTATCGAATAGCTGCAAGTTAGAATCAAATCATCCCAGGCTTGTGGAAACCTCTCGCTTACTTGTTCTCAATGTTTTCGAACTCGGCATCCGCAAAGCGCTTGTTGGAAATGTCGGACATAGTGATTACGGATTTCAAAAGAGGTGATTATGGGTTTCAAAGTGTTGTGAATGGAGGGGAAAATATTTGTCTTTGACGCCTTTATATACAGGACTGGCGTCTACCCCACATTCAATGACGTCAATCCAGATGACGCCACACTTGGGGATGCTATTACTCGCTTCCTTTGATGGCAATGACTACTGGATCAGACATTCAACGTCAACCACTGTCAAAGGTGCCGGTGAATAGCAACAATATTACCGTATACACTTCCAATTGACCGCAGGCGGTAAGTTCCCAAATTTTTAAAGCTTTGATAACCGATCTCTATCTCAACAATTAAAACAGTAGACCCTCACCGATCGTGAAACGTGTTAGAGTTTATTTTATACAAACAAATTTTTGTAGGACTCAGTTTACTTGATAGTGAGAGTAGCCTTGAGATCTTCACCATCCGCAACATCAAAGTTGATTGAAATCTTGTACCCCGCCTTGTTGGTAGCCTCAGCTTTGGATTGTTGAGCCCACAACTTCTGATAATGCGGCTTATCGCTGTTATAATAGAGCATGTGGGTCCCCATTGCCGTCTCGTATTCTTCGACGTCTGGAATAATATCGCACCAACGCTTGTAGTTGTGCACCCCGAAGGCGACGATGAATTGATCCCGAGTCCCTGGCACTAGGAAGCGCAAGAGGGCGGATGAGCCAGATTCGTTCATCTTCATGGTCAGCAGACCGTCGCCAGAGTCGGCAGCCCAGTCAACGCCCCACTTGGCGGTGCGCTCGACGAGGGTGTAGCGCCAAGGGGGGAAGAGGCTCTGGAGGATGTTGATGGTGATGGTATAGGCTGGCATTGTTGTATATCTGCCAATCAGGAAAAAATGTCAGCGGTTTTAGACAAAGCAATCGATGGGATCGACGAACTGGTAGTAGTTGGTTTTCTGGCTGCTCAAGCGGGATTGAGTGGAGAATAACCGAGAGAGTGGTCTACATTTTATACCTTCAATGCCTCCACTATTCCTCTACCAAAAAAAATTCATGCAAAGTCACCAGGGAGCTTGATGGACTAGTCATTTGACACATTTGACGACTGGCTGTCGAGAAATGAGGGTGTTCACAGTCATGACCATGTTCGAATGTTCGTCGTTCTCCATTCTTGGAAATCTGAGGTGCACCCTAGTGCGTCACAAGACGATTTCGTGACAGTGGTTCAGAACCTCAAATAACATGAATGGACACCGGTGAGTGGATGCACCAGTAAGTGGGTGCAGGACATCCTTTCTAACTTGTTAGGAATTACAAAAACGCCTTCGAATGCATGACTCTTCAACACAGACTTCCGGCGATATGCATTCGCCGAGTGATTTTCATCTTATCTGATGACTTGAGTCCCATCTCAGCGGCGCGACGGCAGGTGAATGGCCACCAGTAAGTGGACAGTGCGCTCCACCTTTTCCATCTTGGTTTACCAGTGCCAACCACCAAGACCCAACACAGGCATCCGGCGATAGGAATTCTCCGTTGTGAGACGTGTGATTATCATCTTTGAAATCGACAGAAACGTGATGGCCTGACTCCAATATCATTGTTGAGTTTATGAACGGCACTAGGCTCAGTCTGGTCTTGGTTTGGTCACGACTCAGGACGTGTTCAAATCTTCAGTCCTTCGAGCCTACAGTGGGGTCGTCGCTCCAAATAGTCATACTAAATATCGTAGATTTCTAGTTGAATTCTGACATTCTGCTCTCCGCCCCGATCTGAGGGTATGAGTATTTGAGCAATGAGCAATTTGGCGACGAGCGGCGAGTGTTTATCGATATCTCTATGAGGCAACCCGTCTCAAGTTCACCGTAGTGATAGAACTAGGTAATGCAATATTCTAATCGGCATTCGATGACGTAGGTTCAAATAGCGCCATGGATATAATCACGAGCTGCCTTTAAAGGCAATACGTGGCATTGGTTGACAGTAGACGCTGGCCGATCGTGAAACATGTCAGAGTCAATTCTAATTTCCATCAAGCTACAAGAGACCAGCGTCTACCGCATTCAATGACGTCAGTCCAGATGACGCCACACTTGTAAATGGAGATCTCATTAGGAGTTTGATGGCAATGTAGACGCTCTCCGAGAGTGTATTGCGAATGTGCAAATGAACATATCTGTGCCATAAATTGAGATGGTTGATGTTCTAGCGATGTATGCTGCTTGATCAATGCTCTGTGTTTGGCGCGTTTTTCGCTGTCAAAGTGGCGTCAGTTGTGGTTTCAAGTGCCCTTTGCGTGTCGGCGTGTAACTGTGCGAGGCCAAGTACTTAGCGTGGCTTAAAGAAGTCAGCTCTGTATTCAGGGATAAGCCCTCCAGTGCTAACCAGGACCCATCAGCATTGCACCTGCTTCAGTTCACTTATAAGGACAACAATGCAGGTAGATATTAAATTTACGGTAACAATTATGGAGATTTCGAACCGGGCCTTCTCTTTCCCAGCGGATATTTATTACGAACAGTTTTCAGTAGTTGGACGAAGCTAATACAGCTGTTACAGACTTTTGTAAGACCGAGTTTACTTGATAGTAATAGTAGCCTTGAGGTCATTTCCCTCCGCTACGTCGAAGTTGATCGCAATCTTAGTCCCCGCCTTGTCGGTAACCTCGAACTTGGATCCCTGGTCCCATAACTTCTTATACAATGGCGAATCCTCCTTGTAGTAGAGGGGGTGGGTCAACATCGCCGTCTTGCCAGCCTCGAGGTCGGGGATAATGTCGCACCAACGCTTGTAGTTGTGCACCCCGCAGGCGACGATGAA
>Ga0247742_10000545_pt1 | contig 29793 bp, 39 predicted proteins | sample UWRJL208509C2_FD_180944 | JGI IMG/M metagenome (GOLD analysis project Ga0247742, IMG submission 180944) | Plant litter microbial communities from Arlington Agricultural Research Station in Wisconsin, United States - UWRJ-L208-509C-2 | ecosystem: Environmental > Terrestrial > Plant litter >...
ACCGAGATGCTGACGTTCAGCGCTCAACACCCGGACATGAACCCACTGGCAGCCCGTAAGCGCGATCCTGGCAACCTGTTTTCCGAGGCTGTCGAGATCGAACTTGAATTCGAAGAAGTTGAGGACGAAAGCGGAAAGGTCACAGGCCTGTTCACCCGCGTTCTCGAACTCCTCGGCAAGAGCAAGGACAAGGAAGGCAAGGACGCCGCTCTATTCACTGAACTGGGCGAGGCCGTCGAGGCCATGGCCGAGCATGTCGCCAGCCAGGGCGAAACCTTCGCTACCGAAAAGTCGGCCCGCGAAAAGTTGCAGATCGCGCACGACAAGCTGTCCGCCGACTTCACGGCTCTGGTTGCCCAGCTCGAAAAAACCCCGGACACCACCGGACAAAAACCGCAGTACTCCGTTCGCCCGCCGGCTACGGGCGGTGACGGCGCGCTCGTCACTGACTGCTGATTCACATCACGGACAACACCCAGCCAAGGAACATCGGAGAACACCATGCGTAACGATACCCGCGTCCTGTACAACGCCTACCTGCAACAACTCGCGCAGCTGCACGGCGTGAGCGATGTCACCACCAAATTTACCGCCGCACCGAGCGTGGCCCAGACCCTGGAAACCCGTATCCAGGAGTCCAGCGCCTTCCTCAGCGCCATCAATGTGTTTGGCGTGTCCGAGCAGTCCGGTGAAAAAATCGGCATCGGTATCGACGGCACCATCGCCAGCACCACCGACACAACCGTCAAGGACCGCGAGCCGCGCGACCCGAGCGGACTGGACAACCGTGGGTACGTCTGCACCCAGACCAACTTCGACACCGGCATCCGTTACCAGAAGCTGGATCAGTGGGCCAAGTTCAAGGACTTCCAGGCGCGTATTCGCGACGCCATCATCAAGGCCCAAGCACTCAACCGGATCATGATCGGCTGGAACGGCACCAGTCGAGCCGCCACCTCCAACCCGACGCTCAACCAACTGTTGCAGGACGTCAACGTTGGCTGGCTGGAGAAAATGCGCCTGGAAAACCCTGCTCGTGTGATGAAGGAAGTCGTCGACGGCAGCGGAAAGATCCAGATCGGCGCCGGCAAGGACTTCGAAAACATCGACGCCCTGGTCGTGAGCATGGTTAACGAGTTCATCGAGCCCTGGTATCAGGAAGACACCGACCTGGTGGTGATCTGCGGTCGCCAACTGTTGGCCGACAAGTACTTCCCGATCATCAACAAAACCCAGGCGCCGACCGAAATGCTCGCGGCCGATATCGTCACCAGCCAGAAACGTATCGGTAACTTGCCCGCAGTGCGTGTGCCGCACTTCCCGCCCAACGGCCTGCTGGTGACCCGCCTCGACAACCTGTCGATCTACTGGCAGGAAAACACCCGGCGCCGCACCGTTGTCGACAACGCCAAACGCGACCGCATCGAGAACTTCGAATCGGTCAACGAGAGCTATGTGATTGAAGACCTGGGCTGCGCTGCCATGGCCGAAAACATCACTCTGAGCTGAGGACGGCAACCATGACCAATCCTTGCCGCCGCCACTTCCAGCGCGTCACAGCAGCCGTTGCAGCGGCTGCCGTGGCCGGTCCCGAGATGACCATGGAAGGCGCATCCGTTTACGAACTGCACCTCGCCAAGCTCCAGCAGGACTATCTGCGCCTGAAACAGGTGCAATCGACCGAAGGCAAGGCGGAACTGAAACGGCAGTTGCTGCCGGAGTACGTCCCCTATGTGGAAGGTGTTCTCGCTGAAGGCAAAGGCGCCCAGGACCAGGTGCTGACCACGCTGATGGTCTGGCGCATGGATGCCGCGGACTTTACCGGCGCCCTGGACATTGCGGAATACGTGATCCACCACGCGCTGCTGATGCCTGATCGCTTCGAACGCACCACTGGGACCATCGTCGCGGAAGAAATCGCCGAAGTGGCACTGAAAGCGCAGAAGGCCGGTGGAACCTTTGACCTGGATCTGCTGCTACGTACCGAGCAGATCGCAGGTGACGAGGACATGCCTGATCAGGCCAAGGCCAAGCTGCACCTGGCACTGGGCAAGGCATATGCCGAGAAAATTTCCGACGAGGATCCAGCAGAAGACCGCCTGATAGTCCTCGGCACTCTGGAGTCCGCCAAAACTCACTTGGCCCGCGCCATCGAGCTGAACACCAGCTGCGGCGGCAAGAAGGATCTGGAGCGCGTTGAGCGCCTCCTCAAAAAATTCGCTGCTCCCAGCAGCTAACCGAGCGTCCCCACGCACCCCGCCGGCTCGGGGCGGATCGGCCAGGCCGCTCCTCCTGAACGTGAAGCCCCGACCACCGGCGACCCATTTTTGAGTGCTGTTCCATGAGCGCATTTGTAGCCAGCGGCCCAGTCACCGGCGGTCACATCAACACCGACCCGTTCTGGCCCTCAATAGACCTTGAGCAGCTCCGCGCCACTCTACGCATCGACAACAGCGTCACCCCCGCTCGCCTGGAAACGGCCGTAATCGCTGCAGCGATCAATCTCAATCGCGAGCTGAAGTTGTGGAAGGCCCAGCAACTGGCCGCCGGTTACACCACGCTGGCCGACGTCCCTGACGACAAGATCAACGATGTATCGGTCCAGGCTCACCTGTACCGGCGTGCGATCGAGGCCGGTACCGGCGCCGAAGTCTGCGAGCGGTACCGCGACTACAGCGCAACCAATACAGGCAACGATAAAGCCGAAGATGTCGCCCCGACCATCGACGACTACCGCCGCGATCTGCGCTGGGCTGTCCGTGACTTTCTCGGCATCAGCCGCACCACCGTGGAGCTGATCTGATGCCTGTCGCCGTCCGCGCCAATCAGAACGACACCGTCGACGCCCTCTGCTGGCGCCACTACGGCCGCACTGCAGGCGTCACCGAGGCAGTACTTGAAGCGAACCCAGGCCTGGCCGACCACGGCCCAATCCTGCCGCAAGGCCTTGTCGTCAACATGCCCGAAGTCCAAGCCAACGCGCCCCAGCGGCAGATGGTGAACCTATGGGACTGACACCGCAGCACCAAGCCCTTGAACCCACCAACCCTGGACAACGGAATGAAGCGCATGCCTGACCGTCCCGACACCTGGGCCTGGCTCGCCGCCTGGCTCGAACAGAACTGGCCGACTCTTTACGCCGGAGTCCTCGCCCTGATCATCGCCGCCCTGCGAATCATGTACGGCGGCGGCACCCTACGCCGCATGGTGGTCGAGGCTCCGCTGTGCGGATCCTTGGCACTGGCCGCCAGCCATGGCTTGGCGCTGCTGGGCATCCCGACCTCCACCGCGCCATTTTTCGGCGGGGTAATCGGCCTGCTCGGCGTTGAAGGCACCCGCGCTGCGGCCAAGAGGTTTTTCAACCGAAAGGTAGAGCAACTATGACCACCCTTCGCCACGGTGACCGCTCGCAAGCGGTGCTGATGCTGCAAAAGAGTCTCAACAAGAACGGTGCCAACGTCGTGCCGGACGGTGACTATGGCGACGCCACAGAAACCGCCGTCCGCGCGTACCAGGTCAAAATGGGCCTGGTCGCCGACGGCGTCGCCGGCACCAAGACTCAAGCCAGTCTTGCCGGTAGCGACTGTACCCAACTGCTACGCAACAACGACCTGGTGGTCGCTGCCGAACGTCTCGGCGTACCGCTGGCGAACATCTACGCGGTGAATGAAGTGGAATCCAAGGGCAAGGGCTTTCTCGACAACGGGAAGCCGGTGATCCTGTTCGAACGCCACATCATGTACCGCCAGCTCGCCACGGCTCGAAACGCGGGCGATGACCCGGCCGAACTCAAGCGTCACGCTGACCAACTAGCCACCGCCAACCCCGCCCTGGTGAACCCAAAGCCTGGCGGATACATCGGCGGTACCGCCGAGCACCAACGCCTGGCCATGGCCCGCCTGATCGATGACACCGCCGCCCTGGAATCAGCGTCCTGGGGCGCCTTCCAGATCATGGGTTTCCACTGGAAGCGCCTCGGCTATGCCAGCGTGCAGGACTTTGTCGCGGCAATGAGTGCCGGCGAATCACAGCAGTTCGACGCCTTCACCCGCTTCATCGAGACCGACCCGACGCTACACAAGGCTCTGAAAGCGCGCAAATGGGCCGAGTTCGCCAAGCTCTACAACGGGCCGGACTATCTGCGCAATCTCTACGACACCAAGCTCCAGCGCGCCTACGAGCGGCACGCCGGTTGCGAGTGTGGGCAAGGAGTGGCGGCATGATCGACTTCGACGCGGTAGAAAAACTGCGGGTGCAGGACGGTGACGTGCTGGTGGTGCCGGAGTCGTCCGAGCAGGACGACATGCAGCTCTTGGCCGAGTCCATTCAGATAATGAACGGTGCCAGAGCGGTGATCGTGCGCGGCCCCATCAAGCAGCTCAACATCGCCGCGATGAACAAACTCGGCTGGTACCGCGCGTGAGCACCCTGCGCCAGGCCCTATACGGCTTCGCCCTGCTCGGTGCCCTGGCGCTGCTGATCTGGGGTCAGGAAAAACGGATCGACGTCGCCGAGGGCCAAACCCAATTGGCGAAAGATGCGGCCAAGACGGCCCGCGATGACGCCGATCGCAACCTGGCGACCGCCAACACGCTTAGCACCACCCTGAAGCAGGAGCGCGATGCACAGAGCAACCTGCGCACTCAGCAGGACCAACTGCGCTTGAGCCTGGCAAAACGCGAGCGAACCATAGAGGACCTGAAACGTGAAAACTCCGAACTACGCGACTGGGCTGCTCAGCCTTTGCCTGACGCTGCTCGCCGGTTGCGCGAGCGCCCCGCCCTCACCGGCGCCGCAGCTTACCGTGACTGGCTGTCCGGCCGTGGTGCCGTGCCAACTACCGGCGACCAGCCCGCGCAATAACGGTGACCAGTTGACCGATCAGGACCGCGCCGAAGCTGCATGGGCCGATTGCGCCGCCCAGGTAGACATGGTCTACAAACACCAGCAGGCCCAACCATGAACAAGCCCGAAAGCCTGCGCGCCCACCTGCTGGCCACCGTTGCGGAGTTCAAGCACAACCCCGACCGCCTGCTGATCTTCATCGACAACGGCAGGGTTCGTTGCACCGCTGCTCATACCCTGTCGTTTGAATACAGCTTTGACCTGCAGATCATCCTTACCGAGTTCGCCGGCCACCCCGACAGCGTGATCCTACCGATCCTGGGCTGGCTCAGCGTCAACCAGTCCGAGCTGCTGGAAAACCTCGACAAGGTCAAAGACGGCATTCAGTTCGAAGCCGACATCCTGGACAAGAACAAGGTGGACCTCAGCATTACCCTGCAGCTGACAGAGCGCGTCGTCGTGGGCAATGACGACGAGGGCAACACCACGGTCAAACACCCTAACGAACCGCAGCGAGTGGCCGGCTATCTCGATCCGAACTGGAAACCAGGGGCTCAGGGCAACACCAGTGAGTGGGTAGTGCCTGATGGCAAGTAACTTGGAAGCACTGGAGGACTGGGCGGGAGTGCTGCTCGCTCGGTTGGAGCCGGGAGAGCGAAGCAAACTGGCCCGGACCATCGGGCAGGAGTTGCGTCGTAGTCAGCAGAAGCGCGTGGTGGCTCAGCAAAATCCGGACGGGAGCAAGTTTGCACCGCGTAAGCAGCGGAACCTGCGCGGCAAGCAGGGCCGTATTCGTCGCAAGCTGGCGATGTTCAAGAAGCTACGGACAGCGTCATACCTCAAGGTCCGTGGTGATAGCAACGCCGTAACGGTTGGGTTCACGGGGCGTATCGCTCGAATTGCCAGGGTTCACCAGTATGGTTTGAAAGATCGTGCGGAGCCTGGTGCTCCTGACGTGCGTTACGAGCAGCGGGAGATTTTGGGGTTCACCGACGCTGACCTCGATCTGATCCGAGACAGCTTACTCACTCATTTGACCGCATAGACTCCAATGCTTTGCCGGTGTACAAACTCACCAATGCTTAGCTCACAGCAGAGTGAGACTTTAAACCGAACAGAATGGAGTTGTTCAAAAATGACAGAAGCATTCCGCGCACACTGCCCTAGATGCGACGGGGAGAGAAAATGCATTATACATGGTGAATTCGATCAGCCATGGTCTGTGGATGATGGACGAAATCACATGGAGGGCCAGATCGATCACAAGTTGGTTCAGTGCGCCGGTTGCGAAACGGTATTTTATTATAGAAGTAGTTGGGACGATCAGGACTGGGATGGTAATTACCACCCTGTCACTGGGGAGACCATTATCACCTACCCACGGACGGTTGAAACTTACCCAATACCAGAGAAAAAAAGCCAAAAACCAGACTGGGTATGGGGCATCGCACAGAAAGACCCACAACTTTTTATAATTCTTCAGGAGGTTTATCAAGCTTATGAAGCGAGGTCTTTTATACTTGCAGCAGTTGGTTTAAGGACTGCTTTCGACCTCACAACAACATATCTAAAAATAGACCCAGGCCACACACTGGAACAAAAAGTCAAAGAGTTGCGAGAGAACGGATTCATCGGGGAGACAGAAGCCATGACCCTCCAAACCGTTACGGAAGCTGGAAATGCTGCGGCTCATCGTGGATGGTCGCCTGATCAGGAGACCTTTCAAATACTGCTTACGACTCTGGAGCATTTTGTCCATCGAGTAGTTGTCAGTGGCAAAGCGGCCCTGAGCTTGAACGCAAATATTCCAGCCCGCCAACCAAAACCGAAAAAGCAGGCAAAACCTAACAGCTAAGTTGTACCTCGCCTTGTTACAAGCCGTTTGAGCTGCACCCGCACGCGCGTGGCGCCACCATCGGCGCCATGAACGACTTCGCCGCCCTCTCCCGCATGCTCGAAAACCTCATCCGCTTCGGCGTCATCGCCGCCGTGCAGATGGAGCCCCCGCGTGTGCAGGTTAAAACCGGAGCACTTACCACCGCCTGGCTGCCATGGCTCGCCCTGCGCGCCGGATCTGATCGCGAGTGGGACCCGCCGACCGTCGACGAACAGGTGATCCTGTTCAGCCCATCCGGCCAGCTCGCCAACGGCGTTGTCCTTACCGGTCTGCCCTGCGACAACATCCCGGCCAACGGCGACCGCGCCGGCCTGCACCGCCGCACCTACGCCGACGGCGCGGTGATCGAGTACGACAGTGTCGCCCACCACCTGAATGCCACCCTGCCCGACAGCGGCACCACCAGCATCGTCAGTAAGGGCGGGATCAATATCATCGGCCCTATAAATCACCAGGGCGACTACAACCAAACGGGCAACCAGAATGTGGTCGGCCTTGTGACCGTCTCCGAAGACGTGGTCGCCGCCGGCATCAGCCTGGTCAACCATCCCCACGGCAGTGTGATGCCAGGCAACGGCAAGACGGGGAAACCAGAATGAACCGACAAACCGGCGGCGCCATCGGCAATCTGGACCACATCACCCAGTCCATGACCGACATCCTCACCACCCGCATCGGTACCCGGGTGATGCGCCGAGAGTACGGCAGCTTGCTGCCCGAGCTGGTGGACCACCCATTCAACGACGTCACCCGCTTGCGGGTGTACTCGGGCGCAGTCATGGCGCTGATGCGCTGGGAACCGCGGATCAGCCTCAGCCGCATTCAGTTCGTCGGCGCAAATCTGCAAGGCCAGTCCGTGCTGGACGTGGAAGGCAGTGTCGTCGACAGCAACGAGTCGTTCAGCCTGAGCATCCCGCTGCAACTGGGAGGCAGCGTATGAACTCCTTTGCCGCGATTGACCTCAGCCAGCTCCCGGCGCCGCAGATCGTCGAGCAGATCGATTACGAGTTGATCCTCGCCGAGCGCAAGGCCTACATGATCAGCCTGTGGCCGATCGAGGAACAAAGCGAAATTGCTGCCCGCCTCGAAATGGAATCGGAGCCGCTGACCAAGCTGCTGGAAGAAAACGCTTACCGCGAAACCATCTGGCGCCAGAGGGTCAACGAGGCCTCAATTGCCAACCTGCTGGCCCTGGCCAAAGGTCCCGATCTGGACCAACTGGCGGGCAACTTCAACGTCACGCGCCTGGTAGTCCAGGAAGCCAAGCCACTGGCAAACCCGCCCGTAGCTCGGTTGATGGAGAGCGACGATAGCTTGCGCGAGCGGGCACAAATGTCCTGGGAAGGGTTAAGCACCGCCGGCCCCCGCAACAGCTACATCTTCCATGCCCGAGGCGCGGACGGCCGAGTTGCAGACGCCACAGCCGAAAGTCCATCCCCGGCCGTGGCCGTGGTCACCGTGCAATCACTCCTGGGTGATGGCACAGCATCGGCCGACCTGCTTGCCATCGTCAAAACGTACCTGAGCGACGATGACCGCCGCCCAGTGGCTGACCGGCTCACCATCCAAGGCGCGCAAATCGTTCGCTACCAGGTCAAAGCAAAGCTGTACTTGCTGACCAGCGGCCCCGAGTCGGAACCGATTCTCGCAGCAGCTGAGCAGCGCTTGCTGGCCTACGTCAACCAACGTCGGCGCCTGGGAATGGAAGTGTCTGAATCGGCAGTTCACGCCGCACTTCACGTCGAAGGCGTGCGCAAGGTTGAACTGGAAAACTGGGCGGATATCGTCGCCACCAAAGCCCAAGCCCCCTACTGCACTGGCGTCACTGTCACCCGGGGTGTCGAGTAATGGGTGCCCAACAACTTCTTCCGGGCAACTCCACGCCGCTTGAGCGCCAAGCCGCTCAGGCACTCGCACAGATTCAGCGGGTACCCATACCGCTGCGGCAGCTGTGCAACCCAAACACCTGCCCGGTGAAATTGCTGCCTTACCTGGCTTGGGCATTCTCCGTCGACCGTTGGGATAGCAACTGGACAGAAGCCACCAAGCGTGCGGCCATTCGCTCATCCCGCTACATACATGCCCATAAGGGCACCATCGGTGCCTTGCGCCGCGTGGTCGAGCCTCTGGGTTACCTAATCGAGGTGATGGAGTGGTGGCAGACCGCGCCAGAAGGTGTACCCGGCACCTTTGCCTTGAAGGTCGGCGTGCTCGACACCGGTATCACCGAAGAAATGTACCTGGAGCTGACGTGGCTGATTGACGACGCCAAGCCCGTCACCCGTCACCTGACAGGCCTGGCCATTAGCCTGGAAAGCACCGGCACGGTGTTTATCGGGGCCAGCGTGTACGAAGGCGACGAACTCAGCGTTTACCCACCGACACAGCGCGACATTGACGTCAGCGGAGTGATTCGCATCGGTGGCCGCGAACATCATATCGACACGATGGACATTCACTCATGACCGACCAAAATAGCCAGTTTTTCGCGATTCTCACTGATATCGGCAGAGCCAAGCAGGCCAATGCAGATGCCCTCGGCACGGCATGGACATTTGCCCAAATGGCCGTGGGCGACGCCAATGGCACCGATCCCATCCCCAACAGTGCGCAGACCAGGCTGATCAACGAGCGCCGACGTGCCCCCCTGAATCAGGTGAAGGTTGATCCAGCCAACGCCAGCGTGATCATTGCCGAGCAGGTCATCCCGGAGAGCGTTGGCGGCTGGTGGGTACGTGAGCTGGCCCTTTACGACAAGGACGGCGACATGGTCGCGGTTGCCAACTGCGCGCCGACCTTCAAACCCTTGCTCGCCCAAGGATCTGGCCGGACACAGGTGATTCGGATCAACCTGATCGTCAGCAACACCGCGAATATCGAACTGAAGATTGACCCCAGCGTCGTGTTGGCCACTCGCGAGTATGTCGACACAGCCATCATTGAGGCCCAGGCCAAACAGGACTTCAAGCACTCCGTACTGGTAGCCACGACCGGCAACACCACGTTGAGCGGTCTGCAGACCGTTGATGGCGTGGCGTTGCAGGCCGGGAACCGCGTACTGGTGAAGAATCAGCTGACGGCCAAAGACAACGGCCTGTGGGTGGTTTCTTCAACGGGCCTATGGAAACGCGCCGAGGATGCAGATACCAGTATCGAGGTAACACCTGGCCTATTTGTGAGCGTCGAGACGGGCACGGTCAACGGCGACAGCGTTTGGCAGTTGGTAACCGACGCGCCAATTGTCCTGGGTACTACCGCGCTGACCTTCGAGATGGCTGTGGGCCGCACAGGGGTCAATGCGGGCTCATATGGCAAGGTTACCGTCGACAAGTATGGTCGGGTCATTGCCGGTACAAACCCGACAACGCTTGCTGCGGCCGGGATCACCGATGCATTGTCGATTAATGGGGGAACCCTTCAAGGCAATGTCCAATTGACGGAGAACAGCAGATTCTATATCGGCCCGGGAAATACGCCCTCATGGGGATTGGGAATGTTCGCCGGGGCTCCTGCATCGATTAAGGGGGGCGTCGGCTTTTGGGGCGGAGCTGACGGTGTATTCAAAACTGCATTTCTGGGGCTTGGAACTGACCCATGGTCCACCGGACCGGGCATCCGGATCACGTCGGAAGGCAATGTACTGATCACGGGCACCATCTACGGCAACGGCGCTGGCTTGAACTCTGTGCCGTTCTCCGCACTGACAGGTCTACCGACCACTTTATCTGGCTACGGCATTGCCTCTGTGCCTTTCACTTCTCTGACAGGGTTGCCAAACACCTTGTCTGGCTACGGCATCGCCGGTGCGAGCCAAACGGAAGCCGAGCAGGGCTCTGACACAACCAAACCGATGACGGCGCTACGGGTCTGGCAGGCAATCGCTGCCAAAGTAGTTCAGGCGACAACAAGCATTGCTGGTATCGCTCGTATCGCCTCGCAAACAGCTGTCAACAGCGGCACTGAACCTTCGACGATAGTCACTCCATTGACGCTTGCCACACGCTTGGCCGCGTTGTGGCAAGCCGCCCAAGAAGGCGTGCTGGGCGTTATACAACTCGCCACGCAACCGGAGGTCAATGCCGGTACCGACGACACAAAAGCAGTGACGCCAAAAAAGCTGCGCGCGGGTGTTTCATGGGTGCTTGGCGCGAATGGCTACATTGCGATGCCAACCTGGCTGGGCGGCTGGATTCTGCAATGGGGGTTAGCGGTCGGGGTTGGGCAGGCGACCAACAGCGGTACGTCGCAAGGCCCTGGTCGTGACGTGTCTCTTTCCGTGACGTTCCCGACCGAAATCATGTGGGTGGGCGCCTGCATGGCCTTTACGACGATGATCACCGGAGCAGCATTTGCGCCTGGGGCAGGGTACGTATCGAGGTCTGTGATCCGCGTTCAGAACAACTACACCCAGTCAGCAGGCGACATCGCTTGGCTGGCGCTTGGCCGATAAAGAGGTACACCTATGGCAGCGTTTTACAGCCCATCAGAGCGTGGTTTTTTCGACACGGCGCTCAATAGTAAAAAGCAGATTCCGACCGATGCGATTGCGGTCACCGAGCCGCAGCGAACGGAGCTGCTGGCAGGGATATCACGCGGTCTGCTCGCGCAAGTGTCCGAGAATGGTTCGCTTGAGCTGGTTGAACCACCGATTGATCCCCAGGCCGTTGCCCTGGCCGAACGCGCTTGGCGTGATGGAGTACTGACCTCGGCGGCTTGGCTGCGTGACCGGCACCGTGACCAGCTTGAAATTGGTGCCCCGACGACGCTCACAGCCGAGCAGTTCGAAGAATTATTGGTCTACATGCAGGCTCTGCGGGACTGGCCGCAATCGCCGGAATTCCCGGATAGCACGCATCGCCCTATCGCGCCCACTTGGCTTGATGAGCAGGTTCAATAACAACCATCGAAAGGTGGCGCGCCTTGTAGCGTGTCCACCTACAACGTCCACCACTCGCCGAACTGCCGCGCGCGCGGCAGCCTGTGCACTGTCATTCCATCACAGCGCAGGCATCCACCCATGGCCGGTTCAGACTATCTCCACGGCGTGCGGGTCATCGAACTCAACGACGGCACCCGCCCCATTCGCACCATTCCCACCGCAGTCATCGGCTTGGTTTGTACGGCTGAAGATGCGGACCCGCTCGCTTTCCCGCTGGACACTCCGGTACTGCTGACCAACGTGCAAAGCGCCATCGCCAAAGCCGGCGTAAAGGGCACTCTGGCGTCCAGCCTCCAAGCCATCGCCGATCAGACCAAGCCCTACACCATCGTGGTTCGGGTCAAGGAAGGCGCAGACTCAGCCGCTACCACCACTGCCCTGATCGGTACCACCACCGCCGATGGCAAATACACCGGCATGAAAGCCTTGCTCGCAGCCAAGGCCCGCGTGGGCATGACGCCACGCATTCTCGGCGTACCTGGTCTTGACAGCCAGCCGGTGGCCGCCGCCCTGGTATCGATTGCGCAGGACCTGCGCGCCTTCGCCTACGTCAGTGCCTGGGACTGCAAAACCAAGGAAGAAGTGGTCGCTTACCGTGAAAACTTCGGCGCCCGTGAGGTCATGGTGATCTGGCCGGAGTTCCAGAACTGGGACACGGTCACCAGCGCGACCGTTACCGCGTCGGCGGTGGCCCGCGCCCTGGGCCTGCGGGCAAAAATCGACCAGGAAACCGGCTGGCACAAGACCCTTTCCAACGTTGCGGTCGACGGCGTGACCGGCATCAGCGCAGATGTGTTCTGGGATCTGCAAAACCCGGCCACCGACGCCAACTACCTCAACAGCAACGAGGTCACAACACTGATCAATGAGGGCGGCTTCCGCTTCTGGGGCAGCCGTACGTGCAGCGACGATCCTTTGTTTGCCTTCGAAAACTACACCCGTACCGCGCAGATCCTCGCCGACACCATGGCCGAGGCGCACATGTGGGCCGTGGACAAGCCCATGCACGCCTCCCTGGTGCGAGACATCATCGAAGGCATCAACGCCAAGTTTCGCGAGATGGTTGCCCAGGGCTACCTGATCGGCGGCAGCGCCTGGTACCCGGAAGACATCAACGACAAAGACACCCTCAAGGCCGGCAAGCTGACGATCGATTACGACTACACGCCAGTCCCGCCCCTGGAAGACCTCACGCTGCGCCAGCGCATCACCGACAGCTACCTGATGACGTTTGCCAGCCAGATCAACGGCTAAACCGGGTCTCCCCGAAAGGGGAGTTAACCCCCTGCCAAACACCCGGAGAACACCGCCATGGCGATGCCACGCAAACTTAAGAACCTCATGCTGTTCAACGACGCCAACATCTACAGAGGGGTGGTGAAGTCCGTCACCCTGCCCGCCCTCGGCCGCAAGATGGAAGCCTATCGCGGCGCCGGCATGAATGGCCCAGTCAAGGCGGACCTGGGCTTTTCTGACGATGGTATCCAGTTCGAATGGAAGACCGGCGGCCTGGATCTAATCAGCCTCAAACAATTCGCCATGGTCAACGCCTCGGGTGTGGCCTTGCGCTTTACCGGCGCCTTTGAGCAGGACGACACGGGTGAAGTCAGCGCCGTGGAAATTGTCGTGCGAGGCCGTCATGAAACCATCGAGATGGGTGACGCCCAGCCAGGCGAAGACACCGAACACTCCATGACCACCACCTGCACCTACTACAAATTGACCGTCGACAACGAAGAGATCATCGAAATCGACCTGCTCAACTTCATCGAGAAGGTCGCCGGCGTTGACATGCTGGAGAAACAGCGCAACGCCCTGGGCTTCTGACCCCCCACCGCCATGTAACTTGCTTGCCAATCACCAGGAGCTATACCCATGAAAAACGCGGCTACCGAACAACCTGACGTTCAATCACTCGCTGACGACAACACCGTCATCCTCGACACACCTATCCGCCGTGGCACCAGCACCATCGAAAGCATCACGCTGCGCAAACCCAACTCGGGCGAGCTGCGCGGCGTGAGCCTGGCCGAGCTGCTGCAGATGGACGTCAACAGCCTGATCAAGGTGTTACCGCGCATCAGCTCGCCGACCCTCACCACCATTGAAGTTACGTCCATGGACCCCGCCGACCTGGTCGCGCTCAGCACGAAGATCACCGGTTTTTTGCTACAGAAATCGACGAAGACGGATGCATCCCTCGTTGCGTAGAGGAGGCCATGGCCGATCTGGCCGTGGTTTTTCACTGGGCACCGGCTGACATGGATCAGTTGGGCCTGCAAGAACTGATGGACTGGCGCGAGCGTGCCAGGGTGCGGAGTTCCACCGATGGCAAATGATCTGCGGCTACAGGTGGTGCTGGATGCCATCGACAAAGCCACCCGCCCGTTGAAGCAAATCAACAACGGCAGCCTTGAGACCGCCCGCGCGCTTAAGGCTGCACGTGACCGCCTGAAAGAACTCAACACTCAGCAGAAAGACGTCAGCGCCTGGCGCACCCAGCGTGCAGCTGCCGACCAGACAGGCATGGCCCTCAATGCCGCACGCGATAAAGTAAAAACCCTCAGCCAGCAGTTTGCCGCGACCGGCGCGCCGACCAGGGCAATGACGCGCGAGTTTCAGTCAGCGGTACGCGAGGCCACAAAGCTCAAGCAGCAACACCAGCAGCAGAGCGTTCAACTCCAAGGCCTGCGGTCAAAGCTCAATGACGCCGGCATCAGCACTAAAAATCTGGTGGCCCACGAACGCCAGCTGCGCGAGCAGATCACAGCCACCAACGCCAGCATCAGCACGCAAGGCAAGCGCATGGCGGAGCTGAGCGCCCAGCACAAGCGCGCGGCCATGGCCCGGGGCAGCTACGACAAGGGCAAGCAGTTCGCGGGCAACGCGGCCGTGGCCGGGGGCTCCAGCTTGGGCGTTGCGTACGCAGCCAGCCGCCCAGTCATCGGCGTGGTAAAGGAATACGTCGACTTCGAAACCGCCATGATGGGCGTAGCCAAGCAGGTCGACGGCGCGCGGGACGACAACGGCAAACTCACCGCCACCTATTACGAATTTGCGGACGCGATCAAAGCGGCCAGCAACGAAATGCCTATTGCCACCACCGAGTTCGCAGCCCTAGTCGAAGCGCAGGCCCGGGCCGGTATTCAGGGCAAAGAAAACCTTTTGACCATGGCAAAGGTATCGGCCACTGCCGCCGTGGCGTTCGATCTGCCAGCGGAACAGGTGGGCGAGGACATGGGCCGGATCGCCGGCTTGTACAAGGTACCGATCAAGAACATCTCCGAGTTGGGTGATGCACTCAACTACCTGGACGACAACACCCGCTCCAAGGGTGGTGACATCATTGAAACGCTGACCCGCATGAGCGACGTAGCCGACAAGCTCGACTACCGCAAGGCGGCAGCGTTGGGCAGTACGTTCCTGTCGCTGGGTTCGGCACCAGAAGTCGCTGCGAGCGCTTCCAGGGCGATGGTCCGTGAGCTTTCCATAGCCACCATGCAGAGCAAGAAGTTCCAGGAAGGCATGGCCATGGTCGGCCTTGACTCAAAGGCTGTGCAGAGCGGAATGAGCAAGGACGCCATGGGCACAATGATGGGTGTCCTTGAGCGGATCAAAAAGCTGTCGCCTGAGCAACAGACAGAAGCGTCAACGCGGATATTCGGCAAAGAATTCGGCAAGGACGCCGGCAAGCTGGTCAACAACCTGGACGAACTGAAACGTCAGCTCGACCTGGTGAATGAGGCCGCAGCCAATGGATCGATGCAGCGGGAAATGGATATCCGTGCTGATGCGATCGAAGGTCGCTGGCAAGTGCTGCAGAACAAGTTATTCAACACCAAAAGCGGCGCGGGCGAAGCCATACGGTCGACCATGGTCGACGTCATGGACGCCATCGGCGGTGTGCTAGACAAGGTCAATGCCTGGGTCAAAGCCAACCCGACTTTGACGGCGACCTTGCTGAAGATCGTAGCCAGTGTGGCGGTGTTGTCAGCGGTTTTCGGCGGGCTCGCCCTCACACTCGCCGGCATCTTGGGGCCGTTCCTGTTCCTACGCTTCGGCCTGGCCATGTTCGGTGTTCGCCTGCCCGGCATCATCGGTATTTTCAAGGTGTTCGGCACGGTTCTGCGAACGCTGGGCGGGATTTTGATTGGTCCCCTGGTGACCGCACTTCGTACGGTTGGCATAGCGTTGTGGGGGCTTTCCGCTAACCCGATTGTCCTGGTCATCGCTGCTGTTGTCGCTGCACTGGCCGGCGGCGCGTACCTGATCTACAAGAACTGGGACGCGGTAAAAACCTACTTCGCCAACGCCTGGAACGAAATCAAATCGGGGTTCGACGGTGGCATCGGGGGCATCATTACCACCCTGGTCAACTTCAGCCCGCTCGGCCTGCTCTACCAGGCATTTGCCGGTGTGCTGAGTTACCTGGGCATCGAGCTGCCTAGCCGCTTCACTGAATTCGGCGGCATGATCGTCAACGGCCTGATCAATGGGCTGACGGCCGGGCTCGGCGCCGTGAAAAACACCATCAGCTCTATCGGTGATGCCAGCATTGGTTGGTTCAAGGAGAAACTCGGCATCCACAGCCCGTCGCGGGTGTTCGCAGAACTGGGGGGGTTCACCATGGCAGGCCTGACACAGGGCCTGGAAGGTGGACAGAAAGGCCCATTGGACGCCCTGACCAGCATGAGCAAGCAGATGACAGCGGCGGGCACCCAGGCACTGAGCACAACCGCCATGCCGGCGTTTTCCGTGGACACTGCGCCACCGATCAACAGCGCGCCCGCAGCAGCAGTCTACGACAGCCACGACACCTACGAATTCACCATCACGGCGGGGCCTGGCACAGACATGCAAAGTTTGGAAAAGAGCGTGCGTGCACTGATGGCCCGCATCGAAAACGAAAAGAAAGCGCGTCAGCGCAGCAAACTTTCTGACCTGGAATAACCACCATGATGATGGCTCTCGGCATGTTCGTGTTCAGCCTATCCACTGCCGCCTACCAGGAGCTGCAGCGCCAAACCGATTGGCGCCATGCCAGCAACAACCGGATCGGCGCGGCGCCCGCGCGCCAGTTCCTCGGTCGTGGCGACGATGCCATCACCCTCCCCGGCATCATCTTGCCCGAGCTGGCTGGTAGCACCCTGAGCCTCGACGCGATACGTCTGATGGCGAATACCGGCAAGGCATGGCCCATGGTCGAAGGCACCGGGCGGATATACGGCCTGTGGGTGATAGAGAGCCTGAGCGAGAACAAGACCATCTTTTTCAGGGACGGCACCCCACGGCGCATTGAATTCACCCTGAGCCTCAAGCGCATCGACGACGACCGCATCGATCTACTCGGCGCCGGCACCAGCATTGGCGTCAACATCTTACGAGGCCTGCTGTGATCGACTCCATCATTTCCAAGGTCACCGGCTACGTGCGCAGTACCGCCGAGCAGTACGTCCGTGACGCAGCCTATCCCGTGCCGGCCTTTCGGCTCACCGTCGACGGCCTGGACATTGCGCAACTGATCAGCCCGCGGCTGATGAGCCTGGAGCTGACCGACAATCGCGGCGTCGAGGCCGACCAACTCAGCATCACCCTCAGCGATCATGATGGTCTGCTGTCGATCCCGCCCAAGGGTGCGGTATTGCGTTTGTGGTTGGGCTGGAGCGATACCGGCCTGGTGGACAAGGGCACCTACACCGTCGACGAAACCGAACACAGCGGCGCGCCGGATGTACTCAGCATTCGCGCTCGATCGGCAGATCTGCGCAAGGGGCTTAAAACCAAACGAGAGCGTAGCTGGAGCAACACCACTCTCGGCGACGTTCTGGGCGACATCGCCATTGGCAACGGCCTCACCGCCACCATCGCCGGAGCCCTGGACGGTTTGCCCATTCTACAGCTCGACCAGGCCAATGAATCCGACGCGAACCTGATCAGCCGCTTGGGAGAAGAATTCGACGCGGTGGCCAGTGTCAAAGCAGGTTGCCTGCTGTGCATGCCAGCGGGCGGTGGCAAGACCGCCAGCGGCCTGGAACTGCCACACATCACCCTTACGCGTGCCGACGGCGACCAGCACCGCTATCTGCAAGCAGACCGCGACAGCTACGACGGCGTGCGCGCCTATTACTACGACGTCAATAGCGCCAAGAAACAGGAGGCCATTGCAGGCGGTGGCGATAACCTCAAGGACCTGCGCCACACCTACAGCGACCAGCAGTCGGCCCTGCGCGCAGCCCGGGCGGAATTCCGGCGCCTACAACGTGGCAGCGCCACGCTCAGCTACAACTTGGCCATGGGCCGGCCAGATCTGATCCCCGAACTGACGTACACGCTCCAGGGCGTGAAGGAGGAAATCGACGAGATCATCTGGTATGGCGGTAACGTGCAGCACAGTCTCACTGCCGATGGCGGTTACACGGTGAGCCTGGAACTGGAAAGCAAACTCCCGGAGGACAACGTTGAAGACCTGGCAGAAGAAAACAAGGGCGATTACACAGGGATCATCGCGTATTACCGCGACCATAAAACCGGGAAGGAAAAGACAATTACAGCAGGTGATCAATCGAAACCAAGGCGCTTACGTTGGCTGTACGCCAGTGAAAAAACGGCCAAGCGGGCAGTGGATCGGGAGTGGAAAAAAGCTCAGGCCGAGAAAACAGCGTAAACCCCGGAACATGTCCGGGGTCAGCACGATTACTACTCAGGTGCGACCGTAAAAACCTCCAACAGTCGCAGCACATCATGTTGCCGCTGGGCACTGATGGCCCGGAACATTGCTAGCAACTTCACTTCCTGATCGCTAAGGCAGTTCGTATCTACGACTGACACTTGGCTTTCCGACACACCGCTGTTCTCCATCATGCGAATACTCCTTTCACACGCAACGGGCACTCGGCGCCTACATGGCGCCGTTAAAGTCTCCCGGGGAACAGCTAATTTCCATCACGTTCTGATGTGTCATCGGACGGCAAGCAAAAAAATTATGTGTGTTATTACATCACTGTGCTGGCTCAAACGGGAGCAGCGTCATGTACACGCCGTTCTCCCCCCAGCCTTGCAGATTGCCCTTGGCGTCAACAACGTAATGCTCATTAAAACCGGCCTCGGGATCGTCCAGACGCAGTCCGCCATCAGGTAGTTTTTTTCCTTCATAGTGCTCGGTATTTTTCCCACCGCTGGCAAAAACAGAGTCGAGCAAATACTTGTCGTTTTGCTTGTACAACACCATCACATGACCTAATACGCCGTCCTGCAACCAGCTACCTATCCTGTTCGGGTATGCCTTGAGGTCCAGCGCTTTCAGAGCTTGGTAGTCCTTCACGCTCAGGCCGATCAGTGAGGCCCTGTAGTCGGGGTCGAAATTGGCGATGGCCCAGAACGCGCTGTCGGTTTGCCCTTCGACACGGAACCCTATGAAGGTTTTGTCGGCCTTGAATTTGGAATCGGCACGAATGGCTTTTGCCACTTCCGCCAAATCTGCGTCGTTTAACCGCTTAGGCAACATGACCTCTACTTTGCGAGGCCCACCTTCTCGGAAATCGTCCTCTGTGATTGAGTAGGACTGCGGCACAGCGGCAATTGGTGCAGCCTGCTGCGTGGCCTTTTCTATGGGCTTGGTATCGCTTCCACCCGAGAACAACGAAACCGCGCCAGCAATGACAGCGAGCACTATTACAACCCCTAACACCTGGTGTCCTAAGGTTACGCCGGGGGTTTTAACGCCACAGTTGGGACAGACCTTTGCAGTGGCATCCACTGTGTGTTTGCAGGACCTACAAGGCTTCAAAGCCATTCCTTTCTCCTTTGAACTTCCATGAAAAAACCGACCCTCTTGGCCGGCTTGTTGCGTCCGATTAAACGGCCCTGACTGGGACCGTTTCAGTTGCTGGCTTTCTTTCCGGTTGAATCCGCTGCATTGGCGAATGCCGAAGCCATGCGCAGGAGTACCTGCCGGTCAGCATTATCGACCTGCTCATAAACTTGAAGGAACGCTAATGCATCGCCGCTGATGCTGTCGGCTGCTTGACGCGTACGCTCACCAGTCACCACGTAAAGAACGTCGACACCTCTATCTGCGATAGCCGCGAGGTAGTCCGCGTCAGGGCTCCGATCGCCTTTTTCGTAGTTGTATTGACTGTTTTTCGAAGCCCCAGCAACAGCCGCAAATTCAGTCTGACTGAACCCGAGGCGCTCCCGTTCCTCTTTGAGGCGGTCACCAATTCCCACAATTGTCTCCATCAAGACTTGACGATCCCACAAACATGGGAAATACTTCGCCTGTCATCACACGAAACCACACGAAACGAGACTATGCCGAACGCATCCCCCATCGAGCAAGCATGCCAAGAGGCCCGTGATCGTCTCGCACGTCTCGGGATCTCGGCCAAAGACTGGGCTGAAAAAAATGAATTCAACCCTTCGACGGTCTACGCAGTTTTGAACGGACAGAAGAAGTGCTTGCGCGGTGAAGCTCACCGCGCGGCCGTCCTGCTCGGAATCAAAGACGGCGTGATTACAAACTAGGGCCTCTGGCTCCAAGGGGATACCAGAAGATGAAACGCCCAGTTCTAGACAGCAGGAAAAACGTCGTTATGGCCGTGATCGGCGCCTACCCCGGCGGTCGTTCCTACGCCTCGGCAGACCTCGGTATGCCGCTCAAGAAGTTCGACAACCAAGCCTACGAAAATGCAGGCAGTCGCCCGCTGACCGACGAGCACATCCACCGCCTGGAGAAAGTCGCCGGTACCACCTTCCTACCGGACTACATCGCCTCAATGTACGGCGGCATGTTCGTACCGCTGAGCCTCCCGGAAACCCTGGACAACGTTGAGCTGTACACCCGCTCTCTAAAAGCCTCGGCCAAGCGCGGCAAAGTTGATCAGATCATGTCTGCGGCCCTGGATGACGGAGTCATCGAAAAGCGGGAAGCCGACGCGATCATCGCCGCCCTTGTCACCTACATGTCGGCCCGTTACGCCGAGGTGTTCGCGACTATCCAGCTTTACAGCCAGGGAGCGGTCTAGTGAGTACCTACAAACTGGTGTGCCCTCACTGCCACAGCCGGATGCGCATCCGCACCAGCGAAGGCCAGCACATTTTTCTGCGCATCACCTACATGCAATGCACCAACGAGGCCTGCGGCTGGGCGGTGCGTGCTGAATTTCAAATGACCCACGAGCTTAGCCCCAGCGGCATGCCTAACCCGGCTGTGCGCCTCCCGGTTGCAGATGTGGTCATTCGTCGCCAGGCAATGAAAACCGCTAATGATCAACCCGATCTGCTGGACCAAATGGAAATGGAGGGTGCGTGATGAATACTGCTACCGATACCGATTACCAGGAATACCAGGCAACCATGCAAACCGCTGGCCTGTCCTTCTTGCAACGTCACCAGACCGAGTACCTCGGCAACGACCAATTACTTTTCTGCCGCGCGGTGCAGCACTTGGTGGGCAGCCTGGAAGTGCCTTTGCACATGGCTGAAAAACTGATCAGCCGCGCCTACGGTGAACTCAAGTCCAACAACGACCGCCACCAGCTGGACGTCGATGCAAGCTCCGGTGCCGTGGCTGTCATCACGGACCCGGCCAGCGGAATGACCTGGGCCGTACCGGTCAGCCTGATCTACCAACGCATCATCAACGCACCGGAAAACCGCCGACTGCGCCTCGTATCACCGTAATCCCCGACTAACCCCGCCCGCCCCCGTTTCCAATGGGTTTGGGTGAGCTTTGCCCGCAATCCGAGGTGGACCATGGAAATCGACATCGCCATCACCGCAAAACTGCCCCGCGACCACGCTGAGGCACTACTCGTTGAGCTACGTGCGCAGTACGCAGTGCTGCTCAACGAGCATTGGTATGACGATCGCTTTCGCATGATCCCCGAGGGTTTGCGGCACGGCTCGTTGCTCGTGGCCTTCCCCGCGATGGCCGCACGAAAAAGCCTGATTGGCGCCCTTAAATATAGCCTCGGCGAAGTGAAGTAAGCCCCAATGACAATGGAATACGAGTTGCGCGCCGACATCCTGGACCGCCTGAAATCCGATTACGGTTTCAAGCACAAGGCCGGCCAATACATGCGGGAAGGCAAATGCCCTGCCTGCAATAAAAAAGAGCTGTACGCTTTCCATGACGCGCCATGGGTCATCCGCTGCGGTCGTGGCAAGTGCGGCCAGACCTGGCACGTCAAAGAGATCTATGAGGATCTTTTCAACGACTGGAGCACCCGAGCCCCGGCCACTGAGCAACACCCGAACGCCACAGCCCGCGCATACCTGGAGTTCGCCCGTGGCTTCCGCTTCGACGTCATTCAGGGCTGGTTCACCCAGGACTCCTACTTCTCCACCGAGCTGAACGAAGGCAGCGCCACAGTGCGTTTCGCGCTCGACAAAGGTGGCTACTGGGAGCGGCTGATCGACCGCCCGCATCGCTTTGGAAAGATGAAAGCCCGCTTCAAACCCGGCGACAGCCCGCGTGGTGTTTGGTGGTGCCCGCCGTGCGTCGAACTGCTAGACGTAAAAGAGCTATGGATTGTCGAGGGAATCTTTGACGCCATCGCACTGGTGCACAACGGCATAGCGGCGGTATCAGCGATGTCATCCGGCGCCTATCCCGAAGAATCACTGAAGGAGCTTGCCCGTCAACGCGGCAGCAAATTGCCCAAGCTGATCTGGGCCCTGGACAACGAGCCAGGCGCTCACCGCTACACCAAGCGCTGGGTACGCCAGGCGCGCGCCCTGGGTTACGTCTGCGAAGCGGCGCAAATCCCCCAACCCGATAGCCGCAAGGTGGACTGGAACGACCTGCACCAGCGTTGGCAGTTTGTCGATGGCAACGAGCAGCGCGCTAAACAGATCGAAAAGGATTTAGACACCGCCCGTTATCACGGCGACCTGCTCCTGGCTGAAAGCGCCTCGGAGAAAGGCGTACTCATGTATGACCACTTCGAGCGTCACGAATTTTTCTTCGGGTTCGAGAGCCGGCTTTACTGGTTCAAAATGGACTTTGAAAAATTCAACAAAGCCATGCAGGCGCTGGAGACTTCCGAGCGCCAGGAAGACCAGTTGCTCAACGATAAACAGCGCCGTGACAAGGCTCTGCGTCAGTGCGGCGGAGTGGTCGAAATTGCCAACTGCTACCCACAAGCCCTGTACTTCCAGCGCAACGAAGTAACCGACGAGTCCTGGTACTACTTCCGCGTCGACTTCCCGCACGACGGTGGCAGCGTAAAAAACACCTTCACCGGTGGCCAGGTCGCGGCCGCCAGCGAATTCAAGAAACGTCTGCTCAGCATGGCGGCAGGCGCTGTATTCACCGGCAGCGGCCAGCAGCTCGACAAGATTATGAAGGACCAGCTCTACGGCTTGAAAACCGTGGAGACCATCGACTACGTGGGCTACAGCAAGGAACACGGCGCCTATGTGTTCGGCGATATCGCGGTGCGTAACGGTGTGGTCAGCCAGGTCAACAAGGAAGACTTCTTTGAGTTCGGCAAGTTGCGCCTCAAGACGCTGCAGAAGTCGATCGCCATGCACATCCAGCGCGACGCCAAGCATTACCGCAGCGACTGGCTGCCGATGTTGTGGATGTGCTTCGGTGCCAAGGGCATCGTCGCCCTGGCCTTTTGGTTTGGCTCGCTGTTCGCTGAGCAGATCCGCGCGCAGTACAAGTCATATCCCTTCCTGGAAGTCACAGGCGAGGCCGGCGCTGGTAAAACCACCCTGCTCACCTTCCTATGGAAACTGCTAGGCCGCGAACACGAAGGCTTCGACCCATCGAAGTCGACCCGTGCCGGGCGCCAGCGTGCCATGGGGCAGGTTTCAAACATGCCGGTGGTTTTGATCGAGGGGGACCGCAATGAGCCGGATAAGGCTCATGCAAAGGGATTTGACTGGGACGAACTGAAAGACTTTTTCGGCGGCGGCACCCTCGGTACCAAAGGTATGAAAACCAGCGGGAATGAGACTTACGAGCCACCGTTTCGCGGGGCGATAGCAATCAGCCAGAACGCCGATGTAAGCGCATCTGAAGCGATTTTGACCCGGATAATCAAATCTCACTTTGCACGCCCTGAGGTGACCACAGAGAGCCGAGCAGCGGCGGATAACCTCAATCTGATCCCGGTGGAACAGCTCAGCCACTTCCTACTGATGGCCGTGCGTGCCGAAGCGCAGATCATGGCGAAATTTGCCGAACGGGTTCTGGTGCACGAACAGCACTTGCGCAAACTCAAGGACATTCGCGTCGAGCGGATCATCAAGAACCACAGCCAGATCATGGCCCTGGTGGATTGCCTGTGCCTGATTTGCCCGTTGGACGAAAACCAGCGGGTCACTACCCAGCAGGCTTTGACCGTCATGGCCTTGGAACGCCAGTCAGCGATCAGCGCCGACCACCCGCTGGTGGCTGAATTCTGGGAAGTCTACGAATACTTGGAAAGTCTGGGCGATGGCCCGCAGGTCAACCACAGCACTGACCCGAAGCTGATCGCCATAAATCTCAACGAATTCGCCGAGCTGGCCAGCATCCACCGCCAGAACCTGGCCGATCTCAAAACCTTGCGCTCCCTGCTGACCGAGAGCCGCAGCCGAAAGCTGCTGGAAACCAACAAGTCCACGTACAGCGCGGTTCGCGCCTCACAAAGCGCCGGAAATGCCTTGTTTAACAAACCACTCACCGTGCGCTGCTGGGTGTTCAAGAGCGCGTAACTGCGTGACCTAGTCAACGGAGATATGACCATGAAATGGGCAGTAAAACGAAACCGAGACGGGCAAGTGCAGCAGAACTGCTGGATCACCGACAGCGGTTACACCGTCGCCGAGTGCCGGTTACCTGAGTCTCGCTACCCCGTAACTCGACCCGGTGGAGAACTGCCGTTCGCTTATGCAAGGGACCGTGACGAAGTCGTCGCGATCATTGAGCAGGACATGGCCGACGAAGCCTGAAAGCACACCGGGGCTGCAACCCCTCGACAGTGACCACCCAAAGGAGAAGCACCATGCACGTACAAGTCATCACCGGTGACGGCCAACAAGGCGAAACCAACCGCCTTCGGCACCTGAAAGAGCTGAAGGACTGGTTTAACGAGTCCGGGAAGATCGTTCACGCCGAAGCATACGACCCAGCCGGCCTGGTCACGATCCTGGAGGTTCGTGCGGTAAGCGACAAAGAAATTCTGGTGCTTGAGTGCAGCCGGGAACAGATCCAGGCAGTCCTGGAATGGCAGTCAGCAACAGATGAGGTTGTTGAGTTTGAAAACCTGCTACTGCACCTGGTGCGGAAGCAAAACCCAACCGGCGAAAGCCAGTAAAAAAGGTGGTGCCGAGGGGCTGCAACCCCTCGACACCGACCACCCAAAGGAGAAGCACCATGCAAGTGAATCAACCCAAAGGCGGCACCGCAGAGGCTACCACAACCCCGCTGGCTGTCGGCGACAAGGTCAGCTACGTCGCTATGAGCGATGGTGGCCAGGAATACCTGTTAGAGGTGCTGACTGAGCGCGATACCCTGAAGACGCAACTAAACAATGCAAATCAGTTGCTGGACCGGCTTGCATGGCTGCTTGCGGAGGGCGTGCTTACATACAAACCTGAACACCCTGACGATAGTGAGTGGTTTGCCGAGGCTGAAGCCGCTCTGGAGTCCGCACATCAATACCAACTGGTGAACGGACAACCGCCAACCGAAAACTCAGAAAACACCACCGAGCAAAGTTCGGGGGTGCGGAATGCTTAAGCGCCCCCTCACCCACTTCCACCTCTGCTGCGGCCTGGGCAGCGGCGCCGCTGGATTCAGCGACTCCAAGCCAGTTCTGGGCCCCGTGCAAGCTGAATGGCGCTGCCTGGGTGGCGTCGACGTTGACCCTGCTGGTTTACGCGACTTCCAGATGATGACCGGAGTGCCCGGCACCCTGATGGACTTGTTCACCCGCGAGCAGTTCACGGCGTTCCACGGCCAGCAGCCACCCGCCGGGTGGATAGAGGCCACCGCCGAGGATCTGCGCCGCGCAGCTGGCAACGAAGACCCGGACGCGGTGTTCATCAGCAGCCCTTGCAAAGGGGCCTCGGGGCTGCTGTCCGAAACGATGAGCCAGACGCCCAAGTACCGTGCGCTCAACGAACTGACGTTGCGCTGTGTGTGGCTGATGTGCGAAGCCTGGAAGCACAAACCGGTGAAGTTGATCGTGTTCGAAAACGTGCCGCGCCTGGCAACCCGTGGCCGCTACCTGCTGGACCAGATCACCAAGCTGCTCCGCCATTACGGCTACGCGGTAGCGGAAACCACCCACGACTGTGGCGAAATTGGCGGGCTGGCACAGAGTCGCAAGCGATTCTTGCTGGTGGCCAGACACGTCGAGCAGGTTCCTGCATTCTTGTATGAACCTGAAAAACGCAGTCTGCGCGCTGTCGGTGACGTGCTGAGCCGCATGCCGCTGGCCGGCGACATCGATCAGGCGGGGCCGATGCACCGCGTGCCGGCGTTGCAGTGGAAAACGTGGGTACGCTTGGCCTTGGTCGAGGCAGGGAAAGATTGGCGCAGCCTGAGTCGGTTTGCGATCGAGGGCGGCCATCTGCGTGATTTTGTGATCGTGCCGGAGTACCACAACGGCGTACTCGGAGTTGTCGATTGGGACGATACAGCCGGCGTGGTTGCAGGTGCGAGCCGCCCCATGAACGGCAAGTTTTCTGTGGCTGATCCGCGCCCTACCAGCAAATTCGAATACACCCAGTACGGCGTGCTGCCCTTCGACCGGCACTGCGGCGTTGTCACCGGGCAGCGCAGCCCAGGACAGGGAACCTTCAGTGTTGCTGACCCCCGGCATGCCGGCCCCGCCAAACACAGCAACGAATTCCGCGTTATACCGTGGGACCGTTCAGCGCAATCAGTGACCAGCGCCCACGGCTCTGGGCATTGCGTCCAAGACCCACGTCGGGAAGGAAAGGGCTTCGGCAAATACCTTGTCACCGACTACAACAAGCCGGCCGGCACCGTCATCGCCGGCAGCACCACCGGGCAAGGTGCTTTCGCTGTGGCGGATCCTGCCTACAAGAACTGGCACCCAGGGGCCAGCACGCAAAAGCTGCGCATCACGCCCTGGTGCGATAACGCCAATACCGTGACCGGCTCGCAACAGGTTGCCAGCGGCGCATTGTCGATCGCAGATCCGCGCCCTGGCATGTCACGTACCAAGGGTGACGCGTACCTGACTGGCGGGCATTACGGTGTCGTCGATTACAACACCCCGGCTGGCGCCGTTTCTGCCAGTGCCTGCCACGACAACGGCCGGTGGTCGGTTGCAGACCAGCGCATGCCGGCACCCAACGATCGGCTGACCTGCGTGATCACCAGCCTCGACGGTACCTGGCACCGCCCATTCACCACCCTGGAACTGGCCGCGCTGCAATCGTTGTTTGATCCAGAGGACCATTGGTCCACGGATCCGCAGACCGCTCACGAAATTCAGGTGATGAAGCGGGTGCGCAAAATCGAGCAGGCACGGTTCTTCCTGCTGGATGGGGTCAACGACGGCAACCACCGGGAGCGGATCGGCAACGCTGTGCCGCGCGCAGCGGCAAAGGCGATGGCGGATGTGTTCGGCATGACTCTGCTGCTTTCCGAGGCTGGAGAGACGTTCATGCTCAGCAACGTGTCGATTTGGGTACAGCCGGTAGCGATCGCGCTGAGCGTGGCTCAGCAGGAGGTTGGCGTATGACCGTATTCCTTTTGCTTTACCTGTGCGCGGATGCGACTCGTACGGATTGCCAAGTGGTAAGGGCTGATAGCTGGAGCGGTCCTCACGCCTACGAGCAATGCGTCGACGTCGTGCCTGGCCTGACTGATGCACTGACTGCGCCCAATCGGAAACGCCATCGGTTTATTTGCGAGATCCAGGGCGACGGACCAGAGCCTGCAGAACACAAAGCGCTGCCGGCGTTCATTCACCAATCGTTTCGGATGTGAAGGAGAGAACTAATGCACACAATCTCCCCATACAAAATATCCGGGCCGACTGTTGTGAGCTTTTCCGGTGGCCGGACAAGTGCCTACATGCTGCGGCAGGTACTGGACAACAATGAAGACTGGAGCGATCTGGTGGTCACTTTCGCCAACACAGGGAAGGAACACCCCGCAACATTGGAGTTCGTGCAGGAATGCGCCGAGCGCTGGGCGGTGCCGATTGCCTGGCTGGAGTTCCGCGACGATAACGCTGGATTTGCGGTGGTGCATTACGCCACCGCCAGCCGCCTGGGCGAACCTTTCGAAGCGCTGATCCGTAAACGCAAATACCTGCCCAACCCGGTAACCAGGTTCTGCACCATCGACCTTAAGATCAGGATCATCCACAAATACCTACGCAGCCTCGGGCTTTCAACCGAGGAAGCACCGGTGGACATGATGACTGGTATCCGAGCCGACGAGCCACGCCGTGTAGCGAAGATTCGACATCGTAAAAGCACCAGCGAAAGCAAGTGGGCGACCATGGCTATGCCCCTGGCAGACGCCGGTATCGGCGTACAGGACATAACGGACTTCTGGGCCAGTCAGCCATTTGACCTGATGCTACCGACGATCAACGGCCGGACACTGGAAGGTAATTGCGACTGTTGCTTCCTGAAGGGCGTCAAGCAGGTCTATTCAATCATTGCCAGCGACCGTGGGCAGCCGGTGCGCAAAGGCGACTGGTGGGCCAAGCAGGAACGGGAAGTGGTCTCCACGGGTGAATTCACCGGCGACGGCGCCCGCTTCCGCTTCGATCGCCCCAGCTACCAGCAAATGCTCGATTACTCAGATACCCAATTCGACATGTTTACCGACCACGACGAGGCTATTGCCTGCTTCTGCGGCGATTGAGGACAGACCATGAATACAGCCTTCATTCTCATGGCCCAATACGACGGCCAGGCAATTATCTCCCTGGAGCTAGTGTGTCGTGATTACTTCACGCACCTCACGCCAGAGATGTTCCAACGCAAGGTGATGAGCGGTCAGATCAAGCTGCCTATCACCCGCCTGGAACCGAGCCAGAAGTCGGCCAAAGGCATCCACCTCACCGACCTCGCTGTCTACCTCGACTTGCAGCGCGCCGCCGCTGTGAAGGAACACAACCAGCTCAACGGGATAAAACACGCCGTTTGAGCCACTTCTCTGATGCGGCGCCCAGTTGGACGGGCGCCCTCAGTATCTTTTCGTGCCATTCCCAGCCCGCATAACGGTCACCCTTGCCACGCAGGTGTGTGTAGCGCCGCATTGAATTCCAGTCCCGGTGGCCGGACACACTTGCCACACGCGGTATATCCCAATCCATTTCAAACAGGCGGCTGACGCCTTCATGCCGAAGGTCGTGGAAGTGCAGATCCGCAATTTCCAGGAATTTGCAGGCTTTGGCCCAGGACGTGGAGATGGATTCAGGGCTGTAAGGGAAGATGTCCTCGCCCGCCTTCGGCATGCTCTGGAGGATCTGCCACGCCTCGTCCGGCAGGTAGCACCACACGTCGTTGCCGATCTTCTGCCCGGGATTCTTCATGTCACGCACCAGTACCCGCTGACCCGGCTCGTCGACGTCAGCCCAGCGAATGCGGGTTATTTCATCCAGCCGGCGCGTGGAGAACAGAGCGAAACCCACGACCTTGAGCATATTGATGACGGTGGGGCGGCGCGCCTGCATGGCCTGATAGTGCGTGAACACCTTACCCAGCTCGTCCAAAGTCGGCCGGCGGTCACGCTCTCGGCTTTTGAGGTTGTAGCCCAATTTACGCAGCACCCGGCGGGCACCGCCCATGGCGAGCGGATCGACCTGGTAGCCCCAGGCGTCTTTGGCGATCGCCAGAACAGCGCCAAGGTGCGCAAGGTCGTTGCCAGCGGTTTGCGGCTGGACGCCCCCACCCTCGCGGCTCATCCGAAAAAGGGCAAAGTCGACCAGGCATTGAGTGGTGACGTCGGTATCGCTCAGTTGGCCAATGTCCATCTTGCCGATGGCTTCGAGCGTGGCCTTCTTGGTTTTGCCCAACGGCCGGGCCTTCCCCACTTCCAATAGGTACTGGTCGATCATGTCTTTGACGGTGACGCCCTTACGGCTGGCCCGCTCGATGGCGCCAGGCTGATCCAGCTCCG
>Ga0247742_10000546_pt1 | contig 29769 bp, 23 predicted proteins | sample UWRJL208509C2_FD_180944 | JGI IMG/M metagenome (GOLD analysis project Ga0247742, IMG submission 180944) | Plant litter microbial communities from Arlington Agricultural Research Station in Wisconsin, United States - UWRJ-L208-509C-2 | ecosystem: Environmental > Terrestrial > Plant litter >...
TTCATGATCGGGTTCATCCCTATCAATAACAAATTCCCCGATTAGTTTTCCAGTAGAAACCTGAAAAGCCTCGTAGAGTATAAAATATCCGGTAATTTGCATTTTCAACCTTTAAAATAATTATGGATAATGAATGTAAAAATTATTTTTAATTTAACGCAATGTGCTGATAAATAGTTCAGTGTCTGACAATTATATTCTATATAAAATAAATAATTTTTCACACCTCAATTTCATGTGGAAATTAATGTTTGAGCAGAATATCTGATATCAAAAAGATCCGGTCTAAAACAACAACGGCTATACCCACAATGATCACGGCCATGATTTCTATGGTTAGTCGCTTCACTACTTGCTTATCCTGGATGGTTTTCCATACGATGGGCAGGTTGACAATAGCACTGGCCAGTGAAGAAATGATTGTGACACTACCAGCCAATGAAGCGGTAATCTTACCGTGCATGGCCATGGTAGCCGCTGCTGCCGTGGTGCTTGCGCTGCTTGCTAAACCACCGAACAAGCCCGTAGCCAGCAGACCATAGCTTCCGAATAGCCTGGTTAACAAAGTGCCTCCGATCTGGATCAGAATAAATAAAAGGCCGAAACTTGAGACTTTTTTTAATGATATTGGCGAGTCAAGCTTTAAGGTTCCGGTAGGCTCTGCGGCTTTGCCTTCGGTTATTTTATCCCTTAAAATAAATAAAGTCGCGACAAAAGACATGGCCAGTAAGGGCATCAGCGTAGCGGTTATGGACGCGGGTGAAAACAAGGTAGCGATAAGCAGGTTCCTGGCGAACATGGCAATGGTAGTGAGCAGGCAAAGTGTGGTCATTTTAGAAGTTAGCCCGGATGATTGTGCCCTGCTGCTCACTTCAGCCACGGTGGCGCTGCTGTTGACCAAACCGCCGAAAATAGCACCGAGGTAAAGGCCCCCGGTGCTAAATATTCTTAAAAGCACATAATTGACAAACCCAATACCTGCTATGGCAATGATGCTTACCCAGGCATCACTGGGATTAAACAGTTCCCAGTGATCTACATACCGGTCCGGCATGATCGGGTAGATCACGAAACCAATCAATCCTAGTAAGATGGCGCTCCTGATCTCCGAGAGTTGCAAGCCACCTGCAAAGCGGTTTAACTCTGATTTCAGGGCCAATAGCATCGTCATGACAATGGCACCCGCTACCGGCGTAAAAATATGACCGAGGCCTACCAGCACGCCGAGGATATAATTTACGATCAGTGCCGCTGAAGTGGTGATTTCCGCCGTTCTGCCGGTAAGCAGGCTGCGGGTGTTGGTGGCAATGACTAAAAGGAAAACGCTGATCATCGCCATTGTGATCATGTTTTCACCAACAATAGAAGACAGCATCCCTAGCAAAGATATGATAGCAAAAGTCCGTACACCCGCCTCTTTGTGTGACCATTTGCGTTCCATCCCGATCAGCATGCCGATACAGATAGCAACTGCCATTTTTAGGGCAATAGGACCTGCCGGGGTATGTAGAAATTCGTGATCCATGGTTCCCAAATTAATAAAAAAAGAACAAACGGTTATTTAACCGCTATCCCTTCTTCGATCTCATCTGTTGCGGAGGCGATAACCTCGTCTCCTTTAGCTAACTCTCCAACTATTTCAATGTTGTTTTTGTTTTCGATACCGGTAGATACGTCAACACGCACAGTTTTTCCCTCGCGAACAACAATCACGAATTTTCTTTCGGTAGAGGTTACGACTGCCGATTTAGGAACAATGAGTGCTTTTGCATTTCCTTTGGCTTTAAGTATAACATCTGCATACATTCCCGGTGAGAGAACTCCGCTTTTGTTCGGAATATCCAGTTCAATCCGCTCTGTCCGGTATTGAATGTTTACGTTGCCTGCCTTCCTGCTCACGGTTGCCGTCATCTTTTTGCCTGGCATGGCCGAAAGGTAAAAGCTAACCGAATCCTGTTTTTGAAGCGTAGCTGCAATACCTTCCGGTATATCAACCTGTAACCGTAAATGGTCAACTTCTTTAACCTCGAGCATGGGCTTGTCCTTGGCCTCGGCGCTAACTAATGCGCCGGGGTGCGTATTGCGTTCTGTAATTATTCCGTTAAACGGTGCCGTTACGCGCAGGTAATCGTTCATGGTCTGCTGCATTTGCCAGTTAGCTTTTTCAGCATTGCTTAGTGCACTATCGGATTCCATTTTGGCCTTTGCGGTTGCAAGGTCCATTGGCGAAATAGCGCCCGCAGTGCGTGATGCTGTTTTTAAACGCAGATAATTTTCCTTGTTCAATTCAAAATCTGATTTAGCACGCGCATATTTTTCCTTCGCTTGTAGTAAAGCCTGTTGTGTTTCCGGCGCATCTAGTGTCATCAGCAATTGGCCTTTGCCAACTTTACTGCCGATATCAACAAATACATTTTTTACATAGCCATTTACTTTGGGAAATATGCTCACCTCCTCGTAAGCTGAAAGTTGGGCAGGTAATTTTACCGTTTGTTCCATACCTGCCTGAACTACTTTTGCCAGCGCATAATGCGGAATGTTGGCTTCACTCGCCTTTTCTGAAGCCTTATTTTCTGTGCAGCCCCAAAGCATAGTGGTAGCGGCACTTAACAACATGATATGTTTTAAATTCATTGCTTTTAGTATAAAGGTGTTAGGATATTAATTCCATTTGTTTTTTAGGCTCAGCTTCTGTTTCGGCCAGTAGGGAAACATCTTCATAGGATGCTCTTTGTTGTACCCAGCCGTAAACCAGCGGCACTATGTAAAGAGCCGCAATTGTAGAGGCGATCAATCCGCCAATTACCGCCCGGCCGAGTGGTGCTGATTGATCCCCCGATTCGCCCAGTCCGCTCGCCATCGGTATCATACCGGCAATCATAGCCAGGCTGGTCATCAGGATGGGCCTCAGCCTGATACTGGCGGCAACGGATGCCGCTTTAAACGGATCCCGGTATTCCAGTCTTAAAGTTTCGGCATTGGTTACGATCAGGATAGCGTTAGCTACCGACACACCAACCGACATGATGATACCCATGTAAGATTGCAGATTCAATGTAGATCCGGTAAGTAACAACATGGCAATCGAACCCAGTAGTACTGCCGGGGCTGTGGAAAGAATTGTAACTGCCAGGCCAAAAGACTGATAATTTGCTGTAAGTAATAAAAGGATAACAACAATAGCGGCTAATAGTCCGTTTTGTAATGATCCCAGAGTTTCGGTTAGTAATGATGACATACCCCTTACTTCGGCTACCAAACCTTGCGGAGGAGTACCCATTTCATCAATAGCCTTTTGCACCGCTGTAGTGGCCGTACCGAGGTCTTTTTTGTAAATATTGGCATTGATGGTCAAAAACCGGCGGGGGCCCGAACGGTCATATTCGCCGGGGAGGGAATCTACACTGATGCTAGCAATATCAGAAAGCAAAGGTCTCGGTTTGCCTGGTACAACCGGGATGGCCTGCAGCTGTTGCATGCTGTTCATCATGTATTCGGGTACCTGTACTTCTGTGTTATAGGTGTATTGCTTGTTATTATCCAGCCACAGGTTTTTTAAGGTGTACCTGCTGGAAGCCGTAGCGTCAGAAATACTCTTCGACACATTTTCAATACTTAAACCTAACTGAGCCAGTCGCTGCCTGTCAAGCCGGATATTAATGGTCGGGAATTTTAGAGGCTGTGCAACTTGTAAATCGCGCAGGTAAGGTATAGCTTTCAGCTTTTCTACAAGTTTAGAAGAGTAGTTGGCCATATCGTCAATGTTTTTGGCCGCTACCCTAACTTCGATTGGTGTTGCTGAACCCTGCGACATTAATTTTTCGGTTAATTCGATGGGCTCGAAAGATAACCTGATTCGTGGGAATTTTTTGCCAATGGCTAAACGAAGCTGGTCTTTAAGATCATCCATCTTCACTTTATACCTTTCATCCACCTGTACCTGCATCACTGCCTCATGCGAGCCACTATTGAACACGTACAGATTGCTATGACCGTAGTTGGCCGATACCGGGCCAACGAAGGCGGATGAAATAGCTATATTTCCATGAACGGCAGAATCTATGATTTTAAGGATACTTTTAACATTGCGCTCAGTGATCTCTAAGCGGGTGCCGTCAGGTTCGCGTACCCTAAGTTGCAATTGTCCTGCGTTTGACTTTGGCAGCATATCTTTTCCAATAATAACAAAGCCGATGCCTGTAAGTGCCAATACAATAACCAGGTAAAATATTACAATGGGTTTACGTTTAGGCATCCACCTGTTGAGCTTATTAAGTAATCCGATCTTGATACGCTGAAAGAAATCATTCTCTTCCGGGTGCTTGATATCCTGTTCGGTATGCAACCTTACCTCGGCTGTTTCATCATCATCCAGATCCAACCCGGCATGTGCATGGAATTCAGCATGATGATATTGGAACATTTCGGCCTTCAATATCCAGTTGGAGATGATCGGTACCAGTGTTTGCGCCGCTATGTAAGATACGATCATGGCAAAAGCAATGGATAAAGACAACGGTAGAAACATGGCCTTGGGTACGCCACTCATGACAAATGATGGCGCAAATACAGCCAGGATACTTAACAGGATAAGCAATAGCGGGAAGGAGATCTCTGTGCAGGCATCCTGAATGGCTTGCTTTTTACTTTTTCCCATTTCAAAATGCTGGTGAATATTCTCGATGGTCACCGTTGCCTGGTCAACCAGGATGCCGATGGCCAGGGCAAGACCGCTTAAAGTCATGATATTAATGGTTTGGCCTGCCATCTTCAGAAAGAAAACGGCGCTTAATATCGCCACCGGGATCGTTATGATCACCACCAGGCTGCTTCTCCAGTCGCGCAGAAAAAGTAATACCATAAGGCCGGTGAGGATTGCACCCAGAATACCTTCTGTCATCAAACTTTTGGCCGAATTCATCACGAAAACGCTTTGATCAAATTCGTAACTCACATGTACATCCGGAGGTAACAGGCTTTGCATCTCTGGTATTTCTTTGCGCAGGTTTTGCACCGCATCCCAGGTGGATGCGCTGGCTGTTTTAACTACCGGAAAGTAAACCGAGCGCTTGCCGTTTACAAGCGCATAATCCACTACCAGGTCGGAAGCATCCTCTACCTTGGCTACATCATGCACATAAATGGTATTGACACCATTACTAATGATGGGGATATCAGCAAAATCTTTAACTTTTTCCTCCTGAGAGTTTACGGAAGAAATAAACATTGTACTGTCGATACGGACATTACCTGATGGCGTCATGGCGTTATTACGTCCAAGCGCTTCAACCACTTGTTCGGGTGAGATATTTAGCTCCCTTAATTTTTGCGGGTCTGCCTTTAAGATGATGGAACGGGCATTAGAGCCAAAGGCCGGAGGTGCCGAAAGGCCGGGCACTTTACCAAACAGCGGACGGATAAGTGTACCTGCCATATCAAAAATATCGTTCAGTGATTTAGTATCACTGCTAAATACCAGTTCGCCTATTGGTAAAGAAGAGGCATCGAAGCGAACCACCTCGGGCGGCAATGCTCCGGGAGGAAAAAATGAAAGGCACCGGTTTACCTGGATGGCAATTTCGGCCGAGGCCTCTGCCATATCTGTGCCCTCGTAAAAAGATAGTTTGATGAGGGTTAAACCTTGTATGTTTTTGCATTCGATGCTTTTAAGCCCATCTACATAAAGAAAGTGGTCCTGCATTTTGGTAGAGAAAAACCCTTCCATCTGCCTTGCGCTCATGCCGCCGTATTGTTGAATAACATATACCGTAGGGGAGTTAAGGCTTGGAAAGATATCAATTGGTACCGAACGCAGGGAGATCACAGAAAACAATAAGAGGCCAATAAACAACACCACTACAGTGATGGGCCTTTTGAGAGCTGCTTTTACCATTGTTTTATTTTTTAATGTTTTGAATGAATAAATCGAGGTTACCGCCGGATGCTGCTTTTTCCAGGTTGGCGGTGTACCAGTCGTTCAATGTTTCTATGTAGTTAACCTGGGCGGTATACAGCAGGAAGGAGGCATCGGTCAGGTCAATCAGGTTGATCACCCCGGCTTTGTATTGTGCCACTTTCTGGTTATAGTTGTCTGTAGCAGATTGCAGCTGAACGGGTAATTCTTTGAGGTTTAATTCAGCTGTTTTAATAGCTGCATCGGCCTGTGTCTGCGCGTTGTGTAGTGCCAGTGTATGCTGTTTTAAATCAAAATCGGCAGCTTGTGTTTGGTAACGGTTTACCGCGAGTTTGTTCTTCCGGTGAACCACGTTGAACAAATCGTAAGTTAAGGCAACACCTGCGGCATAATTATAGCGCTGATAGCCTAAGCCGGTATTTAAAGACCGGTAATCGTCTCCATAGCCAATGCTTGATCCGCGGGCCCAGCCGCCACCTGCCAGGACAATTTTAGGCAGATAGCTTTTTTTAACCAGGTTTTCGGCACTTTGGTAAAGCGTTTTTTGCTTAACATAATAGGCAAGTAAAGGGTTATTAGTGGTATCCGGCATGGTACTGAATACCTTTTCAGCTGCTATCTGATCGTCTTTGCGGCTTGTATCGATTTGGATATTCGCAGCGTTGATCCCGGTTAAAAAACTCAGTTGTTGCTGTAACTGCCAGATTTCTCCTTGCCGCTGATTATAACTCACGCGGGTTTTGGATAACTCTGATTTTGCCTGAGATGAATCAGCCCCCGGTTTAATGCCACTGCCGGTGAGGGCGCCAATGATGGTGTAAACAGATTGATAACGATTGATATTTTGCTGATCTACCTGCAGTAGGTAGATGTTTTTAAGCATGTTAAAATAAAGTTTACCGACCTGAAGCTTGATCACGTAAGCCTCCTTATCAAAATCTGCTTGTTGCACATCGGCATAAGCAATGGCATTATTTACTTTAGCGCCTCTTAAACCAAAATTGACCAAATCGTATTCAGCATATACCGAGGCTATATTGCCCGTTTGGGCCGTGTTATTGTTATCAGCGCGTATACCACCTGATGTGGCATGGATGATGCCGCCGATTGGCAGATAGGTGCCGGTTACATCATTTGAAGAAGCTATACTGAGCTCATCTCCAATATTTAGTTTTGGCAAAAAACTATTACGGGCATCGGTAATGTTTGCTCGGGCACTGTTAGCTAAAGCCTGTTTCTGTAGCAGAACAGGTAAATGGCCTTTAGCCGCATCCACCAATGAGGCAAGGGTATAGGTATTGTTGAGTTGCGCCAGCGCAACTGTACGGGTAAAAGCTAAGAGGCATATGATAGCGCATAAGCGTATTGCCTTCAGGAATATAGATTTCATAAAGTACTGTTGAATGAACAGAAGAATAAATAATGACTAATGCCTGGAATGCGATCTTTAAGGTTTCCGCGCCCATATTAAAGCGCAAAAAAATTAATAACCCGCCTTGACCTCCGCTATACGAAGGCCTACAGGGCTTGACATAGTTTGATAGGTGAATTTATTCAGATCTGGAAACGGGAGATCCAACAATAGTAATGGTTGGTAGGTGATACTTGGAATGTAGTAGCGAAGCTTTGGCTTAATCTATTTCCTAGCCGTAGGAAAAGAAAACTGGAGAAATTAAGTCTTTTTAATAAAACGAAAAGAAGCGGCAGCATAATTACCTCGCTGTTTGCGGTGATTTCCGCCGCGTCTTCTGCCGCCTCTGCATGTGTGTCTTTCTTCTTAATCACGCGTTGCAGCGCGCTTAACATGCGGTTTGGGTCTTTGACCAGCAAAGTGTTCATCGATAACCTATAGGCACAGAAAGGGCGTAATAAGATCATCAATACCGCAAAGGCGTAAATAATCATTTTTATCCAACGCTTTCCTGTCATATAGATTTTGAATATATTTGTTAATTTTAATTTAACATTAATTTAACAATTATAGTGATTTCGTCTTGCAGAATCGCTGAAATAAACATTGCATCATAATTTTTACATTTTTCATAAAATGATGAAACGCAAGCACAGGGAATTGATATAATAGCAATAAAAATAAGATATGGCCATAAAATTTTCAAACATTAGCCTTAAGGCTCTACTGCCCATGAAGTGCCGGAGTAAAAAAAATAGATTTAAACCATAAATATTTTTTCCGGAAAAAGATCCGGGAAATATCAGCAGCTATCCAACTTAAGTTTGCTTTTTCAACAACATAACTTAATATTATAAGGTTCCTCATTCTTACGACCATAAAATGAACAGAAAAGCGGTAAATATCCTGGTATTTGGCATGGGAGTACTTATGCTCCTGTTGCGCCCGTACCTAATTTACCAGCTTACAGGTTATGGAAACAGGGATAAAAATCCTGTTAAGTCTATCCTATTACAGCGTATGGTCAAAAAAAAGGATGACCATTTTGAATATCATGAAAACGCCGCAGTGGAAGTCAGGGGCTCACGGTTTAGCTTTCAGTCACCAACAAGGCAAATCTCCTTTTTTCCTTTCGTTAGTTCATTACCAGCCGCCGGTTATTGCTTAACTTCCTTTGCTGCCATAGTAGCAGATTTGTTGCTCATCCGGCAGCGCACCAATCGATACTGCCTTTTATCCTGTTTTCGTATCTGATTGACCGGAGCGGGTAAATACCTGACAATAAAACTACATCGGCTTATTTAGCCGGTCGCATAGCCGTATAATTATACATTTTTAATTAATTCCATTTAATGGTCCGTCCTATATGAAAAATATTTTTTTCTTGCTTTTTTTACTGTCAGGCATGACGGTACATGCACAGGAGCATATCAAGTGGCCAGATCATAAAAAGGCAGTAATTATCCTCACTTATGATGATGCCCTGCCTTCGCAATTGAAAGTTGCCGTACCGCAATTAAAAAAGGCTCAACTGGCGGCAACCTTTTTCCTGACAAGTGACATTGACAGCCTGAGCATACCCCAATGGCGCTCATTAAGCCATCAGGGTTTTGAATTGGGAAATCATACAGTGTTTCATCCATGTGCAGGCACAGATGATAACCCTGTTCCATCAGAACATTATACCCCTTACCAAATCATCCGCGAGATTGAGGTGATGGACAGGTTCCTGTTCGCCATAGATGGCAAAACTAAAAGAACGTTCGCCTACCCCTGCGCAGAAACCACAGTAGGAGGTAAAGATTATGTAGATTCTCTGCGCAAGTATACCCTGGTTAAATATGCCCGGGCGGGGGGAGATTCCAGTGCTTTTCTTACAGATTTTAAGCATCTGGATCCGTTCCGGGTTCCTTCCTATGGCTTGGAAGGTGGTGAAACCGGGGCACAATTGATTGCTTATGTCAAAAAAGTACAGCAAAGCGGTGGCATGGGCATCCTGATGATCCACGGTGTTGGCGGCGATTATATCACTCTTTCGGCTAAAGCCCACCGTGAACTCGTTCACTATCTGGAAATGCAGCGGAAAAACATATGGATCACCACTTTTCAGCAAGCCATGGACTATGTAAATAAACGCATCCCGTTAAAAGCACAAAAGATTTAACTTTAATACCAATAAGTACCTCATGAAAAAAAGATTTTTAAACAATAAGTCATTGTTAATCCCGGCAGCTTTGGCCGCTGTAACCTATTTGGGCATTTCAGCCTTTCGCTATCCGGAAGCACCAGGTATTAAACAGGTTCAACATGTAGTTGTTATCTATGTGGAAAACCATAGTTTTGATAACCTTTACGGGCAGTTTAAAGGAGCCGATGGCCTGAGTGATGCCAAGCAGGAAAACATTATTCAACTTGACGCGGATGGCAAACCCTATACTACCCTACCACCTATACCCCATAGCAGTGCTTTTCCTACTAATTTGCCCAACACTTATTTCAATATTGACCAATATGTGCCTTCAGATCAGGTTAGCCCTGATGTAACCCACGCTTTTTACCAGGAACAAATGCAGATCAATGGCGGAAAGATGAACAAGTTTGCGCTATATAATTATACCAAGGGGCTTACCATGGGATATTATAACACTGCTAATCTGCCGTTGTATGAGCTCGCAAAAAATTATACGCTTTGTGATCACTTCTTTCATAGTGCTTTTGGAGGATCTTTCCTTAATCACCAATGGCTGATTGCTGCCGCGTCACCGATATTTACTGGTGCGCCGGAAGCGATTAAGGCGCAGGTAGACGCGTCCGGAAAAATGATCAAGGATGGTGCAGTTACTCCGGACGGCTATGCGGTCAATACTTCCAACTCCGTAAACCTGCACCCAAAAGATGCTAATCTTGCAAATCTGGTGCCCAACCAAAACGGGCCAACCATCGGCGACCGCCTTTCCGATAAAGGTATTTCCTGGGCATGGTATTCAGGCGGCTGGAATGATGCGGTTGCCGGAAAGCCTGATCCTACATTTACTTATCACCATCAGCCCTTTGCCTATTTTACGCGTTATGCGGAAGGTACGGCAGCAAGAAAAACACACCTGAGAGACGAAACCGAGTTTTTGAGGGCAGCGAAGAAAGGAACCTTGCCCGCGGTATCTTTTGTGAAGCCGATAGGATTGGAGAACGAACATCCCGGAGAATCTACCGTTAAAGGTGGCGAAAGCCATGCTGTGCAGCTCATTAATGCAGTGCTGAACGGCCCCAACGGTAAAAACACGGTGATTATCCTGACCTATGACGAAAATGGCGGTTTCTGGGATCATGTGGCGCCACCGGTTATTGATAAATGGGGCCCAGGTTCACGTATCCCGGCGCTCATCATTTCGCCATTTGCCAAAAAAGGTTATGTAGACCATACGAATTACGAAACTGTCAGTATCCTGGCATTTATTGAAAAAAGATGGGGGCTAAAGCCGCTTAACAGCCGTGACCAGCATGCCGACCCTTTAACTCATGCGTTCAACTTTTAAAATAATAGCAGCAGGTTTGTTAGCCATCACCGGCTACGGCCTGCCGGGTTTTCATAGCCCACCGGTAGCTACACCCGAAGCAGTTCGTGAGAAGCTGGTATTGCAGGCAGATAGCTTTTTTAAAGCTGTGCAAGGCTTGCAACAGGCAGCTGCCCGAACAGGCAGTAAACAGATCCTGCAGCAACGGTTCAAGGCAGCACGCATGGCTTACAAGCGGCTGGAATGGGCAACAGAATACTTTGATCCGCTCACTTCAAGGCTGGTCAATGGTCCGCCTGTGCCCGAAACGGAGCTTAACGGGCAGGTTATTCAGCCAGAAGGTTTGCAGGTGATCGAAGAATTGATTTTTCCGTCTGTTACCGCATCATCACGCAAACAGCTTGGTACTTCATTAAGTAAGCTTATAGCTAATGCAAAGGAATACCGGGAGTATTTTAGGAATGTCTGCTTGCAGGACTGGCAGATCATGGATGCCGTGAAGCTGGAGATATTCAGGATAGAGGCTTTAGGACTGAATGATTTTGATGATCCGCTTGCCCGGCAATGTTTTAAGGAATCGGCTGCTGCTTTGAGCAGTGTAAGCGAGGTGAGCCTGCGTTATGCAAAGGAAAACCGTTTCCCGTTAAACGAACTTTTCCGGCGCGCGGTGCCATACCTATCCCATCCGGTAGCTTTTAACCGTTTTGACAGGGCTGCATTTATTACTGCTTATGCTGATCCCTTAACACGGGAGTTGACGCATATGCAGCAACAATTGAACCTGCTGGATGTACATTACAATCGCCTGCTGAACCAGGATGCGGGAACCTTGTTTGATAAAAAGGCCTTTAATAGGAATGCCTACATTAATTCTCCAGGAGATTCAGCTACATCACAAAAGATCGCATTAGGCAAAAAGCTATTCTTTGATACCAGGCTGTCGGGCACGATGACCCGCAGCTGCGCTTCCTGCCATCGGCCCGATAAAGCTTTTACTGATGGCCTGGTAAAAAACATGGATATTACCGGTAAAAAGACGATTTTCAGAAATACCCCCACATTGATTAACGCGGCCCTGCAACCTGCGCAGTTCTATGATCTTCGGGCTTCATCGCTGGAAGATCAGGTTGTTGACGTAGTGGATAATAAGGATGAAATGCATGGGGATATCAAGCTTTCAACCCAAAAACTTTGGCAGGATAGTGAATATCGCAAGCTATTTGCCAATGCATTCCCGGTTAACAACAAGGCTGCTATTGATACGGCAGAAATTATGAACGCGTTAGCCAGCTACATCCGTAGCCTAACCTCGTTGAACAGTTGCTTTGATGCCTATATGCGGGGTGATCAAAAATCGCTTAATCGGGCAGAGCTCAATGGCTTTAACCTGTTCATGGGTAAAGCCCGGTGTTCCACCTGTCATTATCTGCCTTTATTTAACAGTACGCTTCCACCACGATATGTACAGATAGATGCTGAGGTTATCGGCGTACCGAAAACTAAAAAAGGTAAAATTGTGGACTCGGATCCGGGCCTCTTTGCTATTCAGCCAATGGAGTTTAACAAGCATGCTTTTAAGGTTACCACGGTAAGAAACGCTGCTAAAACAGCCCCTTATATGCACAATGGCGTATACAATACGCTGGAGGAGGTTATCGATTTCTATGATCAGGGAGGTGGGCTAGGTTTGGGAATGAAGTTAAAGAATCAAACACTGTCTTCGGAAGGCTTGAAACTTTCGGCACAAGAAAAGAAAGAAATTGTAGCCTTTATAAAGGCTCTTGATAGTGAATAAGAACTTTAACGCCACTATTATTATTTTCCGAAAATCTTATTTCCTCACTATGGGTAATGAATGAAAAAGCTGCCGGGTTTTGAAGCCAAAAGTATTTAAGGATCACAATCATCAATAAGCCTGACGGCTATCATTATTTAGGTCTAAATGTTTACCCAGCTTTGCTTATGAAATGAATAAGCAGACATCATGAAAACAATCCTTTTTGCAACAGACTTTTCAGCTAATGCCAGGCATGCGGCTGAATACGGCTATAGCCTGGCTAAGCTGATCAAAGCCAATATTATTCTGTGTAATGCGGTCATCGTGCCGGCTGAAATGCCGCAAGCCGGATTGGTCGCGTGGCCCATGGAGGAATCTGATATGTTATTAATGGACAGCACAAGAGAATTACAACAATTGAAAACTCACCTTGAAAATGCAGATCACGAAGAAGGGTTTAAGCCGGGTATCACTTGTAAGAATGAATCAGGGGTAGTAACAGATGTGGTTCAAAGTGTGATTACCAATGATCTCGTAGATCTGGTGGTCATGGGTACCCATGGAAGCAGCGGTTTAAGTCAGTTTTTATTGGGCAACCATAGTAGGAACATGATAGACACAGCGACTAAACCATTAATGCTCATCTCGCCGGAAACTCCCGTTCTGCCGGTTAAAAAAATCGCTTTCGCAACAGATTTTATACACATGGAAAGCGATCTGAAATGTTTATACCACCTGATACCATTAGCTAAATCATTCAACGCGGAGATTTTATTGACACATGTTCATAGCGAACAGGCGCCATCAGCTGAATTAAAAGATCAGATTGAGCAATTTATGGTGCAGGTTTCCAATAAAGCCAATTATCCGCATATCTATTACAGGAGCTTAAAAAACAGTCATGTGGAAACGGGCTTGGGCTGGTTATGTGAGCATGGACAAATTGATATGCTGGTGATGATACATCGGCCCCATAGCTTTTTTTATAAATTATTGAGAAGCAGTCACTGTGAAAAAATGGCTGGCCATATTGCTGTCCCTTTATTGATCTATCCGGCCGAACAATAACTTTATGTTAAGGCACCTGGGTACAAAACGAAGGTATGCACACAATGTTAAACTGTCTTCTTTACTGGGGATTACTGCTGGATTTGTAAACGCGGCCGGATTTTTAGGGTTCGCGGTATTAACGACCAATGTTACCGGTCACGCTGCGCTTTTTGCAGAACGGATAGCACTACAGGACTGGAAAGCAGCGCGGGTGATTGCATTATGGATGTTTTTATTTCTGGCCGGAGCTTTTACTTCCGGCCTGATTGTTTCCCGAATGGGCAGAAACCAACGCTTTTCTTATGCTTTTCCCATTATGATCGAAATGGCTATTCTGCTTGGAGTAGCTTTGATGGGTTATCGCTATGACCACAGCCTGGTAGCCAGGGAAATGTTTGCCGGCAGTTTGCTTTTTGCCATGGGTATGCAAAACTCGCTTGTTTCACAGGTATCGGGTTCTGTAGTCAGAACCACTCATTTGACAGGCACAATTACAGACTTGGGTATAGAACTCGCACAACTCTTCCATAAAAACAAGGAAGATCACACGGCTCTCAAATCAAAGATCAAATTGCGTTTGGCCATTATTTTCTTTTTTATGTGCGGTGCCCTGGGTGGCGCTTACCTATTTCGTTTGATGAATTTTCACGCTTTTTTTATACCTGTTATCCTATTGTTATTCACCTTAATATATGACGTTTTTCGCATTGCTGTAAAACGCTATTACCAGCAGTTACACCATGCGTTAAAAAGTAGCCGTAACTGATACGGATCACTTTTTTGCAGGATGGCGGTCATGGCGTAACTGTTGCTGCCGAGCCATCTTTGTGTATAAAGAAAACAATCATGGCAACTCTAAAATTAAATGCTCCCCAATGGGCAGCAGAAACAGCAGCTCAAAAAAACAATACAACCTTATGGAGCAAATGGCTGGTGATAGCCGATAGCCAGGCCCCGAATAAAACCATGTGGTTCCTGGTTTCTCTAATTGCCCAGGGTGTGCTTTTCCTGCTTATCCCGGCCGCGCTTATGTACTACTATAATGCTCCAATTGTTGTATTGGCAGTTACGATGGTACTGTTTTTTGCCAATATTATTGCGGGTATGGGTGGCTCAGGTATCCGTACCGTTTTAGCATTTTTTGCTATCAGTGTGTTATTACACCTCGTGATGCTGGCAGTTTTTATACTGTAAATAAAGCTTAACATTTAAAATCAAGTTCAGTCTCCTTAATTAAAACTTATGATACCTAAAAAAATGAAAGCCGCGGTGATCCGTGAATTTGGCAAGCCATTGCAGATCGAAGAAATGCAGGTGAAAGAACCCGGCGAAAACCAGATACTGGTTAAGGTTATTGCCTGTGGCGTATGCCATACCGATCTGCATGCCTGTCAGGGTGACTGGCCGGCTAAGCCCAAATTACCTTTAATACCAGGCCACGAAGCATTAGGTTATGTAGTGGCTTTGGGGCATGGTGTAAAAAATGTTAAAGAAGGAGATATTGTAGGCGTTCCCTGGTTATTCAGCGCCTGCGGTTGCTGTGAATTTTGCATCACAGGCTGGGAAACCCTGTGTGATGCACAGCAAAACGGTGGGTATAGCGTTGACGGCGGTTTCGCAGAGTATGTTACCGCCGATGCCAGGTACGTTGCACATTTCCCGGCAAATATAAACTTCACGGAGATGGCCCCTATAATTTGTGCTGGGGTTACCGTTTACAAAGGTATCAAGGAAACGGAAGCGAAACCTGGAGAATGGATAGCCATATCAGGAATAGGTGGATTAGGGCACCTGGCCGTACAGTATGCCAAAGCAATGGGTCTGCATGTTGCCGCTATTGATATAGCTGATGATAAACTGGATCTGGCTAAAAGTTTAGGGGCAGAGCTAACCGTAAACGCCCTGGAACATGACCCGGGTGAGTTTTTGAAAAAGGAAACCGGTGGCATGCATGGCGTGCTGGTTACAGCAGCTACACCAATCGCTTTTAAACAGGGAATATCAGCATTAAGACGAAAGGGAACCATCGCTTTAAACGGATTGCCCAAGGGCAGTTTTGATCTGCCCATCTTTGATACGGTTATTAACCGTTATACCGTCAGGGGATCTATAGTAGGCACCAGAAAAGATATGCAGGAAGCTATTGAGTTTGCCCTCGACGACAAAGTTAAAGCTACGGTGCACACAGCCAAACTGGAAGATATCAATTCGGTATTTGACGAAATGAAAAAAGGTGAGATCGAAGGCCGAATGGTTTTGGAGATTGCTAAGACCGATTGATTATATAACAACGATAGACGTTAACAGGAAAAGGAGAACTCCAATTGGATTCTCCTTTTCTTTTGGTTCAAACAGTGTGCTGGTTATTTAATAACTCGTTTTTGCTCGCCGCCCGGCAGTCTTCCTGGCAAATACAAGCTTTGCCTACACATTTGTTTTGCTGCCACAGATCCAGGTTTTTGATGGTTTTATCGGCTATTTCCTGTAAGGCTTCCTTTGTCAGATAAGCCTGGTGTGGAGTAACGATGACGTTAGGATAGTTTAGCAAACTGTGTAATAAAGGATCTTTAACCAGATCATCCTCATGATCTTCAAAAAATAAACCTTTTTCAAATTCATACACGTCCAAACCGAGGTAGCCTATTTTTCCGCTTTTTAAAGCTGCCAAAATATCGGTGGTTCTCATAAGGCCGCCCCTGGAAGTATTGATCAGCATAATCCCTGTTTTCATCTGGTCAAGCATTTGCCGGTTCACCAGATGATGCGTTTGGGGTGTTAAGGGTAAATGGAGGGATATCATATCTGAAGAAGCGAGCAGTTGATTCATCGTTGTTAATTGTACATCGGCTATATCGCCGGAAAAAAAGGGGTCATAGGCAATAACATGACAGCCCAGACCATTGAAAATTTTGGCAACCGCTTTGCCGGTATTTCCCAGGCCGATCAGGCCAATGGTTTTGCCTGAAAAATTAAAGCCGATCAGTTCGTCGTTTCTGAAATCAAAATGGTGACTGTGTTGGTCAGCCGTAACCAAATGGCGGTTGAGCGCGAATGCCAGGGCGCTCGTATGTTCAGCAATGGCCTGTGAGGAATAGGAAGGCACATTGGCTACTTTTATACCATACGTCGCTGCAGCAGCCTTATCGATATGATCTGTACCTGTTGAACGGGTAACAATATATTTAACGCCAAGTGCAGCCAGTTTTTCGATCACCACCGCTGATACATCATCATTTGTAAATACGATCACCGCGTCCTTACCATCGGCATAAACAGCGGTCTCTGTACTGAGTGGATTGGAAATTAATGTGATGTCATGCTTCTTTTCATTGGCTTTTGCCAGAAACTCCTTCTCAAAAGGTTTTATGCTGTATGCTACTGCTTTCATCCTGCTATGATTTGTTTACATCAAAGCTACCGGTAAAGCAGCGGTACAGTTATGAGAATAGTCAGACAGAAAATTGATCCTGATCAGTTTTTCATCCTGGTGAGACGGTCAAGGTCCAGCAGGGTAATAGCGCTGCCTTTTTTTTGGATCAGTCCTTCATCCTGAAAATCAGCGAGAGTACGGCTTACTGTTTCGGTTGCCATACCGGCCATAGAGGCGAGTTCCTCCCGGGATATTTTATAATACATTTGAGGATTATTCTCCCGTCTGTGCAGGCGAAGGAGCGCCTCAGATAATTTTTTCCTTACAGAATGATAGGCCAGTTGCAATAGTTGCTCTTCTTTATCGCGCACATCATGAGCTAACAGTTTAATAAACGCTTTGGCAACCTCGGGGAATAAATTGAGCAGTTCGTCCAGCTGATCTTTGGGGATCAGGCATAGCAGGCTTTCTTCTACCGCAGTTGCCGTTTCTGCATAAACTTCACCAGCAAGGATAGCATTGATGCCCAGGTAATCATCGGCTTTGTACATGCCGGTCATTAATTCCCTGCCGTCTTTTGCCGCCTTAATTGTTTTTACTTTTCCGCTAAGCACCAAATAAAGACCATAGCCTTTTTCTCCCTCATAGTAAATAGCCTGATCTTTTTTGAACGGCCGGCTTTTTCGTTCTTCAATGATCTTTTTTAGTTCGACGAAACCATTACTTGGTGCTACAATTGCATTTAGCTGTTCCAAAGATTTGCTGTATAGTTGATGCACATCTTCTTTCTTTTTAAGCCTGCTTTCGATGGCATTCAACAGTTCCATGTCGTCAAAGGGCTTGGTCAGGTAATCATCCGCTCCCATTTCCATCCCTCGGCGCAGATCAACGCGTTCCGCTTTGGCGGTCAGAAAAATAAAGGGAACGGCAGCCATTTCGGGGTGCTTATGGAGCATGTAGAGAACCCCATAGCCATCAAGCTCGGGCATCATGATATCGCAGAGAATAATATCCGGCAGGTTTTTAATAGCCAATTCAACCCCTGTTTTTCCATTATTGGCCTCAAATACGGTATAACCGGCCATTTCCAGTATTTCTGTTACGTTATCACGTATATCGTTATTATCTTCGATGATCAGCACTTTTTTGCTCATGATTTTGGAAATGAAATGGTAAACGAGGTTCCCTGGTTAACGTCACTCTTAAATTTAATGGCACCATTCATCAGGCCGGTATAGCGTGCCACAATATTCAGGCCCAAGCCTGTTCCGGGGATATTGCCCGTATTATGTGCGCGGAAAAAAGCCTCGAACAAATGTTTCTGATCTGTTTCGGGTATTCCGATACCATTATCTTTAACGGTCATGTGGCAGCCCGCCTCATTGATCTCTGTGTTAAATTCAATAAAAGTATTTTCTCCGGAATATTTAATGGCATTGGCAATGAGGTTAATGATGCAATTTTTTAACAGATTATTATCCAGGTTGGCCACATGGCTGGTACCGGTATGTTGGTAAATAATGTGTTGGTTTTGTTTGGTCAGCATCTGCATTTCTTCTGTAATTTCTTCACCCAGCTTTACCAGGTCAAACTTGATAAAGGTTGGCTCCACTTTTCCTGCCTCCAGTTTTTCCAGCGAAAGGAAATCATTCAGTATACCTGTCAAATTACCAACAGCATGTTTAATGCGGTCAACATGTTTAGCAATATTGGCATTGTCAAAAGGTTGGGCATATTTGTCGATTAAAGAGGCAGAAAGCTGTATGGCGCTTAATGGAGTTCGGAATTCGTGCGAGGCCATAGACACAAACCGGCTTTTCAACTGGCCCAATTCTCTTTCTTTCTCCAGCGAAAGGCTTACCTCTTCTTTTGCTTTGCTTAGCGCCTGAACCATATTTTGCAGTGATTGCGTGCGTTCAGTAACCAGTTCTTCCAGGTGAGAGGCATATTCTTTAAGTTGTTGTTCGGCTTCTTTTTCCCGGCTCAGGTCATGGATAAAGCCGGCGTATATCTGCCTGCCGGAGTATTTAACTTCACTAACGCCTAAGCGGAAAGGGAAGCGGGTACCGTCTTTCCGTAACCCGGTTACTTCCCGTCCTATGCCAATGATATGTGCATGGCCGGTGCGCTGGTAACGGTTAAGGTATTCATCATGTTGTTCCTTATCGGGTGGCGGCATCAGTACAGACACATTTTTACCGATCACGTCTTCAGGTAAATACTGGAACAACTTACTGGCAGCCGGATTCATAGATTCTATTTTACCACGGTCGTCAATAGTAATAATGCCATCAATAGCATTGTCAATGATAGCACGTAAAAGAGCGGCATTTTCCATATTTGATATGACCGCGTGGCCATTGATCAAATATCAGCATTACCCGGCACACCGTGAATAATTAATTTCAGCCAGAAAAGTGACGAAGGTCATTTTCTGTAAGTCATGAGCATGTTTATTATCAACGTGTTGAAACAAACGGCAACCAGGCTCCTTACTCTAATAACCAGTATGCCGTTTTCCTGATTAGAGGTAGCTTGTTAATTATCCTGCTACTAAACACTCTAGCTAAGTGTGTACAATTAATGATGATTATCATTTGCTGTTGCACCTGGGGTCATTTTTCATTAAGCCCCTGGCCCATAGCTTTGTTGCTGATCCTGATATGTTTTATAAAATGACAGAGAAACAATCATCCTATATACTCAGCGTTAACTGCGGATCATCCAGCCTGAAATTTAGTTTATACCAGACTGGCTCATTGCAGCAGGAATGGTCTGGTAGTGTTAATGCTATCGGAAGCTCCGAAAGTGAGCTTATGATCAGTTCGGGCGAACAGATCATTGAACATCATAAGGCTGGATTTAAAAACCTTGATGCTGCTGTAATGGCAGTTATCCGATGGTTGAAAAGCAGCAGGTATCATGCCGGGTTATCAGCCATTGGTCACCGCCTGGTACAGGGCGGGCCAAAGCACCGCAAGCCCGAAAAGATTAATAAGGAATTATTGGAAAGCCTTAGCCAGTTTGTATACCTGGCACCCAATCATCTGCCGGATGAAATTAAAACCATCAAATCATTTCAGGCCGCCTTCCCCGGTTTGCCGCAGGTAGCTTGTTTTGATACCGCCTTTCACCAGGATATGCCAGATGAAGCTAAATACTACCCGCTTCCTGATATTTATAAGAGGCAAGGATTAATACATTATGGCTTTCATGGGCTCTCTTATGAATATATTATGCAACAACTGGCGGCTAATGATGCCGCGGTTATTAAGCAAAAGATCATTATAGCCCACCTGGGTAACGGGGCCAGTATGGCCGCAGTAAAAAATGGCGTCAGTGTGGAAACAACCATGGGGCTTACGCCGATCGGTGGGCTGGTTATGGGTTCCCGTTCAGGCGATCTTGATCCGGGAGTATTGCTATTCCTGTTGAAACAAGGCCAACTTACACCCAAAAAGCTGGATGATCTGCTGAGTAAAAGTTCTGGCCTAATAGCTATTGCCGGTATCAGTGATGTACAGCAACTGCTAAAAAAAGAATCTAAAGATCCAAAGGCAAAAATGGCCATTACTGTATTTTGTTACCAGGCCAGGAAATTTATCGGCGCACTGGCAGCAGCAATGGGTGGACTGGATAGCCTGGTTTTTACCGGCGGTATCGGAGAACATTCAGCGGTGATCCGCGAACGGATCTGTCATGAGCTGGATTTCTTAGGTATACAAATCGATAAAAAATTAAACCGAGGCAGTAAAGAGGATATCTCTTCAGCAAGCAGCCGGGTAAAGGTTCTGGTTTTAAAAACCAATGAAGAAGCAATGATTGCACATCATACACAAATAGCTATTAAATCATAATTATTATGGAAAATGAATTAATGAACATGGAAACTGAAGCCTTATCCGCCGGGTTACTCCAAAAAATGGATGCATACTGGCGGGCGGCCAATTATATCTCTGTTGGTCAGCTCTATCTCCGGCATAATCCCCTGCTTAAGGAACCATTAAGGCTTGAACATGTAAAAAATATGCTGCTGGGCCACTGGGGAACTACTCCGGGGCAAAACTTTATCTATACACATCTTAATCGGATCGTTAACCGGTATGATCTGAATATGATCTATATATCGGGTCCTGGTCATGGCGGCCCGGCGGTTGTAGCCGGGACTTACCTCGAAGGTACCTATACGGAGATATATCCTCATATTACGCAGGATGAGGAGGGGTTGAAGAAATTATTCACCCAGTTCTCATACCCCGGCGGCATTTCCAGTCATGCCTCACCGCAAACACCCGGTTCCATCCACGAAGGTGGCGAACTGGGTTATTCGCTGAGCCATGCCTTTGGTGCGGTATTGGATAACCCCGATTTGGTGGTGGCCTGTGTTGTTGGTGATGGCGAAGCGGAAACCGGACCTTTGGCTACCGCCTGGCATTCCAATAAGTTCCTGAACCCGCTCACCGACGGGACGGTTTTGCCGATTTTGCACCTGAACGGTTATAAAATCTCCAACCCGACCGTTTTGGCCCGGATCAGCCATGAAGAACTGGAACAATTGTTTCGCGGTTATGGCTGGAACCCAATTTTCGTGGAAGGTGATGAACCAGAACAGATGCACCGGGATATGGCAGCGGCTCTCGATTACGCAGTTGATCGTATTAAACAGGTAAGGTATGATGCCGAACATCCGAACGGAATGCGCCCACGCTGGCCGATGATCGTTTTACGTTCTCCTAAGGGCTGGACAGGGCCAAAAGAAGTGGACGGTTTTAAAATTGAGGGGAACTTCCGGGCACACCAGATCCCGCTGGTAGTGTCTGCCTCAGCGCCGCCTGAACATTTGCAGTTACTGGAAAACTGGATGAAGAGTTACCATCCTGAAGAATTATTTGATGAACAAGGCAAGCTGATACCTGAACTGGCAGACCTGGCTCCTAAGGGCGACCGGCGCATGGGAGCTAACCCACACGCGAATGGCGGCCAGCTTCTACGTGACCTGCGTTTGCCCGATTTTCGGGATTACGCCATCGAGGTAAACACTCCAGGCATAGCAGGCGAGGGCGATACTTATGTGAGTGGCCGTTTCCTGCGCGACGTGATCAAGGAGAACAATAGCGACCGTAACTTTAGGATTTTTGGACCCGATGAAACCGTATCCAACCGGCTTGATATTATATTTGAAGCAACCAATAGGCAATGGGATGCGCCGATAGTTGAGCACGATGAGTTTCTGTCTGCTGATGGTAGCGTAATGGAAATGCTGAGCGAGCACCAGTGCGAAGGCTGGCTGGAAGGTTACCTGCTTACCGGGAGGCATGGCCTGTTCAATTGTTATGAGGCTTTTATACACATTGTAGACTCCATGTTTAACCAGCACGCCAAATGGCTCAAGACCAGTCTGGAGCTGCCGTGGCGCAGAAGGATAGCTTCCCTGAATATTTTGCTTACCTCTACCGTATGGAGGCAGGACCACAATGGCTTTACCCACCAGGACCCGGGTTTTATTGATCATGTGGTGAACAAAAAAGCAACAATTGTAAGGGTATACCTTCCGCCTGATGCCAACTGCCTGTTATCGGTGATGGATCATTGTTTGCGCAGTTACCATTATGTGAACGTAATTGTGGCGGGTAAACACCCCGCGCCGCAATGGCTTAATATGGAGCAGGCGGTAGAACATTGCACCCGCGGTATTGGGATCTGGGATTTTGCCAGTAATGATCAGGAAGCAGAACCGGATGTAATCATGGCTTGCAGCGGCGATGTACCAACCCTGGAAACACTTGCAGCGGTTTCCATATTAAGGGAACATTTACCTGAACTGCGCGTTCGGGTGATCAACGTGGTCGATCTGTTCAAATTGCAGAAGAGTACCGAACATACCCACGGACTTACCGATAAAGACTACGATGCCCTGTTTACTACCGATACGCCGGTTGTGTTCGCCTTTCATGGGTATCCATGGTTAGTACACCGCTTGACATACAATCGGGCTAACAATAATCACATGCATGTTCGCGGCTATAAAGAGGAAGGCACGATCACCACGTCATTTGATATGACGGTACTTAACGAAATGGATAGGTTTCACCTGGCTATTGATGCCATAGACCGCCTGCCTAAAACAGGGAGCAAGGGTGTTTATTTGAAGCAATTGTTAATGGATAAACTGATAGAACATAAACTTTATATAAATGCTAACGGCAAGGACATGCCTGAAATACTAAACTGGAAATGGGAACAATAAAAAGCGCGCCACCATATACGCCTAAAAGGCATAACTATCTCAAATATTATAAGATAGCTAAAAGTCAAACCGCGTTAATCGAGGTGTCGACCAACGATTTTACGCTTACACATTTTCAAAAAACGAATAAAGCCGTTTATACCGTAAGGCCCGACACGAAACTGTTTGATCTGTACATAGATATCGGCCAGGCGATGGAAAAAGCCAAATCCGGTGCGTTGGCTTATATCAGCGAACTAATCTCAGAAGGAGAAGCAAGCGAGCAAAAGCTATTACAATATCGGAAGGATCATTATGAAGATCTGCACATTAACCTGGTTGACTCCAACATTCAGGAGGTAGAGGAGGAAAGCGCAACCGACGAGCAATTTAAATGGCACCCTTATCGCATAAAGAATTAAAATACGGGTGTAGCATCATATATTGAGGTGGTAAGCTAATTCGCGAGGGTGATTATGCGCATGAAAACAGAACCTGACCAAAAGGTCAGGTTCTGTTTATTATCAGTTTTTTAACTGATAAGCATCATTTGTTAAAAGGCGGTTGGTAGTGACCTTTATAGCAAATCCATATCAAATGAAAAGCTCCTTAACAATAATCTTCTGCATGTTTTTATCACTTCTCGGATTAGCCTCACCGCCGGCGGCGAGCTCATTATGTGCAAATAGGAAAAATACAGATACCAGTATGTCATCGGCCATTCAGTTGCAACTTAACAGGTATAAGAAGAATTTATCTTACCCGCGGTCTGTTGAACGTTTTTACAGACAATCGGGCATGAAATTGGCCTGGATTGCCCCAGACACTGTTAAAATGCATGCAGGTGATGCGATGATGCTATTAGATTGTGTTGTTCAGTATGGTTTAAATCATGCGGATTATCACCCTCGCGAGCTTTTATATGAACAGCTAAATTTACTAACTAAAAGTACGGGTAAAGTGAGCAATACGAGAAAAGCAATTTTTGATATTATGCTAACTGACGCTATCATCGCCTTTGAAAATAATGTGCACTACGGGAAACTAAATCCGCACTATACGGCAAGGAAAATCGATAAAAACAAAGAAATTGCATTTAGTGCTGTTGACAGACTGACAGATGCACTGAAAAGTAAAGAATTCATGAAAACGATATCATTGGCGCAACCCCAGTCTCAAGCATATCATGCCCTACAGTATCAAATGTATAAGGAAACTGGCTTATATACTAATGATTGTTATGAATTTTCCGAAGATGGCAATCGTAAAATGGCGATAAACATGGAACGTTTGCGCTGGTATAACTCCGGGAGCGATTCGCCCATTACGATCAACATTCCATCACAAATCTTAACTTTTAAATTGCATGATAGCGTGTACCGCTTTAAAGTAAGGATGAGCAAAGTAGCACTTCATTCGCTGTTTTTACAGTCAGGTAACCAGTCTACAGAAGCTATACTTTTCATGAATGGGTGGGCTAAGTTACGTGTAACCCCAATAACGGCTCAACAAAACTTGTCTGAGAAAACACCCGTAACGTTATTTGCCAATGGACAAAATCTTAACCGTAACGCACTTACTGTTCGGGTAGTAGGTGGCAGAAAGTTAATCAGCCTCTTGTTAAATAAAGGCAATGGAAACAAAGTTATAACCGGAATAAATAGCCGTCAATTAAATAACTTTAAAATAGCCAGGATTATTCCGGTTAATATCACTTATTTAACCTGTGAAATGGATGAAAGTACACTTATTACCTATGACGATATTTTTCATGCGGATGAAGTCATTGAGACGAAGTTAATTCATGATCATCAGCTTTCATCAGGATTATAATAAATTTCGCTGGCTTAACAGCATCGGGATTAGCGGCAATGTACTGGGTTGGCTGGTGTGGATTGGAATCGTCAAGAAGCGATAGACTGACCATTAAAATCAAAGCTGTAAAGAGAATGAAAATCCTTCATAAGTGTATTGGTGCTTGCAAGCGTTTGTACTCCCGACGAGAATCGAACTCTATCGACCACCTATACTTTATAAGAATTTTTTGACTGTTTTTTTTTACTTCAAAAACTCACGAGCAATAATAAGCCCTGGCTGTAAATGTCATGTCCAAGGTTAAGAACATCTCCTACCCAAACAAAAAATCAAATTTAGAAAATGGGAATAGAAAAAAGCCCCCCGTGCCTTGTTTGAGGTGAGTGAAAAGGAAACTTCTCAGCTGTAAATCCACAACCGGTTTTAAACCGCATGCCGGGAAAGAAATTAAGACTAAAAGTTTAGAATCAGTAACAAAACGGAATCGCCCTTATTGATAGCTTATTAGATTATAGCAAGTTAAAAATTGTTAAAAAAATCATTCGACGATTTCTACAGCACTGTATTTAGCAATTAACCGTTGTGCAACAAAATATAAACGGTTGATTTTAGAAGGTTCGAAAAGGTTTTCTCATTAGGTTAAGTTGTTGCATTTCGAATAATAATCTATGGAGGATAACTTTCGCTACAAGTGATTTAACTTTCTGTCACCAGGTCGCAATGCCTACCATTTAACTTCGTAGAGCGCCAACCAGAAATAAGTCATGATTAAATCAGCAGAGCGGTTCGGTTCAGTTTACCATGTGCCTAATAAAGCGGTAAAATAAAATAAAAGGTAGACCCTTTCTCAGCTTCACTCGTAAAACCAATCGTGCCGCCCTGTAGTTTGATAATCTCTGCCGCTAAATGCAGTCCAAGACCGGTACCCGGTATTTTTGACCTTTTAATCGATTCAGTGCGGCCAAAACGTTGAAAGATTTTATGTTGTTCTTCTTCGAGTATGCCCAAACCGAAATCCTGGATACTCACCCTGACAGAATGATTGTCTTCATAAGCTATTCTGATAATCACTTCGTTTGCCATCGGAGAATATTTTACGGCGTTCGAAAGTAAATTGATAATCACAGATCCGATCCGCACTTTGTCTGCAAAAACAACGCAGTCTGCTTCCTGATCAAATTTTACTTCATGCGACGATTGAGTAACATTAAAGCTCTCAACCTGTTTTTTAACCAGACTGCAAAGCTCGAAAACTTCAGGATCAAGTAAAAGTTTACCACTCTTAATCTTTGAGGTGTCCAGCAAGGAGGCGATCAACGCGGTTATATAGTTAATCTGTTCATTGATTTTCTGAACGGCCTTCCTGACAATAGGTTTGGCCGCAGACAGTTCTCGTTCCAATATTTGCCCATAGGCCTTGATCACGGAAATCGGCGTTCGGATTTCATGGCTGGCAACAGAGATAAATATATCTTTTTCTTCCATCTGAGCTTTGTTTTCCGTGAGGTCTTCAAACTCCAAGCTGAAAAGCACATTAGGGCGCTGATAAATCCTGCGGGGTTTTATCAATACACTCCGGGCTCCCCGATGCGGATGTTCGTAGTCCAGTTCAAAACTGCTATGAAAGTTATTACTTTTGATCAGTTCATCAAGCAAGGCCCGTAACCTGGTCATGTTGAGACCACCATCTGCAATTTCGTAAAATTTTTTGCCAACTATACTCTGTCTGTCCAGGCTGAAATATTGAACAAATGAGGCGGTTGCATTGATCACAATCATTTCAGCGTTTAATACAACAATTGGTTCGTGGAATGCAGAAATCAGCGTTTCTGCCATTTCACGTTCTTCCCGCAGGTTAGCCTCCGCCTGATCCTCATCTGAAGCATTTTGCATGATTTTGGTAAATCCTGTATGGATACCTTGTTTGTTGTACAAGGGGAACACTAAACCACTACCCCAAAAACGGCTCCGGTCTTTCTTGACATGAAAACGCTCATTTACCGCCTTGCCGTCTATCAGGGCGTTGTGTATTTCACGGGCTGGTATGTTCGCGGCAATATCTTCAGGCGTATATAGAATATCACAACTGCGGCCAGTTATATCTGATGATTTATAAAGTAATATACGCTCCGCGCCGGCACTCCAGGTTGTTATCAAACCTTCCTTGTCGGTGGTAAAAACCGCAAATTCTTTCAGGCTTTGAATGATCGATTCATGGCTTTCCGAAAAGCCATACCTTTGTACTTTATTCATAACCAATTAGATTTTAATGTTACCTGAAAAAACGTTAAGCAAAAGAGAGGTATCCTTAATATTATTGAAATGATATATGACCATAGTCTACACAGAGAAAGATGGTTTTATTATTATTAATTAGTTGACAATAACCGAATCAGTGGGTATTTGCCCCTGCTTATTCTGATATGATATTCATTCCTATCAGGAACTTATGCTTATCACTGAGATCACCGATTAATACACGAATAGGATCCGGTAACATCTTTATTAAGGTAGGTGTGGCGATGATTTGTTCTTTTTCGGCGAGATGAGGGTGTTGACGCAAATCGATGATCTCAATCGTGTAGCCGTCTTCCAGGTGCTCCTGACAGTAGCGCTCGAGGTTCTCAATTGCTTCATTTGATTTCTGTGATTCCCCAGCCACATACAGGCATAGTTTATATTTTCCCTTTTCCATTAATTTTCAAAGGTTCATATAGTTGCCCTTTCTGAATCAACTACAAATCAATACTTTTGTTTCATCGTCAACCAAATGTTGTATATTCAAAGCGGCACAGCTCAAAGGTGGAGGTGTTCTCCAATCTTAATTATAAATCTGCAAATTTATCAAGGCTCGAAATCGTTTGTTCGGCAAGGCCCCGCATTCGCTCGATAGATATATAGGAACTGGAGGGAATGCTGATGACGAGCAAGCCGAGTCTTTCCGCAGTATTCTGGAAGATGGGATCGGTTACACCAAAACAATTAACCAGGTATTTAACTCCTAATGTAGCCAACCCTTCGATGATTTTGCCTGAAATCAGATCGTCTGCCGAAAAGATTACAGCATCTTTCCCTTCAGCATAAAAAACGGTTTCGAGGGTAAGCGGATTGCTGATCAAGGTAATGTCATGCTTCTTATGGTTGGCCTTGGCCAAATATTCCTTTTCAAATATTTTAATGTTGTAGGCTACCGCTTTCATATCCTATAAGTTGCAGCAAATCTACCATCTGCGTCCGGAATTTGTGTTGCGCGCAAACACATCAATGTGTGATCTGTATCATCAATTCTTCATTCGGCTTAGCCGCTGAAAATCTAAAATGGTGATTACAGGACCATCTTTGGTAATTAAACCTTCACTGGTAAAATCGGTGAGGGTGCGGCTCACGGTTTCTGTAGCCATGCCCGCCACCGACGCCAGGTCTTCTCTGGAAATTTTCAGATGGTGGATACCCGGTGGTTGTTGATGTTGAAGCCGCAGAATGACGTCGGCCAATTTCTTTCTAACCGATGAGTAGGCCAGCTGTATCAATTGCTCTTCCTTTTCACGCACCTCATTCGACAACAATTTAATAAATGACCGACCAACCTCGGAATATTTGTTGATTAACTGACCGAGTATTACACCTGGGATTAAAACTAAAGAACTTGGTTCTGTAGCAACCGCGGTGTCGATATAAGGTTCAGCTGCCAAAGAAGAATTTATACCCAGGTATTCGTCAGCTGAATAGAAGCCTGTGATGAGCTCGCGGCTGTCAGCGCTTTGTTTGAAAGTTTTAATCTTTCCACTCATCACCAAGAATAACCCATTACAGAGGTCACCCTCGGAGTAAATAACTTGCCCCTTTTTTAACGGCCGCATCTTAAGATCACGAATGGCGTTCTTGAGTTCTCTTAAGCCGTCAGTTTGCGATACCAGCGTATCCAATTGTTCCAAAGATTTGCTATGAAAGTCTTTCTGTACTTGCTTTTTCTTTAACCGGCTTTCTATTGAATTCAATAATTCGGCACCATTGAAAGGCTTGGTCAGGTAATCATCGGCACCAAGGTCCATACCTTTCCGCTGATCGGTATGCTCTGCTTTTGCTGTTAAAAAAATGAAGGGGATTAAGCTGGCTTCTACATGATTATGGAGCATATGCAAAACCCCATAACCATCCAGCTCAGGCATCATTACGTCGCAAAGGATAATATCGGGAAGATGTTCCAACGCCAACTCAACCCCTTTCATGCCATTGTCTGCATCATATACGGTATATCCCGCCAGTTCCAGTATTTCAGTTATATTTTCCCGGATGTCTTTGTTATCTTCAATAACGAGTACTTGCTTCATACTGCTGAAAATTTAATGGTAAAAGTGGTTCCTTCATTAACGTGACTTTCAAAATTCACGCACCCTTGCATCAGGTCGATATAACGTGCTACAATATTAAGGCCGAGGCCTGTACCGGGTATAGTTCCGGTGTTGTGGGCCCGAAAAAACGCTTCAAACAAATGCTTTTGATCTTCTTCCGGAATGCCTATTCCATTATCTCTAATGGTGATGATACAAAGGCCAGGCTTTATCTCGGTATTAAAATCGATAAAGGTGTTTTCCCCTGAATATTTAATGGCATTCGCAATCAGATTAATTATGCAGCATTTCAGCAGGTTCTGATCTAGCTTTACCAGGCTGCAGGTGCCGGTATGCTCATAG